>Ga0315310_10001934_pt1 | contig 13092 bp, 15 predicted proteins | sample TDP5_MG_FD_203630 | JGI IMG/M metagenome (GOLD analysis project Ga0315310, IMG submission 203630) | Freshwater sediment microbial communities from Lake Towuti, South Sulawesi, Indonesia - TDP5 | ecosystem: Environmental > Aquatic > Freshwater > Lake > Sediment | place: Indonesia: South Sulawesi... | reverse complement strand
ACATGGAATCCCATATTTTTTCGGGATGAACTCGTAGGGTTCCGAACCTATGATCGTGCTTACATGGCCAGGACATATGAAACCGTCGAGTTGCACTTCCCCGGCTTCAAGGAGTGCCTTCATGGCCGGTGGTATCAGCTTGTGGGCCGCTATGAGCTTGAAGTTCTCGATCCCTTTTCGAGCTGCCCCAAGTACAGTACAGGCGATGCTGGGGGAGGTCGTTTCGAATCCAACCCCCAGGAAGACAACCTCCTTGTCAGGGTTGCTTTCGGCGATCCCAAGGGAGTCCATAGCGGAGTAGACGACCCTAACGTCAGATCTGAGGGCCTTCTCTGCCTCAAGGCTGCTGGAAGATCCCGGTACTCTCATCATGTCCCCAAATGTTGCGAGGATGACATTTTTTTTGTGGACCGCGTCCATGGCCGCATCCAAGACATTCGTGGGAGTAACGCAAACCGGGCATCCCGGACCTGAGATGATGTTCACAGGATTGGGTAGCATCTCCCTAATCCCGTATTTGAATAGAGCCATTGTGTGAGTTCCACAGACCTCCATGAAGGTGACCCTCCGTTCGGCTAGCGCCCCTATCTCCTGTAGTAATCCCTTCACTAGCCTGGGATCTTGGAACTCATCGACGAATTTCATAGAGCTCCTCCAGCAGTTTAAGCGTCTCCAATGCCTCCTTCTCATCCAACTTCTGGATTGCAAAACCGGCATGCAACAGGACGTATTCGCCCACCTTTGCGTCAGGTACAAGTTGGATGTTAGCCTTGCGCATCGCGCCACCTATCTCAACTTCTGCCAGCTCACCTTCTAATTTGAGTATCCTTGCCGGTATACCGAGGCACACTGCCAGATCAACCCCGTTTGACCTTCGAAGCAGCTACAAAAGCCTGACCTAGGCTTAAGCCCCCATCATTCGGTGGAACGAGCCTATGCAGGTGGCATGTAAAGCCATTCCCCAAGAGTAGCTTTAGGGCCTTCTCGGTGAGGATCTTGTTCTGGAAGACCCCACCACTCAACGCCACGGCCTTTATGCCGGTCAGCTCTCTCGAGAGGAGACATCCTTCCAAGATGGTTTGGGCCATTGTGTTGTGGAACTTGCCCGCCATGATTGGCTTGGGGGTGTGGGCCTCAACGTCCTCCACTATGCTCGTTATCATCTCCGCAGGATCGAGTAGGAAAGTTCCACCTTCCTCGACCTCAACATTAACGGTGTATGCTTCGGATATGTCGCTACGCGATATGGCCTCCAGCTCCATCGCCGCCTGCCCTTCATACGTTGATACATCACGAACCCCCATCAATGACGAGACGGCATCGAAAAGCCTTCCCGCACTGGAGGCGAGGGGTGAATTCACCCCTCGCCTGGCCATTTTGGTCAAGAGCCTGATATTGTCGACCCCCCACCTACTGCAGACTTCGCGCCCTTCAAATCCCGCCCCATATGAAAGATCCAGATAGCTGATGGCCATCCTGTATGGCTCCAAGGCAACGGCATCTCCACCAGGTAGAGGGACATACCTCAAGTGGCCCAGCCTTTTGAATTCGGAGGGCCGCACCAAGAGGAATTCGCATCCCCATACCCTCCCATCAGTGCCGTAGCCGGCACCATCAAGGGCTACGCCTATCATATCGCCCAGTTCGCCGTTTTCTGCTATGCAGCTCGCAATGTGTGCGTGATGATGTTGTATCCCAACCAGCGTGCCCTTCCTATTAAGAGCATATTTTGAGGACATGTATTCTGGATGCAGGTCATAAGCTATTGTGTCGGGTTCGATCGAAAAGAGCCTTTCGAAATGCACGATCGCGTCCTTGTAATAATTATAGGTCGAATGCGTCTTCAGATCGCCTATGTGTTGGCTCATGATGGCCTTGTTCCCCTTTGTCAAGCAGAATGTATTCTTCAGTTCCCCACCACATGATAGAACCTCCCCGAGGTTCGATTTTAGCTCGATTGGATATGGGACGTAGCCCCTAGACCTCCTCAGCACGCACTCCTTGCCCCCAATGAATTTTATCACTGAATCATCGCACCTCGAGACTATTTCCCTATCATGAAACAAGAAGAAATCCGCTACCTGGGAGAGGTCGCTGAGGGCCCTATCATTATCTGCGATGATGGGCTCATCGCTAATGTTGCCGCTTGTCATGACAACGGCTCTGAGCTGTTGGCGGAGTAATAGATGATGAAGTGGCGTGTAAGGGAGGAAGACGCCCAAGCAGTCGCAACCTGGAGCTACGGATTCGGCGATGAAACAACTCGCCGCCTTCTTTAAGAGGACGATCGGTCTCTTAGGATCCTCCAGGAGATCTTTTTCAGCAGGCGAGATATCGCAAAACTCCTCAACCGTTCCCACGTCTGGCGACATCACGGCAAGGGGCTTCATCTCCCTTTTCTTCCTGAACCTCAGCCTCTTCACGGCATCCTCGTCCTCCGCATTGCATGCCAGATGGAATCCGCCAATTCCCTTTACAGCCAGAATATGTCCCGATCTCAGCAGACGTACGGCCCTTGGCAGAGGTTCCCCCGAGTAAATCCTCCCGGTCCTCGAGACGAGTTGTACGGATGGACCACAAAGGCGACAGGCATTCGGCTGTGCGTGGTAACGTCTATCAGACAAATCGTCATATTCTCGTTTGCATTCAGCGCACATGACGAATCCCTTCATGCTGGTGCGCGGCCTGTCATAAGGGAGAGATTCGATTATCGTAAATCTCGGGCCACAGTTTGTGCAATTAATGAAGGGGTAGAGATGCCTTCTGTCCGATTTGTCTGATAACTCGGCAAGGCAATCTTGGCAGACGGCGATGTCGGGGGAAACGAGCGCCGTCCTAAGGTCCTCCTCTGCGCTCTCCTTTATGACAAAGGAAGAATATCCCTCGGGTGGGTGAAATTTGATCGTTTTCCTCAGTATGCTTGCTGCCACTGGCGTATGAGTTGAAACCTTATCATAGAAGTTCATTATCGCGGATTCGGGCCCCTCCACTTCTATCTCGACGCCTCTAGTTGAATTCAACACCCATCCCTTGAGGCCAAGTGATTTGGCCAGCCTATGGATGAATGGCCTAAAACCCACCCCCTGGACTATGCCCTCGACAAGGATCCTAGCGGCCCTGTCGCCAGGACTGCAACCGCCCGATAGGGAATCCCCCTGGAAGAGGCATCCGTCCAGTCTGTCTCTCTGTTCCAAGGATGGTCCGCCTACAATATCAGGATTGCATTATAACGGCGTTATATATCCTTGTCCCTCGACGTTCTGAGGCTCATAACTTTAATATCCGTTCCACCGGAGAATGCAAGCCTTGTGCCCTTACAGGCTGGACACATGAGCTCCGTGTCGGATACGAGACGTGTACCGCAATCCTTGCATGTAACCTGAGGCCCCTCCTCTTCGACATCGATGTGGGCATTCTCGGCAATTGAGCCCTTTGAAACCAATTCGAATGCCAAGAGAAGGGAGTCCGAAGTGATCATGGCCAATTTACCGATCCTCAACCTCACCTCCTCGACACGGACCGCGCCTCGCCTTTTTGCCTCCAGCTCTATAACCTTCAGCAGATCTTGGGCCAATGCAAATTCGTGCAAGATGATATTCCTCTACCCGATGGGGGTATGAGTAGAAAAACGTTACTGGTGACTGCCAATTAAATCGAAACCATCGGGCACAGATGGAGCTCGTCCGCATTTTTAATTAAAACTTATATCGATGCACGTTAATGCCTTCGTAGGTCGATCAGATGCCCATAGAAATTAAGGACGCCAAGGAATTCGTCAAGCTTGCAGGCCAGGCTTCGGAGTGCGTCGTTAAGAGATCCAGGAATGAGGTGAAGCTCAAGCTTAGGGCTAACAGGCTTTTCACTATCAAGGTATCGCCACAAGAAGCAGACGATATTATAAAGCAAATCAAATGCCCCATCACGGATACCATAAAGCAGGCCGAGAAGTGAACCTATAACACATATTCCCTGCCCACTTCAGGGACATCGGCTTCCAGTCCGAAATCTCGCCTTGCAGTTTCCACAAGGGCGATATTATTCTCCTGCGTTCCATGGACCACGAAGACCTTGCGGGCAGAACTCAATCCCTTAAGGACTTGATGCAGTTCGGATTTCCCACAATGGGATGAGAAATCGAAATTCTGCACTTGGGCATTCACCTTCATGAGTCTCCCCCCGACCGCTAGGATATTCTTCTCAAGTAAAAGCTTACCAGGTGTACCCGGGATTTGGAAACTGACCAGAAATATGGCGTTCTTCGCCCTCGATGAGACGTTCTGAGAATAGAAGGATGCCGGGCCTCCCTTGAGCATTCCAGCAGGTGAGACTATGACACCTGGTCTCGAGATGACTTGTTTCCGTTCCTTCCAATTCTTGATCCAGTGCGCATTTTCCATCGCCCTTTTATAAAGCTCCGGGTCTGCCAATTGGTCGAGGTTTCGGAATAGGATTTTCCCAACTTGTTCCGCCATGCCGTCGATATTAACGGCATGGGGGAACTCATTCTGGTAGAGGACGTTTACGATTTCCTGCGATCGCCCAACCCCGAAGGCTGGGATGAGAACGACACCGCCTCCCTCTACAATCGCCTTTGTCCTTTCTGTGAATTCCTCCTCAAGTTTTTTCCTTTCCGTATGCTCGACTGTCGCATACGTACTCTCTATAATCGCGTAGTCCACATCGGGATATTTTAAATCCGCAGGCTTTATGAGCCTAGTCTGAGTTGTGTTGATATCCCCGGTATACAGTAGTCTGGCATTACCTGATCCGATGACCACTTGGGCACTTCCCGGGATATGTCCAGCATCCAGCAATTCCAATTCGGCATCACTGGACGTGAATGGCTCTCTTAGTTTATGGTACAGCGTCGAATGCATCATCCTGTCGAGTTCAATGGTTTCGAATGGAAGATAGTAGCCAGACACCTTTATGAAGTCAGCTATCAGTATATCGGCTAATTCAGCCGTAAGCTTTGTCGTTAGAATTGGTATCTCCTTGTGTATGAAAAGGACGGGTATGGCGCCCGAATGATCGAGGTGTGAATGCGTTAGCACTATTAGGTCGATCTCCTTTGGGGACACGTAGGCCGGAAATCTGATATCGTGGTCCAACATTACGCCAAAGTCGAGCAGCGTTCTGGTCTTTTCCGTCTGAACTAGGACGGACGATCTGCCAACTTCTCCCACTCCGCCCAAGAAGGTAATTTTCATGTGCCCTTATTCAACCTCTGCTCTTCGGTTTTTTTGTAAGGATGCATTACCATCATCATCCTGAGCCACCGGCTCCTCTCTAAGATGCCCTTAGCCTGAGTCGACCCATCTGCGATCACCAGCACATGGCCTTTCCTTCTCAGTATATCTCTGCTAAATCTTATCGTATCGTCCAGGGTTTCTACGTCAAGGTCCGAGGGCATCATGATCTTCCCGGCTGGATAAGCTTCTAGAAGCTCCGTTGGTATCGGGCCAAGCGAGGGCACGAAGACAGTTTCTGATATCTTCCCAACATATCGGTCATTGTATTTTCGCAAGGTAATGTTCGCTTTTTTAGATAATCGTTTGGGCAATCGTCCCCAGGGATATGTAATAAACATTATGCTTCTTAAACCTACGCAACTGCCAAAGCATTTGCGCAAACGCCTTCTAAAACGCATGATCTCTGGCCTGACAATGGAGCTCCTACCGAAATATAAGATGCCGTGAGGCTTGTCTGAAGGTGAATGCCTTTCAATGTATTCGTTATGTCTCCCGAGAGCTAGGAGCGCATCTTGGAGCGCAGGATGAGCTCGCGACCTCCTCTCAAGTAGTTCCCACAATCTGCCCTCTTGAATCGCCTGCTTTATCCTCTTGACTTCCGATAATGATGTCCACAAATTATGCCGTGCGATCCTTCTTGCCCTTTCTCCGGGTTCAAGCCTCCTCAACTCATTTGCCGTATTTTTTGAACATACTGGGCAGCTACATGGGAGGTATTCCATGTCCTGCAGTTTGAGTGTCCCGTCCTCCGTCATATATCTGCCCTCATATGCGAAGAGCGCGTAAGCTGCGGAGTCGAAGAGGTCGCAACCAAGGGCAACGGCAAACGACATCATCGATGGGTGGCCTGCCCCAAAGAGATGCAAGGGCCTCGAGGGAGGGATGTTCATTTTTGTCGTCGCTATCATATCGACTAGTGCTTCGTACTGGTATCTTTCCATGATTACGGTGGGAGAGCCAAGCGCGAGAATCGGATAGGGCCTCTTCGACATCTCCCTTGCCGAGTAGCCAAGGAGATCCAAATGCGTGCCTCCTTGTACTGGACCCATCCAGATGATGTCATCGCTTCTCCGCAGTCGAACTGCCTCGTCAGCCCTCCTAATGGTCTCCTCTACGGTAAATCTCGCGCGGTTTTCATCGAGCTCAGAACCAGTGGGTATGTCAAGGATGATGCCAACGTCGGTATGGATCGCCTCCTGAAACTCTACTATCTCCCGCTGCTTCGCATCTATCCCGCCGTATTTCAGTATCTGGTATGCTCCTGAATCCGTTACTATGAGGCCCTTATATTTTAAGAGGCCGTGGATCCCACTTTTGATGGCTTCCCGGTAGAGGAATTTCCTCACGAGATAGGCGTTTGTGATTAATGCTTGGACGCCAAATTCCTCGTATAGTTCTTTGGCGGATATTATGAGTTTGGATGGATTTACGACAGGCAATAAAGTCGGCGTCTCCAATTCATGCCTAGAAGTCCTCAGCAAGCCGATCCTGCCCATCATGTCCTTATACTTGACCTCGAATATTGGCTCCATTGGATAACGCATATTTCTATCCTCAGATACACCTTTCGAGCCCCAAATGGATAGGATATTAGTTAAACGCTTCGAGGAATCGCCCGGCCCTGTGAGAGTTCTTGTGGTGGGTTTTCCGGGATTGGGTTTGGTAGGGGCCACTGCAGCAAGGATGTTGCTACACGGGGAAGATGGTCCGGTGGCAAGGCTTGCCCTTAGTTTTCATCCATATGTCCTCATGGGCAACATTCGGTCCAGTAGATCGGGAATGACCAAGATGCAGGCAGTTAGGCTTCATCGCAGGCCGTTGTCTGAACCCAAAGAGGATATCCTCGTTTTAACCGCGACCTCCCAACCGCCGGAAGACCTCCAATATGAGCTGGCCTGTGCGGTCATAAGTGAAGCTAAGCTTCTCGGGTGCAACACAATACTGACTCTTGGTGGCTATCAGACCCCCTCAGTTACCTCTTCGAGGAGGGTGTATTTCTGTGCTAATGACCTCCATTCATATAGAGTTTCGACCAAGTTAGGATTGGAAATTTTCGAGGGGCCGATTACGGGTGCGGCAGGGGTCTTTGCCGGGGTTGGGAAGTTCATGGGCCTTTCCGGAGGATGCATGCTTGGTGAGACAACGGGGGAAGGAACGCCCGACGGAGCCGCTGCCTCAGCAGTCGTGTCAGCGCTTATGGCCTTTCTACGGCCAAATTCCCCAACAAACGAGCATGTGGACATAAGTCGTAATATGAGAAGAGGAAGTCACCTCGATAGCCTAAGTTAGTATTGTGTTATATTTGGGCTTGTTGTTCGTGCACAAACTCCCTATATATCGTCCCGACCCTTTCAGCAGCTGGCCCAGATCCCTCGATCACTCCGCTCTCATCAACTCTAATCTTTTCCATGACGATTATGACCCCCGCCTCTTCATTCAGCCTGACCATCTTGGGGAAGACCCTCTCGATTCTCTCAGCAAGCCTCCTGAGGTCTACAAGGACCTTTTCGACAACTATCTTTGCTACGATGCCTCCATTGAGTACAACTCGGTAGAATCTCTTTCCTGAGCTGGCCTGCACATCTCCCAGCGAGACCATGAGGTTATCAGGTGATGCTGCCAACAATATTCCTCTGTACTCATCTTGACCCGTGGTGATGACCGTCACCTGCCTTCCAATGAGGGTCGCCAGCTCTCCGCCTATGGATGCTCTCTGCAATCCTCTTGTCGTCTGCCTTCTTGGTTGCCATGCTTTTAGCCTTGTGGTCCTATTTCACTGAGGTCTCTCCCCAACTTGAAAATAACCCCAAACTAACATATAAGTCTCTAGAACAGTTTAAAATGTCGGTTATATTTATTTTGAAAGGATATCTTCGTCAATTTAGCATAAGATGAGTAGTTTCGGCCTTATTTTAGGAAAAGTACTCGGTGAGAATGACTCACGCTGCTCCGAATGTGGGGGCATCGTGCGTATATTGGGCCATGAGTTTGTCTGCTCCTCTTGCGGCCTAGTTCAGCGCTGTATGGGGATGACCGAGATCCAACTAGGCGGTGAGAGTATGGATGATCACCACTTCTTAGGATCTAGTCCAGGTCTCATCGACGGTTTAGGCTCGGAGATCCAAAGAAGATCTGGGACTCTGAAAGACGGAAAAGGCAGGCTCATACCTTACGACAGAGAGGGCCTCTATCTGAGGCTTGGCGGCGCGTCAACGAGCATTCACTTAAAATCCCAAGGGAGCGACTTAAGGATCATACGATTGATATGGGGTGTAACAAAGTTACTAAACATTCCCGATTCTGTAGCCTTAGCTACCACACATCTATATCGTAAATCGGTTAAGAATGTCAGTAGGGTTAATGTTAGATATGCTGCATTGGCCGCATGCTGTTTAATCTATGTAACAAGGATGCTCAACGATCTCACGCCAATATCACTACGTGATGTCCTGGGGGCATTTGCACGTAGGGGGGTGAAACTGAGAACGCGAGACATCCTGAAAGCTGGTTTTCTGATCGAGTCGGATCGCCCCATTCGCAAAGGCGAGGATTACCTTTACCCCATATTGGACAGGTTGGTATCTTTGATCGATGAAAAGTCACTGCGGAGATGCGGATTCGAGGATAGATTCCTCCTCCTTCAAAGACTCCTATCGCTGTCAAGCAACTTGCTCAAGTCCATCGGTCCCGATGTGAGAAGGGGTCGGAACCCACTACTTTTAGCTTCTGCAGCCATTTATGCCAGCTCAAAGTCATTGTCCCCCCAATCCACGAAATCCCTTATCTCCCAGAGAATGGTTGCATTGGCATCGGGTGCAGTGGAGTACAGCGTTAGGGAAACATATGAAAGCCTCAAGCCTTATTGTATGAATGGGTCTATTGGTGCCTGAACAGCAATTTAATTGTACAGCTCCCCGTCCTAAACGTCACTCTCGTAGGTTCAGCGTTTACGAGTATTTCGGCTTCTGGGTTTATGTCCGTAACCCATAGCTCCTCAAAGTTAATGCAGACCGTCGTCGTCACGTTGCCTCGGTCAAACTCCAACCCGACCTTAGTACCGAACTCGAGACCAATAGCCGCGCAGCCTCGTTGATACTCCCTTATGGTCTCATCGACCATCCTTCTGACAGTATGGCCTTCAGTCGCAATATTGCCTATGAAGGCACGCCATACCTTACCGATTATACTAGAACGGAAACTCAGTACCATGTCGTTCATCAAGTAGATTCTAATGGGCACAATGAAAGATATGGCCTTTAGGTCATGTAATTCTGTCTCATAGACCCCGTCTCGCAATTTGTACCCGAGTGACGTCTTACAAACAAGAGCCCCTTCAGGCGCTCTATCCGTTCTCCCGAATCCTATACCTCCTATATTGAGTTCAGCTAGCACTCCCTGTGCCTCAAGGAAATCGCACGAAGCCGTTTTCCACTCATCAGCCCTGATGTATGATGAATTGGGTAGAATGCCCAACGAGGCGGATCTCAACACTTCCCTTTCCACCTCGCTCCTAAGGTATCTGGGCAGATCCTCCGTGATTGCCTCGGCGCAGGATGAAAGCTTTGTCACCGTTTTCCTCTGCGCGGCAAGTTCACGCAGCATCGAGACCTCCTCACTCATGCCCTGGATGAGTAATAGCGTCAGATAAGCGACCGCTACCGCTGTCGTTGTTAAGATGTATGCCCTTTTCATCCTTCTCGTACCCCCAGGGATAGATAAGTGATCTGGGCCCTCGTCGAGACGATTATGGTGACGTAGGCTAGGTTGGCCTGATTGCCCAATCCTATGGTTCCTATGACGCTCCCGTCCCGCGAGGACCAAGATAATGAAAAGCTGTAATTTGGTGGGATCAGCGATGTGATCTTGGACATGGCCTTCTCAGCCGATGCCCTGTCTCCATCAAAGCGGGCTAGCTCTTCGATGTAACCGAGGGACTCCGCTTCCCTCAGGACATTAGCAGCACGTGACATGTTGTACGCCTCCTCAAGTGCCAGGCTCACTTGCTCGGTTTGGATGGGAGCGATGATGATCAATGATGCCAATATCCAGATGGCCGAGTTTGCTATTATCGAATCAACTATCGTGTGCATCCGCGATCATGCCACCTATTATGGGTCGGTTCCAAGTATGGGAACCTGAAGCCTCTTGTGGTGTAGTTGCCTCTGCCTGTAAAAGAAGATCGGCCACTTTCTGGATCTGCTGGCTGATCGCCTGAGATAGGAAGATCAGCCCTATTATTAGGAGTACGACCAGCACGTTTGTGCTAGACAGCTCAGATAATCCCCCACTCCTCATGGCCCATCCTCCTCTATCCCAACGTAATCGTCAGTTCTGAAAATCCTATACGTTTTGCCAAGTAGAATCAAAGCATCCTTGACTGGCACATCCAAGACCATTTTGGAGACAGCATTCCCATTACTTGCTGTGACAGTTCCTGCTCTAACCTCCACTTTCAACTTCCCTCTTCCAAGATCATTCGGAAATGGAACCACTAGGGAGCACCCAGTCTTCCAAGAAAGATCCAAGCAGTCCTTGACCATAAGGGCCGCAGCTCTCAGCCTTTGACTATCAAGTCCCACCGTCAGTTTGTTCATGGCGGAAGTCGACATTATAAAGAGCGACATTGAGAGTACCAACCAAATGATATTCTCGAGGTGATTCTCCAACGACTCTGAGGGCATATCATCTACCTCCGATCTCCACCAAGATGTAACCGCCCTTCGAGTCGACAACCATTACGGCCGAACCATTCGCTACAGACTGTTGCACCACAACATTTCGTGAAGTGTGTATTTCGTCAGTTCGTTTACCTAGACTTGTGTCCATCTCAAGTAGTAGGCCCTTGCCATCGCCCGTTATCGAAAGGCCTTCCGGCAGAGATATCTCATACTGCAGTCTCAGAGGAGTGGCATCGGCCCGTTGAAGGTCCTGTCTCAACTTGTCTACTAGAACGTTATACTTTGTCAACATCGAGATAGTTGAGACCAATGGGAGTAGCGTTGTCTGTGCCAATTTGAATCCGGCAGTCAGCAGTAATGCAGAGATCGAAAACGCGAGGGCTTTTTCAACGAGCTCGGCCATATCAGATCACCTTCATAACAGGATGGCCTGCGCGAAGCGTGCTGCCACAAATCCGATGAAAATCAGTGGTATTAGTGGCAGCTCGATAGTTGGTGGTTCACGCGGACATGTTAGCTTTGAGAAGAGTGGGGTCAGAAGTAGGGCCCTGGGGATTGTGACTAAGATCGCAAGGGTTGCGATAAGTACGCCCTTGTTCGTATATTTGCGGCCCCTAGGCCATTTTAACACGCTCATTGAAAACACGATGAGCCAGGCGATCAAGATCGCATTCAACAAGGCAATCGAGATCGTGCTCGCTGAGATTTTAATTGGTTCGAATACGCCTTGGATGAGGGTAAATGACGTGACCTCGCACAAACATGGATAGGATAGGGCCATGGACAGCGCATACTCAAAATCCCCAAATCCTGTCTTCCCGAGAATTGAGCTAATCAGCAGGAGCATGAGCGGAATTGAATTGTTTGCCAATATAGAGAGCGGATCGCGAATCCCTAGGAATAAGGCCCTTGCAAGGATCATGGATAAGCCACACAGGAGAAGCATTAGTTCCGTACTGCTGGGAATCGTCCTCTCTCTGATGTCTGACAAGGACGCATGGAAGGACAGCGGCAGGAACAGCGCATCTGTCAGCAACTCAAGGCCATTCAACTATGCTCCCAGGACTTTTTCAGTGGAGTATTTAAGCGGCAATGAATCAACCCTGCGGTGCAACCTGTGGACGAAGCAAGTAAGGAACTGTTTTCCGCCATTCTAGACGAGATCTATCTGATGAAGAGGGATAGTAGGATTTTACGTGACGCTGTGACGAGTATGCGTTTACAGATGGATAAACTTTCGAGGAATTTCGTCGCCTTAGCTTCTGAAATCGGATTCTTGCCGGAAGAAGGAGACGGTGAGAGGACACTCGATAATCCGGGAGTTGGATGACTTTGAGTCATCTTGATGAAGAGGGCTCGAGTGATCGTTGCAGTTTGAATTGCGACATTGCCTTCTCGGATAATTCGAGGAAAATAACTCTGGTTTGCCCCTTTTCATCCCGGAGATCAAGGGGATGTTTTTCCGTTTTTGTCTTCTGGGCTATGCATCTTAAAGGAATTGCCGTGATGGAGATACGGGGTGGTGTGAAAACAGAGACGCTGAATCCATCTTCAACTAAGTGGATTAAAACTTACGCCATCACAGCACGAGGTGTCCTAGATGAGATGTATGTTAAGCTTCTATCCGGTTCACTTAAGAGCGAAACAGTCCAGGGCTTCTGCCAAGTCTATGATAAACTCGGTGCAATATACGATGGTTCATTAATCTGCAGCCAAGATGCAGGCGAGGGCCGCGGCCTTCGCCAGATAATCAAGCGCTTAAGTGGTTCGAGCAATAAGCCACTGCAGGACATCGTAAGATGCGGTTTGCTCAAGCCCTTGGGAAAGGTGCGTCTTGATCTCGATTCTGAGCCAACATTGACTTCAAAGAGTAGAAACCGGGGCATTGCGTTTGGAAGTGTGCACGAAGCATATAACATAGGCCCTTTGTCAATAAGGATTCTGGAATCGCAGAAGTATCTGAACCCAATTTATAATGTTTCCTTCGTAGACAATCGAACTGCTCGGCTGGTCTTCGAGCTCGCTCACCTTATTCAACTAAAGTCCCAATTACAGGGCGAGTACCAGAAAAACTTTGATAATTTAATAGATTGTAGGAAGAAATACGCCTCAACTTGCCTCCGCTCTCTTTCCAATAGCCTCTCCGAGGACTTGGAATCGGT
>Ga0315310_10001932_pt1 | contig 13097 bp, 11 predicted proteins | sample TDP5_MG_FD_203630 | JGI IMG/M metagenome (GOLD analysis project Ga0315310, IMG submission 203630) | Freshwater sediment microbial communities from Lake Towuti, South Sulawesi, Indonesia - TDP5 | ecosystem: Environmental > Aquatic > Freshwater > Lake > Sediment | place: Indonesia: South Sulawesi... | reverse complement strand
GAAACTGAATTCAGCCTTTCCCTTTGAAAATCGAAGAAATGGGTACATTTTGAGACTATCTTCTCCAAATAGTAATCTATCTCCTGCTGAAATTGGAAGTAGAGCTCCTCAGGATGAAGAAAGATTCTACTTCCTGCAAAATGCTCATAGCGACTGATTCGCTCCTCAAGCTCGTGCTCCATAGATGACCTAATCTTTGAGGTGAGAAGTAATATTTTTCTTTCTAACTCGTTCTTATTACTGACAACTAATTCCGCAGCCGCTGAAGGGGTCGGCGCTCGAAGGTCGGCGACGAAATCACAGATGGTATAGTCGACCTCATGGCCCACAGCCGAAATCACAGGAATTCTCGAATTATAGACGGCCCGGGCCACAGTCTCAGTATTGAAGGGCCAGAGGTCTTCTAAAGAGCCCCCGCCTCTTCCCACAATTAAAACATCCAGAGATGGAAAATAGTCATTAAGATATGTGATAGCTTCTTCAATCTCGCCCGCTGCACGGTCGCCCTGCACGGTAACCGGATAAAGCAAGATATGCACATTGGCAAACCTGCGGTCAATTATGTTCAATATATCCCGAATTGCCGCTCCCGTGGGCGAGGTAACTATGCCAATCTTTTGAGGGAGCATAGGTATTGGTCTCTTGTGAGCCTCATCAAAAAGACCTTCTATTTCCAGTCTTCTCTTCAGTTGTTCGTACGCCTGCTGCAATGCGCCTATCCCTATTGGCTCGAGAGCATAGACAATAATCTGGTACCTCCCCCCTTTGACGAAGACACTTATCTTTCCTCTGGCAATAACCTTCATTCCATCTTCTGGTGCAAACTTAAGCCCTGTAGCTTGCCACTTATACATTATTGCATTTATCTGGGCTTCTTCATCTTTCAAACTGAAATATAGGTGGCCTGATGAGTGGAGGGTAAAATTCGATATTTCTCCTTCAAGCCAGATTTCAGGGAATTCTTCCTCCAGAAGATTTTTCACTATCTTATTTATTTCTGAAACCTTATAGATTTTCCTCGGCTCTTCCACTCCTATTCCTCTCCTTCTACGCTCCCCTCAAACCGTTCGACAATTCTGGCTATGCTTTTTGCCTTACCTGTCTTCTCGTCAATTTCTATCTCTGCACCGGCAAACACTAAATCATCCGTCGCCACTTCAAACCTGATCGGCACCTGGGTGAGGTACTTTTTCAAAATAATCTCCTTCTTTATCCCGATGACTGAGTCGAGGGGACCAGTCATTCCTAAGTCCGTAATATATGCTGTTCCCTGCGGAAGAACTCTTTCATCAGCAGTAGGTATATGAGTGTGTGTGCCTATGACCGCACTAACTTTGCCATCCAGGTACCAACCCATCGCTACTTTTTCCGAAGTAATTTCCGCATGCATATCTACGATAATTATCTTCGTATTCTTACTGATTTCCCCAATGATTCTATCGGCCGTGCGAAAAGGACATTCCAAATTGGACATAAAGACCCTACCCATAAGATTTACTACGCCGACTTTTACCCCATCCTTTGCCTGAATAACAGCCCATCCTTTTCCCGGGACTTCTGGAGGAAAATTTGCCGGTCTCAAAATATTCTCCTCTTCTATTATCTCTGATATTTCCCTCCTTGCCCACACATGGTTACCCATCGTAACTATATCCACCCCGGCCGATAATATCTCGCGATAGATTCTTGGTGTAAGGCCGAATCCTCCTGCCGCATTTTCACAGTTAGCGATAACAAATTGGATATCTTTCTCTTTCCTTACTCTGGGAAGAATATTCTTCACAACTTCTCTACCCGGTTTTCCAACTATGTCCGCAATAAACAGTATTTTCACTTAGCCCCCTCAAGTTCTATTACTTACCTTATTTTGCAGTTTCAATTGCTCTTGTCTCTCTAATAACCGTAACCTTTATCTGCCCGGGATACTCTATTTCTTTTTCTATTTTCTTGGCTATCTCCCTTGCCAGATCCTGTACCATACTATCTTCAATCTCTTCTGGTTCGACAATAATCCTCACCTCTCGTCCTGCCTGAATAGCGTAGGCTTTCTCCACTCCTCGAAAAGAATTTGCCAGGGTCTCCAGCTTCTCCAGCCTCTTCAAATAGTATTCGAGCGACTCTCTTCTTGCGCCAGGCCGGGAAGCGGACACTGCGTCCGCAGCCTGCAGAAGGATTGCTTCTACGCTCTGGGCAGGGCAATCCTCGTGGTGGGCAGCAATAGCATTAACCATCTTGGGCGATTCGTTATACTTTCTTGCCAAATCTGCGCCAATCTGGGCGTGTGTTCCTTCTACATCCCTGTCTATCGATTTTCCTATATCGTGTATTAAGCCAGCGCGTCTGGCAAACTTAGCATCAACCCCTAACTCGCCAGCTAACACGGAAGCTATATGGGCTACCTCTAAAGAATGTTGAAAAACATTCTGGCCGTAACTGGTTCGATATTTCAGCCTTCCTATTAATTTAACCAATTCCAGATGTAGACCCTGGGCGCCCACATCAAATGCCGCCTGCTCTCCCGCTGTCTTCAGATGAACTTCCATCTCTTTCTTCACCTTATCCACGATCTCTTCAATCCTTGCGGGGTGGATCCTGCCATCAGCGATTAGTCTTTCCAGCGCTACCCGTGCAATCTCCCTTCTCACTCCATCAAAGGCAGAAAGCGTAATAGCTTCAGGAGTATCGTCTATGATTAAATCAACTCCCGTGGCATTTTCAAAGGCGCGAATGTTTCTACCTTCTCGACCTATCACACGACCTTTCATCTCATCGTCAGGCAAGGGAACCGTAGAGACGGTAATGTCCATAGTATGCTCGACAGCGCAGCGTTGAATGGCTTGACTCAATATCTCTTTACTCCTTAGCGCTGCAGTTTCCATAGCCTCCTGCTCCGTCCTTCTAATTATCGCTCCGACCTCTCGCCTGGCCTCCTCTTCCATACTGGCCATAAGAGCCTTCTTTGCTTCCTCGGGAGTCGTCCTGGCCAACCTTTCCAATACTCTCTTTTGCTCTTCCTTCTCTTGAGCAAGTCTCTTTGCCTCCTCTTCTAAATACCTCTCTTTTCCTAAAATATACCTATCTTTCTTTTCAATTTCTCTCTCTTTTCTCTCAAGGATTTCAACTTTGCGGTCCAAATTTTCATCTTTCTGCGCTAATCGTTTTTCCAAAACTTCCAATTCTTGTCGTCTACTGCGCGTTTCTTCTTCAAATTTAATCCTTGCCCTATGCATCTCATCTCTTATCTCCAGCATGCCTTCTTTCTTTTTCGCTTCGGCTTCGCGCTCCGCCGATTCAATTATCCTCTTCGCCCGGGACTCAACAGAAGATGCCTGAAACTTCGCGTAGATAAATCTTAATATATACCCGACCACTACTCCCAGGAAGGCACAACCTATGATAAGAAGAATTCTACTATCCATTTTCCTCCTCCTCGTCTACAGGAAATCCCCCAAGAAATTTGGTGAGAAGTTGGATTAGAAAAGATGGCAGGGGCTCAATTTATGGAGCCCGTTTCTCCTTGCAATCTATGACCCTACTTTCAGTAACTATCTTATCAACCCTCACATCTTTTTCCAATAGAGGAATTTTTCCTGTAATTTGCGAATGGAAAGCCAGCCCAACGAGCACCCGTTTGCTGGGGCCATGCATCATTGGTCTTATGGATTTACTTCTCAAAAATCGGTCGTAGTATCCTCTGCCGTACCCCAGACGACCACCCCTCTTATCAAAGACTACCCCGGGAACTACCACCAGGTCTATCTCTTTGGGGTCAACTTTCTTACTGAACCCTTCTCTCGGCTCTCTAATCCCAAAGGTCCCTTTGGCAAGTTCCTTTTCAGGATTTTCAATCTCCCTTGCCTCTATTTTTTCTCCCTCCACAACAGGTACCACAACCTTTTTTTTCAAGTCGAGTGCATTTCTTATCATGTTATCGGTTTCCACTTCACTGCGAAAGGAAACATAGAACATGATTGTCCTTGCTTTCTGAAACTCAGGCAAGGTAAAGAGCCTCTGTTCAATTTTCTTGCTCCCCGATTCTATCTCAATCCTGGAGAGATTGTCCCTCTTTTTCAAAAATCCTCGTCTGAGTTCCCTTCTTTTCTCATCTATTTTTTCAACCTGAGGACTTACCATCTTTAGCAATCCTTGCTTCTAACTCTTCCATCCTTTTCTTGATTTTTGCTTCGTAACCCTCCTCTGTGGGAAAATAGTATTTCCGTTTTTCGGGCAAATACTCCTGCTGAACCCATCCCTTTGAATATTCGTGAGGATACTTATAATCTTTCTGCCCCACCTTAGTGAGATGCTTGGGAGGGGCAAGAACTTTCTTTTCCTCCACATCAGCCAAGGCCATATCGATTCCCTTATAGGCCGCATTGGATTTCGGTGCGCAGGCAATATATACTGCAGCCTGGGCAAGCGGGATCTTGGCTTCAGGCATTCCCAGAAATTCGCAGGCCTCGAAAGCTGCATTGGCCACTACCAGAGCCTGCGGGTCTGCATTGCCCACATCTTCGCTGGCGCAGATTAGAATTCTTCGGGCAATAAACCTTGGGTCTTCTCCAGCATATATCATCTTTGCCAGCCAGTATAGGGCTGCATCTGGGTCAGAGCCTCTCATCGACTTAATAAAGGCAGATATCGTGTCATAGTGTCCATTCCCTTTCTTATCGTAAAGCACAGCCTTTTTCTGTATCGCTTCCTCAGCGACTGAAAGGGTAAAATTGACCTCTCCATTTTGATTTGGCTTCGTGGTCGCTACTCCAAGCTCAAGAGCATTTAGTGCCCTTCTGGCATCGCCGTTGGCAGTCTCTATCAAATGGTGCAACGCTTCAGGAGAAATCCTTACTTTCAATTTTCCCAGACCGTTTTCTTTATCTTCAATTGCCTTTTTTAAAATGATTTTAAGTTGTTCATCACTCAAAGGCTTGAATTCAAAAATCTGTGAGCGTGAGAGTAGCCGGGAATTGATATAGAAATAGGGGTTCTCCGTAGTAATCCCTATTAGAGTAATTATACCCTTCTCCACATCGGGCAGAAGACCATCTTGTTGGCTTCTGTTAAAGTGGTGGAGCTCATCAACCAATAGAATTGTCTTTCCGCCCGAAAGCCTTCTCCTCTGCTGTGCTTTTTCTACTATCTCTCTCAAATCAGCAACACCCGAAGTAACAGCATTCAATTCCTCAAAATATGCTTTTGTGGTTTCAGCAATTATCCTGGCCAATGCCGATTTGCCACAGCCTGGTGGGCCAAAGAAAATGAGAGATACAATTTTGTCAGCCTCAATGGCTCTACGGAGCAGTTTGCCTTTACCCAAAATATGTTCCTGGCCTACAAATTCGGAAAGTCTTCTTGGACAAACCCTCAAAGCCAATGGTAAATCTTTAGTGGCTTCTGGCTTTTCTTTTGTAAAAAGGTCAACCTGTTGTCTCAAATTGGATTCCCCCAATTCATCCAGTTAAAAAAAGTCCCCGCTCTGCCGTGTGTTTGACTTTTTAAAGCACCAACTCAAAGTGGGCATCCTACTCCAATAATCACGATTATTAGAAGCTCCGGATTCCCTGAATTATGCTTGTCGGCTTAAAATAGTCAACACATCACGAACATCGCAGGGACAAAAGTCGACTATGCCTTTACCTATATTAAAATTACTTATCTCAATGCTTGATCGAGTAGTTTAATTAGTTCTTCAGACCTTTTTGATATTTCCTGGCCGCTAGTATCCTTACTCTCTCTTAATTTAAACAGTTCATCAGCAATATTTAAAGCAGCTAAAACGGCCACCCGGCTTGTATCTACAATGTGCGATGTGTTAGCTATTCTGTTCATCTGTTCATCAACATAGTTTGCTAACGCCGAAACATATAGGGGATCCCAATCGCCCCTCTCAATTATAAATTCTCGGTTATATATCCTCACTGGTATCTTGTCACTCTCTCTCTCAAGCATAAGAACCTCTTGCCTTTGCCAGGGTCATACTTTTATTTTTTCCAACCGATCAAGCAGAATCTGAAGCCTCTCTCTTACTTCTTTTCTCTCCTTTCCCAACCGCTCCACTTGAGCGATTATCTTCTTTGCTTCCCTATTCTCTTCCTCCATAAATTTAATGTCCTCTTTCTGTTTTTCAATTTTATCCAGTAATCTTGCGTTCTCCTGCTTTAGCGAGTTAGTCAATGAAACTACTTCTTCTATTTTCTTCTTGAGGACATTAAACTCCTTCATTTCCCTCTAACCCGAAAGCAAGTCTCATCTTCTAACTTTTATTTTTAAATCTCTTTCCAGACCCTCCACTATCTTCATATGGAGACTATTCACTTCTTCATCCCTCAAGGTTCTTTCCATAGATTGATATATGACCTTGCACCCCAGCCCCCTGTTTCCCGAGCCAACCTGTTCCCCGAAATAGAGATCAAATAGCTTTACATCTTGAACGAGTTCACCTCCAGCCAGTTTAATTTTAACACAAATTTCCCCAAATGTCAAGCTTTCTGGAGCAACCAGAGCAATATCCCTGGAAACCCAGGGAAACCTGGAAATTCTCTTATACTTTTTCTCAACTTTTATCAAATTAGACAACCCATCAAAGTCTAACTCAAAAACATATACTTTATCCTTGAATTCCATCTTGTGGAAAGCCCTCTGGACCAATTCACCAAAATCTCCCAGATACTCATTACCCACCATTATCTTACTTGAAGTCCCTTCTTCAAGAAGAAAATGGTTACTCTTCTCCATCCTCAACTCCCTGCCGCTTTCACCACAGATGCCCAATTCTGCTAAAAGAGATTCCATAATTCCTTTAACATAATAGAAGTCTACTGTCTGGGAAGGAAGTTCCCATTGCCCTTCCTCTCTGGTGCCCACCAGGGCACCTGCCAAAACCCTCTTTTCTTCTGTCTTCTCCTTTCCGGGAAGGAATATCCGACCCATCTCAAATATCTTCATGTCATTAACTCCGTGGTTTAAGTTCCATTTCAGGATTGATACAAGACCCGGGAGAAGAGAGCTACGGAGAAGGCTCTGCTCCCTGGACAAAGGATTGGTAATCTCGATACCCCCTTTCAGTTCCATAGGGAGAGTGACATCCAGCTCATCATAGTATTCCGGGTTAACCAGAGAACGACTCATAACTTCGCATAATCCTAATCCAGTAAGAATATCTCTTGTGAGGTCTTCCAGTAGAATAATCCTATCGCCAACAGAACCGCTCATTTCTATCCTGGGCATCATTGACGGAATCTTGTCGTATCCGTATATTCGAGCAATCTCTTCCACGAGGTCAATCTGGCGAGTGACATCATTACGATAGGATGGCACTCTGGCTAAAAGACAGCTTTCCCCTTCCTTTTCAGAAACTTTGAATCCAAGGCGCGTCAGAATTCTTTCCATATCTTCACGAGAAATATTGGAGCCTAACACATTATTGACCTCTTGCGGCGAAAACTCTGTCTCCACCGGTAATAGAGGCCTGGGGTAAACATCAATTGCACCAGAAGCAACTCTGCCTGCGGCAAGCTCTTGAATCAACTGGCAGGCCCGATTCGAAGCGATAACCACATTCTCCATATCTACCCCACGCTCAAACCGATAGGAAGATTCCGTATCGATTCCAAACTGGCGCGCTGTCCTTCTTATCGTTCGAGGATTGAAATAGGCGCTTTCCAGAAGTAGATTCCTCGTGGATTGGTCAACGCCAGTTTCTGCGCCTCCCATTATTCCCGCCAGAGCAACTGGACGAAGCGCATCAGCAATGACTAAACTATTTTCTGTCAGGTTTCTCTCTTGATTTTCCAGAGTCACCAGCTTCTCTCCAGGACGAGCAAAACGCACAATAACTTTGTGTTCATTTAGCTTGTCATAATCAAAAGCATGAAGAGGATGGCCAAGTTCCACCAGCACATAGTTTGTGATATCGACCACATTGTTAATCGGCCTGAGCCCTATTGTCTCCAATTTCCTTGCCAACCAGGAAGGCGACGGCCCAACTTTAAGGTCTCGAATAACCCTGGCTACATAGCGCCTGCACGCTTCTGTATCAAGAATTTCCACTTTTGCCAAATCAATTACAGAAATCGCCTCCTCAATTAATTCTATCCTGGGCAGCTTTAAGTTCGTACCCAAAATAGCTGAGATTTCGCGCGCCATCCCGAATATGCTGGCACAGTCTGAACGGTTGGTAGTCAGCTCGACTTCAAGCACAACTTCTGCCAGTGCTGAGACTTTCTTGATATCCTCACCCAATTTAGAACCTGCCGGAAGAATGTAAATTCCAGTAGCGTCCTCTCCAATTCCCAGTTCCTTCTGAGAACAGAGCATTCCGTAAGAAGTCTGTCCTCTTATCTTCGCCTTACTAACCCTTCTTCCATCAGGAAGCTTGGCTCCCACCCGGGCAAAAGGAACCAAATCTTTAGCCTTTATGTTCTTAGCTCCACAAACTATGGAAAAAATCTGTTTCCCGTCGGAGACCTGACAGAGTGTCAGTCTATCCGCCTGCGGAATTGGTTTAAGAGAAAGAATTTCACCAACCACCACATTCTCCACTTCCGGTCCCAGATGGATAACATCGGTTACTTCCAGGCCCGCCATTGTGAGGCATTTGGCGAGCTCTAGAGGAGATAGCGGAATATCTACATACTCTTTTAGCCAATTATAGGGAATTCTCATTCTTCTATCGTATCTCCTTATATTATAGCGGTCCCGATTAATCGGGACCACGACATCATAAAATCATTTGAAAAGCGCCCGTGCAAATTCGACCCATTCCCTGGGAACGGTTTTTAGTTTGCCCACAGCCTCTTCTAAACTAATGGCCACCAGTTCTGTTCCCCTCAATGAAACCATCTGGCCAAATTTCCCTTCCTTAATCAGTTCAATTGCTTTTACACCAGCCCTAACTGCCAGCATTCGGTCGAATAGAGTGGGTGCTCCTCCCCGCTGCATATGACCAATGACGCTTGCCCTCGTATCAACTCCTAATCTTTCCTCTATAATCTTGGCAATCTGTTCTCCTATTCCTCTCTCTTTCAAAAGCATATGACCAAATTGGTCTAGTTCCTCTTTTCCTGCTTCCTTACCCGGAACTTCGATACCTTCAGAAACAACCACCGTGGCCACTTTCTTCCTCTCATACACCTTCTTCAGATGCCTACACATACTATCTATATCCACTTTTTCCTCAGGAAGAAGAACCCAGTCTGCACCTCCACCGATAGCCGTAAAAAGTGCCACCCACCCGGCATGCCTTCCCATTACTTCTAAAACCATAATCCTTCTATGCGATTTCCCCGTATCCTTCAGGACTGCCAGAGCATTGACCGCCAGCGTGACCGAGGTATCGAAACCAAAAGTATAGTCGGTTGAGGAAAGGTCGTTATCCATAGTCTTTGGAACGCCGACTAATTTCATTTTATATTCTTTAAATAACCTATTGGCCACACCTAAAGTATCTTCACCACCCATAGCCACAACTCCACCGAGCTCGAGCCTTCTTATATTATCCAGACATCTTTCCACGCCCTTCTCCACCTTATAGGGATTGATTCTGGAGGTTCCCAATATTGTCCCTCCCTTATCCATTAAATCATCTACCTCAAAGATGCTAAGTGGCTGGGTCAAACATTCAATTAGTCCCTTCCAACCCTCGCTAATTCCAACTACTTCCCAACCGAAATCGATTGCCCGGAATACACATCCCCTTATCGCCGCATTCAGACCCGGCACATCTCCCCCACCAGTCAATATTCCTACTTTCATACTAATCTGATTTTCCCTCCTTTACCCTATGCTTTGCCTCCACAACCGAAAACCCTTATTCTGTCCTTCACTACCTCTTTCAGTAGTTCCTTCGACACCTTAAGTATCTTTCTGGGGTCTACCTCTTCTGGTTTATCCTTCAAAGCCTTCTTCATTCCCTCAACGAAAGCCATATTCAACTGGGTAGCAACATTAATCTTGCACAGTCCTTCGCTGATTCCCTTCTTCATCTCATCATCCATTACGCCACTGGAGCCATGCAGGACAAGAGGAATTTTTACCAGCTTAGAAATACTCTTTATCCGCTCATGGTCAAGCTTGGCTTCTTTCTTCTTCATCCTGTGGACGCTTCCCACGGCTACTGCCAGGGAGTCAACCCCAGTGTCCCGAAAAAACCGCAAGGCCTCCTCAGGCTCGGTCATATTTGCTTCCACTTCGCTCACTGTAATGTGGTCCTCAGTTCCTGCAATCCTACCTATCTCTCCTTCCACAGGAACTCCCACAGCATGTCCCATCTCCACTATCTTTCTGGTAATGGAGACATTCTCATTATAAGGAAGTTTCGACCCATCGAACATCAATGAAGTGAACCCCATACATAGACACTTTACATTCTGCTCATAGTCGGTCCCGTGGTCTAAATGGAGCGCTATGGGGACTTTTGCCGTCGCTGCAGCATTCCTCACTATTGCAGATATATTTTCCAGGCCGGCATATTGGATTGCACCCTGACTTGCCTGGAGAATTAATGGTGCATTCTCTTCTTCTGCTGCCTCAATAATTGCTTGTACCATTTCGATATTATTGGCGTTGAAAGCTCCTATAGCATACTTCTCCCTCATCGCCTTCTCCAGAATTTCCTTTGTCGTTACCAGAGGCATCCCTTTCTCCTTTCTCTTCAGATTGCCAGTATCTGGGCTAACCTGTAAGAACTTCTGTCTATCTCTTTTCTATTTTTTACTGAATAGTCCAAAGGTAATACTATAACTTTTCCATCCCTCCATCCCACCATCCTGGCTGAATTCGTCCTCATCAAAACTTTCACTGCCTCGTGGCCAAAGAAATTGGCCAAATTCACGCTATGCGCAGTGGGAGAACCACCGCGCTGGATGTAGCCAACCACGCTTACTCTGACTTCATATCCGGTAGCGTCGCTTATCTGATGTGCTATGGCATAGGCACTTCCCGCGCCTTCAGCCATAACTATAATACTGCTTCTCTTTCCGCTATCTCTGCCCTTTTCCAGTTCTTTAGAGACTTTTGTCAGGTCGTATTTTATTTCGGGAAGCAAAATTATCTCAGCCCCACTAGCCAGTCCAACAGCAAGAGCAATAAACCCTCTCTCTCTTCCCATTACCTCAATGATAAAGATTCGCTCAAGGGAAAAAGCGGTATCCCGAATTTTCTGGATTGCCTCCAGAGCCGTATTGACAGCCGTATCGAAACCTATCGTATCTTCTGTCCCTGCGATATCGTTATCAATACTTGCAGGTATTCCCACGATGGGTATCCTGCTCGCCTCGTAAAGTTCTACTCCACCTCTAAAAGCGCCGTCCCCTCCTATGGTAATTAAACCATCAATTCTGTTTCTTCGCAAGACTCTGGCCGCCGTATCTATCCCTTTTTTCGTTTTTATCTCTTCACACCTTTTTGTCCTCAATATTGTCCCGCCCCGGCCGATAATCCCGCTAACCGACCTCAAATCCATTTTTCTCTTGTTATCTTCAATCAGACCAGAATATCCCTCATCAAATCCAGTTACTTCCAATCCATAATAGATTGCCGTGCGAACCACCGCTCTAAGACAGGCGTTCATTCCCGGGGCATCTCCACCGGCAGTTGTCACACCAATCCTTTTCATTTCTTTTCTTCCTCTATATCTACCTCTATCTCGCTTTTTTTCTTCTTGGTCGGCTCCTCTACGAATTCCCCTAACAGGCGAAACTTCTGATATCTCTTTTCCAAAAGTTCGCCCACAGGCAGACTCTTCAATTCGTTCAAATATATTTTCAATTTCTCAGCCAACTGCTTACCCACAAAACCTATATCCCGATGAACTCCCCCAAGCGGCTCCGTAATGATTTCATCAATCACCTTCAGTTCCAACAAATCCTGGGCGGTAAGCTTCAGTGCCTTCGCAGCGTCCGGAGCTTTCGCTGCGTCTCTCCAGAGAATAGAAGCACACCCCTCAGGAGAGATAACAGAGTAGATAGCATTCTCTAACATCAATATCTTATCTCCAACACCAATTCCCAGTGCCCCGCCACTGCCACCCTCTCCAATAACTATGACAATAATGGGAACCTCCAATTCCGACATAGTCTTCAAATTATGAGCAATTGCCTCGGCTTGACCCCTTTCTTCTGCACCGATTCCCGGATAGGCACCCGGAGTATCTATAAAACTAATCACAGGAATTGAGAATTTTTCCGCAAGCTTCATTAACCTTAACGCCTTCCGGTAACCCTCGGGATGGGGCATACCGAAATTTCTCATCATATTTTCCTGAAGTGTGCGGCCCTTCTGATGGCCAATAACCATAACTGTCCCGTTCTCAAACTTAGCCATTCCTCCCACAATAGCCCTGTCCTCAGCAAAACCTCTATCTCCGCGAAGTTCCACGAAATCGGTCATAAGTGAATTTATGTAGTCTAATGCGTATGGCCGTTGAGGATGCCGGGCAAGCTGAACCCTTTGCCAGGGAGTGAGATTGCCGAAAATCTCCTTCTTAAGTTCGTCACATTTCTTCTCCAGACTCGCTATTTCCTGAGAAAAGTCCACCTTGTTACTGACGCTAAGGTTCTTCAGTTCTTCAATCTTTTTTTCCAGTTCTACCACTGGCTTTTCAAAATCTAAACCTTCGACCTCAGGCATCTATTCTCCTTTTTCCCGTTCAACAGTTAATGGGCATAATTTTTCTTCATTCGTAGTGTAGCCCTTTATGGGCGTAATTCTCGTTGATCCGTAGTGTAGCCCTTTATGGGCGTCCCAATAAATCGGGACGGGCATAAAGCCCTACGGTATAAATTTCAAATTACGGGCATAAAGCCCTACACTACAAACTTATATTAAAATGCACTCATATATCCAATCCTGAAGATGCGGTCAAACTCATCAGCAATATTCTTTCCATCAATCTCAATGTTCAGGCTTGGCGTGAGAAAATAGCGCACGCCTATATTTATCCTGTTTTCACTTCCCCCACCCAGATTGTCGAATTCTAACATTGGAATCAAATTCTCTCCGAATCTGGAAAATAGACCAATGAACCCTCTCACTTTGAACTCATCAAAATCGTAGCCATTAATTCCAGTAGAGACTTCTAATCTGGGAATGAAATTCTC
>Ga0315310_10001931_pt1 | contig 13106 bp, 11 predicted proteins | sample TDP5_MG_FD_203630 | JGI IMG/M metagenome (GOLD analysis project Ga0315310, IMG submission 203630) | Freshwater sediment microbial communities from Lake Towuti, South Sulawesi, Indonesia - TDP5 | ecosystem: Environmental > Aquatic > Freshwater > Lake > Sediment | place: Indonesia: South Sulawesi... | reverse complement strand
AAAGAATACAAATTAGATGAGATCGACTTAAATATCCTCAAAATTTTAGAAGAGAACTCAAAAACCAATTATCGAAAAATTTCGGAAGATATCGGGATAGCCATTGGGACTGTTTCTAACCGGATAAATACCTTATCTGAGAAAGGAATAATTAAAAAATTTACCATCGATATTGACACACTTAAGGTTGGATACGAAATCACCGCCCTCATCCTCTTGCAAATTGAAGGAAAATATATCTCCCAGGTAGAAGAAGAATTAACTAAAAATCAGAATATCTATGCGATTTACGATACCACAGGCGATTGGGATAGTATCATTGCTGTCAAATTCAAACGAATGGTAGATCTTAACAATTTTCTCAAAGAGTTAAATAAAATAGAGCATGTCCACCGAACCTCCACTTGCGTCTGTCTCAATGTGGTCAAAGAAAATACCTTCTTCCCCATTCAACTGAGCGAAGGTAAGAAATAATTTTTTAAAGTTAATTAAGGCTTTTCTTCCTGTATCATCTTTTTACAGATTTCTGAAATACCTATTAAAGCTTCTTGAAAATCATTTTTTGTTCCTGCTTTTAATAATTTAGAAATATCTTCACATATAGGAATTAGTAATCTTTTTTTTAAGTGAGATGGAGTGGGTTCGTAAAGTCTTGCAGCATGTTCTGCCAAATTTGAAAAATGACCAAATAATCTTTTTAGATACATAGCCTTTGACACAAGGTATCACCCATTCTCGGTTATTATTAATTTTGATTTCGGATTTAATAAAATCAGTTGATAATTCTTATGATTATTAAGTTCAATGGGGAGTTCAACTTCTAATGAATTTAAAAATTCAGTAACAACTTGATTAAATTGTTCGATAGGCATATCGCCACATACGTTGAAACAGCCATTACCTCCACCAATAAGATAAATATCATCAAATTCAATCATTAAACTCGATTTAATTTGAATTTGTAGAACATTTGATAATTGATTAAACGTTTTAATAAAATCTGCCCTATTCAAATCAAAAATGACATACTCATCTTCAACATCAAATTTTTCAAAAATCTTTGTAATCAGTTCGATTTCTTCAATTGTAGCCATAAAAGAAATAGTAATTCTTTCTGAATTAACATATTTAGAAAAAATTTCAAGAAATTGAGCTATTTGATCAACATGAATATCAACAGATTTATTACTATCGATGTAAAACCATGGTTCCTTACCATTTTTTATAATCCATTTTAAAATGGCATCCTGAGTTGCTAAAGATAGCGCTCCTTTTGAAAATCCATATTTTGAAGCAATTACTGCTCGGAATTCTTTATCCAATTCCTCAGGGAGATTAATTCTTAAATTAGACATAATAGACTATAATGCTATTATAGTATTTAAAGACATTGATGTTATAAAAAAATTTTTAGCTTATAGAATGCTTTCTCCCCGCTCGCCAGTGCGTATCCGAATGGCATCTTCCACGGGCATTATGAAAATTTTACCATCACCAGGATTGCCTGTGACGGCATTTTCCATGATTATTTCAATTACTTCTTCAACGTCTTGTTTTTCATTTAGGACCATTTCCAATCTTATTTTATCGATCCATTCAACGCAGTATTCTCCCCCCCGGCCCATCAACTTGATACCTCGTTGAGTCCCATGTCCCTTGACCTCTGTAATGGTCATGCCCCGTACCCCAAGATCGAACAGTCCTTTCTTTACCTGTTCTAATTTTTCAGGTCGAATATAACATTCCAGTTTTTTCAAATTAATTCACCTTTTCTGTTATAATTTCTCTCCATGTTGGGAAATATCAAGCCCAATATATTCTTCATCTGGATTCACCCGTAAACCAATAGTTTTTTTAAGAACCCATGCTAAGCCAAAAGAAACTCCGAATGCATATCCCATGGTAGCCAATATATCTATGAGTTGAATTAAAATTTGCCCTGGATTTCCTGCAATTAGCCCCGCTGCGCCAATAGAAGCGAAAATCCCTGTCGCTAAGGCACCCCACAGACCGCCCACTCCATGAACGGACCAGGCATCTAACGATTCATCGACCCGCGATTTTGACCGAAGGTTCAAGGCTACGAAGCATATGACGCTTACACACATTCCTATCACCACAGCTTCCCATGGTTCAACAAATCCCGCCGCTGGCGTTACTGCAACAAGCCCTGCTAAGATCCCAGTTGCTAAGGCCAAGGTACTTGCCTTTCCTGTCTTTATCCAGAATAGGATCAACCAAACAAAACCTGCCGCACAGGCTGAAAACATCGTATTGACCATGGCTAATGCCGCAATTCCATTTGCTTGTAAAGAACTCCCACCATTAAATCCAAACCAGCCTAACCATAATAGACCGGTTCCTAACAATACATACGGAATATTAGATGGTTCTCCAAGATCCTTCGGATACCCTCTTCTTTGTTTAATCACAAGCGCTATCGCTAATGCAGAGAAGCCTGCATTGACATGAACCACCGTTCCGCCTGCAAAATCTAAGGCCCCAAGTCCTTTCAACCATCCCCCATCGCCCCAAACCCAATGGGCAATAGGTGCATAGACAAGAAGGACCCAGAGTGCAATAAATACAATGAATGAACTGAATTTCACCCGCTCAACAAATGGGCTCGCAATAATTGCCGCGGTAATCACTGCAAACATCAATTGAAAAATCATATAGACCATATCTTGAATAGCTGGTGAGTAAATCCCTGGATTCATAAATGAAACATTGGCCATTGAAGCGAAATTTAAGCCTCCAATAAAACCCCCCAAGAAATTTGGCGAAAAAGCCAGACTGTATCCTAGAAGAAACCAAACCACACCCACTACTGCAATAGCTACGAAACACATAGCAAACATCGAAATAATATTCTTTTTCCGAAGAAGCCCACCATAAAATAGCGCTAAACCTGGCGTCATTATAAAAACCAGCACGGAACAAATCAGTAAAAATGCCGTATCCGCTTCTGCCATCTACTTCACCCTTGATTTTTCTCTTTCCTATTCACTTTTTCCACATTTTTTTTGATCAATATTACGAACTATTACTAAGAGTCTGTTCATTTTAATGGCTTTGACTTATATAGCTGAACACTTTTTTTAAATTTAGTTGATCAAAAAGCAATATTTGTCGATAAATTCTAGTATATTATTGTATATTTTTTTTTGAAAATTTCTTAATTATATCCTTGAAATATAGTAAAAAATAGCATTTCGATCTTTTTTGACTTAATTTTCATAAAAGAATTACACCCGTTTTTTTTACAAAAAAATTTTAGTTGTAATGTTCAAAACAAAATATTTATATTATACTTTTTTCATCAATTTTTTGTAAAAAAATGAAAAAGAAAATCATTTTTTAGCTAAAATTAGAACATTTTCTACGAAATTTTAGCCTTGAATCACATCATGAACGAGATCTGATATGCACATTTAATAATAATTTTTATTATTATTGCTTAATTTTAGTCATTTAATTCCTTTTTCTTTATCATTCTTGAACAAAATAATCTTAAAAATGTAATTGAAAAATATCAACTCAAAAACTAAGTACACTTTTTTTAAACGAAAATTGAAGTGATGAAAAATGTCTAAGCTTGTAAGACACCGGCAGAGTATAATCGGAACTCGGACTCGAGTTGAAGACTCATGTGAATCAGGGCTTTGCCCAATCTGTATAGCAGATTGCCCTATCTTTTGCGAAGTTTCAAAAAGCGCATTAAGAGGGCGCGAAGTTCTTTACCCCATGCGTGAATTCTATGGTAATTCAACAGCAGGGACCTCTAAAGATTTTGGCCTTTCTTTTCAAGATTTCCAAATCCAATTCGAGGTCCGTGGTGCGAAGGGCATCGAAGAAAATGAGGACCTAGTCGTTTTTCCTAATGTCAATATTTCAACTAAGTGGGGACAAATTCCGCAACAGCTACCATTCATTATTCCAGGTCTTGGTTCCACTTATGTCGCAAAAAATAATTGGGACGGATTAGCAATAGGCGCCGCTTTATCAGGCGTAAGCCTCACAATTGGAGAGAATGTAGTGGGCATGGATCCGAACGCAGAATTTGAAGAAAATGGCGGAAAATACCCAAAGGTCATTGACACTGAGGACATGAAATTTCGCATAAAGAGATACAGAGAATTCTGGGATGGTGAGCACGGTGATATCATCGTTCAAAAAAATGTCGAAGATGGTCGGCTAGGCGTATTTGAATACGTTATGTCAAAATGCGATGTAACATCCCTCGAAATCAAATTCGGGCAAGGGGCTAAAGCAATTGGTGGGGAAGTACGCTTACATACCTTGGATCGCGCGCAGCTATTGCAGAAGCGGGGTTATCTAGTAATCCCTGATCCTTCTGATCCAGTTGTAATCGAGCAGTGGAACGCTGGTTTGATACCAGATTTCGAACGGCATTCGAGAGTTGGTTTATCTAGCACCGAATCCGTCTTGGAGGACATTGATAACCTCCGATCCCAAGGCGCAAAAAATATCTTCATAAAAACGGGGGCGTATCGACCTGCAGCAACTGCTTGGATCATAAGGATGGGCGTTGAAGGTAGAGTCGACGGCATGACATTTGATGGCGCTGGGGGTGGCACGGGAATGTCTCCAGTCAGCATGATGAATGAAGGATCAATTCCAACACCCTATTTGGAAGCCCTAGTAATCGGATGTATTGACATGATTAAGAATAAATCGCCAAATGCCAAAATTCCCACGATAGCTATCGCAGGTGGATTAGCCAGTGAGACCCAAATTTTTAAAGCACTTGCAATGGGCGCGCCTTACGTAACATGCATCGCCATGGCAAGATCGCCAATTACCGCAGCCATGAAAGCCAAATTTATGGGAGAAATGATCGAACAAAAGGCCGCCAATCCAGCTATTCTAAGTTCTTTAGGATTTCCAAAAGAGAAAGAACCAGACTCTCTAACGATGAGCGAAGCCTTCGTTGAATACGATCGATTAAAGCGAAAGTACGAAGCCAATGAGATTCCAGCAGCGGCTGTAGGCGTCTATACTTATTTCACAAGCAAATTAGGCACCGGACTAAAGCATCTTTTAGCGGGTGTGCGAAAGTTCAATATCGATCTTATCGATCGCCAGGATATTGCATGTATTTCAGACCGAGCAAATGAAGTATGCAAACATTGGAATCTAGGCATCGAAGCCCAAGAAACAATTGATTTAGAATTAGTGAAGAAAGAAATCTACTCTGGAACCTATTAAACCCTTTTTTACTTTTTTTCTTTACAATTTAATTTCAACTGAATTTATTTTCTCAAAAAAAATAAGAATTTGCTAATAAGAATGTTGATAATTGTCTTTTTTATTGGTTGAGGATTTTCCCGAATTCTCTTGCTTTTTTCTCGCCCATCGAAAACAAGGCTCTAAAGGATTTTTGATTTACGACATTTCCGCCTTTTTTTTCAATTTCAGTTTTCATTGTCTGGAGCGCTTTCCCAGAGTAAAGTCTGCATGTTACAAATACTACAGCATTCTTTCCATTCAAGCCCTCCATTTTCTGGATGAATGCATTAAAAACAAAGGCGGGACGCCCACCCCAGATTGGAACCCCGATGCATACTAAATCATAAGGGCTTATATCCAAGACATTTTCACTGTATGTAAAATCAGATAAGTCTCCTGCCAATATTTTATCTTTCTCTTTTCCAAGATCCATTGCCCCTTTCGCGGAAGTAATTGCCTCAATATCAACCTCGTAATTGCTGAGTTCAGCGGCAATAGCTTCTGCCACCTTTTTGGTTCGGCCACTCACTGAAAAGTGTATTATTATCGCTTTCATAATTGAAAAATAATTTGTTCTATAATTAAAATTTTTCAATTGAAATGATACTTGCTCTAAAAGTAAGTCATTATGGTAAGTTTTCATCCTTTTATTATAAAAAAAGAAAAAATAATCATAAAAACGTTAAAAAAAAGGTAGTTTGGCAATTATTCCTCGAGAATTTTTTCCGCAACCTCTTTATCGCTGTCCATGATGTATTTGATTCCACTTATTTCGGATACCTCATGCGTTAAGGCGGCAATGTCGTCTCGCGAAATGTATTCTAAGGCAAATTTCCGCGATCCACACATAAGTTGTTTAAGTCCTTGTTCAATCCGCTTCAAATAGGTATAAAGCCCGATTGCTCCTGTTGGAATCGAATCGAATTTATCGCCAAATTTATTTCGGAGTTCAGGGCTGGTCACAAAGATCTCATCTTTCCTGTGTCCAAAACGGGAAATGTATGTAAGTTCCTCTCCGCTCTCAATTATCTTCCCAATAGTCTTTCCAACCATGGCGGCGGCTAATGGAGCTCTGGCCATGCCAACAGCCTTAAAATAAGGCGCGCCTAAGGCTAATCCTTTTAGAATCTGATCCTCCATTGAAATGCCGCTGGCAATTGCGACATCGGGAGTATATTTTCCTTGCTTAGCTAATTTATCGAGATACTGGTAAAGCAGAGACCAAAGTTCAATGCGAGGCACACCCCACTCATTCATCATTCGCCAAGGCGACATACCTGTCCCCCCACCCGCCGCATCTACTGTAAGAAGGTCTATTTTTGCCTCGGATGCGTATTTCACAGTATATGCCAGGTCTATTGGTCTATAAGCGCCAGTCTTTAGAAATATATATTTGGCGCCCGCAGCCCTGAGCTCTTCGACGCGGTTCAAAAAGTTCTCTTGAGTAAACATGCCTATCCTCGAATGCCTTTCGAATTCTCCGAAGACTTGGTTCTCATACGCCTCGATAACACCGGGATCATAGGGATCGGGCAATACAATATAGCCCCTATCTTTCAATTTCTGGGCATGCTTCAAATCCTTTATTTTCACTTCGCCCCCGATATCTTTGGCTCCTTGCCCTAATTTGAGTTCTACTATTTTAACATCGAGTTTCTCCAATGCATACTCGTGCACACCCAATTTGGTATCCTCAACATTGGCTTGCACCACAATTCCTCCGTAGTCCTCCTGCTGCCATTCTTGGTAGAGCCTGACTCTTCTCTCCATATCTGGAGATGAGACAAGTTTTCCATTTTCTATAATTGCATTAGGATCCATCGCGCAAACATTCTCTCCTATAGTGCACGGGATTCCCGATATTGCTGATCCGATAGCGATTCCTTCCCAATTATTGGTCGCTATGGCTGTTGACCCGAGGCCTGGAATAATAATGGGCATTTTTAATTTTATTCCTTTATCCTGTCCTAGCCTTTGTTCTAAATCTACACTCGTGAAAATGGCTTTCTCAGAATCCGCTTCTACGCCGTAAGCCCCGCTACAACTACCCAAAATTGTGAAATGCGATAAATCTGTGGGATAAGTCTTTTCACAGGCAGTTGTAATAATTCCGAATGGCTTCGGATAAATAACCTCTGCACCTCGGTACGCTGATTTTCCAATCTCACACATACCGATACAGCCATCTACACACGTCACACACATTCCACTTGCCGGCACAATCGAGCCTTCAGTCCTATTTTTGGATAAGGTCGCAGCCGATGCATTAATCCTTCCATACATTTTCTTCATATCTCCTTCTTTTCTTTAGGTTTTTCAGTTACACATGTTCCACATTCACCCTTTAATCCCATCCAACATGAATAGCTATCATAGACATCTAAACATGTTGGTTGGAGTTTATTATAACAACTCCCGCATACTATCGTTTGTGGATTAGGTCCGACGCACCGTAAATTGCATGCAGGACAGATATACATACAACCGCCGCACCGTCGACACTCCTCTGAAGTCTTATCAAAGGGTGTTGTTATTTTTAATTGTTTACCTCGATTAACAAATCCAATAGATCTTGTCATCATTTGTTCTTTACACATTCTGACACATAATCCGCAATAAATGCAGTGCTCCCACTTTGGTTTGAATCTAACCCGATTTAACCCCATTTTCGAGGCAAGATCCTGTAAAGTACGCGAAGTAGGGCATTGCGCTATTAACAACTCAAGAACTACCTTCCGCGTATTGATTATTTTTTTAGAAGCGGTTCGCACGATGAGCCCTTCTTCAGCGGGATATGTGCAGGAGGCTGCTAACTTGGTAGTATTTCCTTGCACGATCTCAACAAGACATAAACGGCAACCGCTCCAAGGCGTAAGTCCCTCATGATAACAAAGGGTTGGGATATCAATGCCTAGGAATTTGGCGACCTCTAGGATTGTCCAACCCTTTGGCGCGTCAAATTCAATTCCGTCAATCCTGATTTTCGGCATTCTATTCCCCTTTACTCAGTAATAATTGAATTAAATTTACAAACATCGCTACATATACCACATTTAATACATTTCTCTTGATCAATGGAGTGAGTTTGCTTCAATTCCCCTTCTATTGCCCCACTGGGACAGTTTTTAGTGCATAATCCACAGCCTGTACAATTATTCGCATCTATCTGATATTTAATCAAGGTTTTACAGACACCTGCAGGGCATCGCTTATCCCTGATATGTGCCAAGTATTCATCTTTGTAGTACCTAATTGTAGAAAGCACAGGGTTCGGAGCAGTTTGACCTAGGCCACAAAGGGAAGCATTTTTTATTACATGCGCCAGTTCCTCAAGGAGTTCTAGTGAGTCTTCCTCTGCCTTACCTTCGGTAATATCCGTTAAGATCTCATACATGCGCTGCGTGCCTTCTCGACAGGCTGAACAATTGCCGCAGGATTCACCTTGTAAAAAGTTAGTGAAGTATCTTGCAAAATCGACCATACAGGTATCTTCATCCATAACAATCATACCGCCAGACCCCATTATAGAGCCTGCGCCCGTGAGTGATTCGTAATCAACTGCCAAATCGAACATATTCTCTGGAATACAGCCTCCAGAGGGTCCACCTGTCTGGACCGCTTTTATTTTCTTGCCTTTAGGCGATCCCTCCCCAATATCATAAACCACTTCTCGGAGTGTGATACCCATGGGCACCTCAACTAGCCCTGTATTTTTGACTTTTCCAACAAGTGAGAATATTTTTGTGCCTTTGCATGTCTCGGAACCGATATTAGCAAACCAATCAGCACCATTCACAAGAATTTTTGGCACATTAGCCCACGTTTCTACATTATTTATATTAGTAGGTTTATTAAATAGACCCTTTTGAGCGGGAAACGGAGGTCTTTGGCTTGGTATTCCTCGCATACTCTCAATTGAGTGAATTAACGCTGTTTCTTCTCCACAAACAAATGCCCCTGCGCCCCGCACCACTTCTATATCAAAACTAAAACCAGAGCCCAATATGTTTTCACCAAGCAAACCTAACTCTTGTGCTTTATCAATATTTAATATCACATTTTGGACTGCAAGGGGATACTCAGTTCGCACATAAACCCAGCCTTTGGTTGCCCCCATTGCATAGGCGCCAATTATCATTCCTTCCAAAATCGACTGCGAATTTCCCTCAAGGAGACTTCTATCCATGTAAGCGCCAGGGTCTCCCTCATCTGCGTTGCATATAATATATTTAACTTCACTTTTCTGCCCTCTCGTAATATCCCACTTTCTCCCAGTAGGGAAACCTGCACCACCCCTTCCACGTAGACCTGAAAGCTTTATAGTTTCAATAATTTCTTCGGGCTGCATTTCAAATGCTTTAGAAAGTGCCTTATACCCCCCTAAGGCTAGGTAATCTTCTATATTAGTAGGATCGATAAGCGGATTATCATGTAAGAGGATCCGTTTCTGATGGCTATAAAACGGAATCTCCTCCAAATGAATAAAATTTGTTCCATTCTGACTAACAGTGAGCTCGGGAATTATTTCATCATTTAATACGGATTGCACGATCCTTGGTGCATCCTCTGGTTTTAAATTCTTATAAAAAATCTCTTGAGGGTAAATTATTACATTCGGTTCTGCGGCACAGAAGCCGTGACATCCTGAAACTTTCAGTGAAATTTTATCTTTATCATCTATAATCGCATCTTGAAATGCTTCCACAAGCTTTATCGAACCGCGAGCTTGTCCACAAGTACCCGATGATATAGATATAATCCGATTTTTGTGAGCTTTATCACTCAAAACTTTTTTGTACAACGCCTCAAGTTGATTCGTAGAGTGCAACTTGCTCATATTCTTTTTTCTCTTCCTTTATGGTTCGTAGAAGCTTCAAGGTCTTTTGAGCTGTCATCTCACCATAGTATTCTCCATCTATTACTACCGTCGGACCAATGGCGCAGCATCCAAGACAATTCACAGTTTCTAAGCTGAATTTCATATCATCGGTTGTCTGTCCCGCCTCAATATTTAATTCCCGGGCGACCGCCTCCACAATCTTAGGTCCCCCTCGAATATAACATGCGGTTCCCGTACAAACCGTGATTGTATGCTCACCTTTTGGCGCAAGATTAAAGGAGTTATAGAAAGTTACAACTCCGTAAACATCTATAAACGGAATATGCATCTTCTCGGCAAGAATTCTAAGCATCTCTTCGGGAAGATAATTATAAAATTGTTGAATATCTTGTAAAATTGGAATAAGATATTTTCCATATTTCTTTATACGGGCTTCTATAAAATTTATGGCTTCCTGCATTGAGTTTTCTCTCTGTTTGTAAATTTTTGATAAAATTCATAAAATAACGATGGCGGCCATACCTTGTACTACAATTGTCCAAGTATAATTATTTATATTGTGTAAATAAATGGTAATTTTCATAAATTTTTTTACCAAATATGCACAAAAATAGACTACTTTTTTTATCAGTTCTTTTACTTCTATTATAATAAAAGCGTATCTCACCGATCAAAATGATAATTCTTATAAATTTTTTTATCAAATTTGTAACTTTTTTTATCTAAAAATTCGCTAATTCTTTATTATTTTATTCATAATGTGTTGAATAGAAATTAATTTCTAACTTCTTTTTTCGGTATCCGGTCCCGAATGGACCAGGTTATCGCAGGGATCGAGCAGGACCACGCCGTTTTTGAGCAGGATGCGCGGAAGATGTTGCGTCCGCCGAGAGAGGAATTGGTGCCAACCTTTGAGGAGTTCTGGGGTGCCCTATCCTGGTTGAAAGAGACCCAGCAGTATCGCAAGGCAATGGCATTCCTCCAGCAGCGCCAATTCCAATACCCGGAGCACCAGCGCCAGGTCACGGAAGAAGTGGGGGACCTTCTCTATTTGGAAGAGTATGAGAGTAGGTAACGGTGGAGGTCTATGTTTCGGGTTACCCTGTGGAATCGTTGGGCTGGTGGTCCTAGTGCAGATATTCAGATTACGGGGCAATGGAAAGGTGCCACCAAAGGGGTCGCAACCTAGAGATTATCCAAAGACCAAGAATAAGATTGAGAGAGAGGCAGAATTGATCGCGACTGTGAGGTAAGTTAAATTGGAAGGGAAAACCTTAGTATTAATAGTAAAGGTGGTGAGTATTGCCATGGTGGTGCCGCTGATTATAACTTGGGTGCTGATCCTGATCACGGATGATCGCTTCCTGTTTTTCGGTGGGGCCCTCTCGCTGCGGGTTTCGCTGGTTGCCTTAGGCTGGTTCGGAGCGTGGTTCATCGCAATCATGATTTGTTTTGTAGGGCTGCAACGGCGGACGGCACTGCAGTTTTACTGCCCGAAATGCGGGGACTATGCCCTCGGGCTGCGAACTCGCCCCAGGTGCGCGACATGTGGGACAATCCGGTATCCCGTGAGATATTGCCCGAACTGCCAGACGGCGGAACCGATGATCGAAACAACTGGAATTGCGCGCATTGCGGGACAAAGATGAAAGAACTCAAGCGTATTTATTAAAAACATTAATTAAGAAATGAAAGGACTCAAGCGTATTTATTAAAGAATATTAATTACTACTGGAAATCCCACTAATTTATTCTTATCAAAACAAAATTAAATCAAGACGATATAATTTTTAAGGACTGATAATTCTATCAAAACAAAATTAAATCAAAATTTTAAGAGCTGATAGAAATGGCAAATCCGTATGAAGAGGCAGTAAAGCAATTAGAGATTGCTGCAGAAAAGTTAAATTTAGATCCGGACATTTTAGCGATTTTAAAACAGCCTCAACGTATTTTAACAGTATCAATCCCTGTTCGGATGGACGATGGACATATCAAAGTGTTTATTGGCTTCCGATCCCAGCACAGCAGTGCCAGAGGGCCGACTAAAGGTGGGATCCGGTATCATCCGGATGTTACCTTAGAGGAAGTGGAGGCTCTTAGTATGTGGATGACCTGGAAGACCGCCGTTGTGGGAATTCCCTATGGCGGGGCTAAAGGTGGCATAATTTGCAATCCAAAAGATATGTCGCAAGGGGAACTTGAACGTCTTTCACGGCGGTATTTCTTTGAAATTAGCAGTATTATCGGACCTGAGCGCGATATACCCGCACCAGATGTCTATACAAACCCACAAATTATGGCATGGATGGCAGATACATATGAAATGATCCATGGTTTCAGTGCCCCTGGCGTTATTACTGGGAAACCTATCGAATTTGGTGGTTCTGAAGGACGCATAGAAGCTACTGCACGGGGTCTAAATTATTGCATAGAAGTTGCAGCGAAGAGAATAAATTTGGATATTAAATCGGCTACTGCAGTGGTTCAAGGCTACGGCAACGCGGGGTCCTATGCAGCCCGTTTCCTGCATGAAGCGGGTTATAAAGTTATTGCCGTAAGCGATTCGAAGGGCGGCATTTTAAATGAAAATGGGTTAGACCCTCAAGCTGTTCTGAAACATAAAGAAGCAACTGATGCGGTGAAAGGGTTCGAGGACGCGGAAAATATTACAAATGAGCAACTACTCGAATTGGAATGCGATATTCTTGTGCCTGCTGCGTTAGAGAATCAAATCACCATTAATAATGCCGCAAATATCAAATGTAAAATATTAGCCGAGGCTGCCAATGGTCCTACTACTGTTGAGGCGGATGATATTCTCTATGAGAACAAGATTTTGTTGATCCCAGATATTCTCGCGAATGCAGGCGGTGTTACCGTCAGCTATTTTGAATGGGTTCAGAATCTTCAACGCTATTACTGGAGTGAAGAACGCGTTAATCAAGAGCTGAAAGATATTATTATCCGAGCCTTCGAAGATATCTATGCTATCTCGGTAAAAGAGCAAGTC
>Ga0315310_10001930_pt1 | contig 13106 bp, 14 predicted proteins | sample TDP5_MG_FD_203630 | JGI IMG/M metagenome (GOLD analysis project Ga0315310, IMG submission 203630) | Freshwater sediment microbial communities from Lake Towuti, South Sulawesi, Indonesia - TDP5 | ecosystem: Environmental > Aquatic > Freshwater > Lake > Sediment | place: Indonesia: South Sulawesi... | reverse complement strand
TCTCGGTTTTCGACGTCTAGCACAAATCGGCTCCCTGGCATAAGGGCTTGCGACACGCCACTGAGAACTCTGAAATCTTCCTTCTCGCTTTCGAAGTACCCAAAGGATGTAAACAGGCATATTGCGCCGTCAAATTCGTCCAAAAAGTCAGTCTTGCGCATATCTCGCTGCACCCATGACACAGATACGCCCTTCTCTTCAGCGATCTTCTTTGCGTATGCCAAAAGCTCCGTCGAAATGTCCACACCTGTTACTTCATAACCGCGAAGAGCCAGCTCAATGGCGTGTCTCCCGAATCCACAACCAAGGTCCAGAATGTCTGCTGGCGGCGATATTCGCAGTGCCTTCTCGAGGAAATCCACCTCTAAGGGTGCCCTTTGAAGCAGCTTCTCTGCATCGCGGAGTCTCATCCATTCCTTGGTGAAATATTCTTCCCACCATGCCTTCGGTTCGCTTGCCCTTACGAATCTTGCTCGAGTCTTTTCGCCTTCATTCAAAAGTCAAACGGTCCCCATTTCCCACGCAGAAATGTACTTGCGCTGTTCTTCCGTGAGTTCATCGATCTCCACGCCGATTGACCTCAGCTTTAATTTTGCCACGGTATCGTCGATCTCCTTGGGAACGTTGTAAACTCGGGGCTCTAGCCTCTTGGTTTTCGTCAAGTGTTCAACGCAGAGCGCTTGATTGGCAAAAGACATGTCCATGACTTCGGATGGATGCCCCTCAGCAGAGGCAAGGTTGACCAGTCTTCCCTCGGCTAAGAGGTATAGTTTCTTTCCGTCGCGCAGACTGTATTCTTCCAGATTGGGGCGTATAGTTTTCTTAGAAGCCGATATGCTCTCCAATCCTGGTATGTCGATTTCGACGTTGAAGTGCCCGCTGTTTGCGAGTATGGCTCCATTCTTCATCTTCAACATGTGTTCTTTTCGGATGACACTCGTGTTTCCCGTTGTGGTGACAAGGATGTCGCCGACTAGCGCAGCTTCCTTCATGGGCATCACCTGAAAGCCGTCCAAGACAGCTTCCAAAGCCTTGACAGGATTAACCTCTGTTACTGTAACGTGGGCGCCCATCCCTCTGGCTCTGTTTGCTAGTCCCCGTCCGCACCACCCGTATCCGCAGACCACGAAGTTCTTTCCAGCCAGTAGAACGCTTGTGGCTCTGAGGATGCCGTCGATTGTGCTCTGCCCTGTTCCGTAGCGGTTGTCAAACAGATACTTGGTGTAGGCGTCGTTTACAGCGATGATTGGATACTTGAGAGCGTGGGCTCTCTCCATGGCTCGGAGGCGCAAGACGCCCGTTGTGGTCTCCTCTGTGCCGCCTTTGATGTCTTTCAGGGCTTCGGTTCGTTTCGAGTGGATTGTGCCCACCAAATCGGCGCCGTCGTCAAGAGTTATTGTGGGCTCATAGTCGATCGTCTTGTTCACGCACCAGTAGTATTCCTCGGTTGTTTCGCCCCTCCAAGCATAAACGTTGACTCCCTCATTCGCCATGGCACCCGCAACCTCGTCCTGAGTTGAGAGGGGGTTTGAACCGCACAAAGCGACTCTGGCTCCCCCAGCCAAGAACGTTCTCATGAGCACTCCCGTTTCCTTCGTGACATGTAGGCAAGCCCCGATCTGTAAGCCCTTCAGAGGACGTTTCTCCTTAAACCTCTGCCTTATCTGGTTGAGCACAGGCATGTGCATCGAAGCCCAATCAATCAGCAACTCGCCTTTGTCGGCGAGTGACAAATCTTTAACCTTGAACTCGGTCATGTTTTCACCGTGTTACCCTCTATTCACGAAATATTTATATGTTTTCATTGTTTTTTATAATGTGAGTGAAATTTGGATTATTTTGCACAATTTATTCAAAGAGAGGTTGAAAAATGGTCTCAGACGAATATGATTTGTTGATTCTGCGGTTGCTGAGTGAGAACTGCAAGGCTTCACTCAGTGAGCTCAGTAGGAGAGTTGGTTTGTCACGGTTCGCTGTTAAGGACAGAGTTGAGAGGTTGTTCAAGGAGGGCGCTATTCTCGGATCCACTGCCGTCTTGAACCCATTTCTGGTGGGTTTGAGAAGAACTGTTTTCTTTGAGTTCAAGACCAACCCTCACGAACCATGGTTGGCTAAGCTGCTTGAGAAGACGCCAGCGTGTGACCTATTAGACGGAATCACTGGCGAATACTCACTCTTCGGCAGGTTCAGAATGGTCGACGACCAACACTTCGCTGGCGTTTTGAGAAAGATAGACGAAGCCATGTCACGGAGTTCTTTCAAGAAATACCGTGTCGTCAACGCAATCCGCATCTTCAAGGAGGCGGGCGTCCCGTTCGTGGGAAAAGAGGAGCCCGTGAAGTTGGATGAGATTGACCTAAAGGTCTTGGAGATACTGCTGAATCAAGTTGACCACGTTAAGGCTCCGAGGCTGATCTCCAGTGTTGAGCTCAGTGACCTGTTGCGTGGCTTTGGGATGGAGATTTCTCAGCCCGCCGTGTTCAACCGTTTGAGGCGGCTTGAGAGAAGCGGTGTGATTCTGCGATATGTTGCTAGGGTTGATCAGTCATGGCTGGGCGCCGGAACGAAGTTGATAGTGAGAGTTAAGGTGAACCCCAACGTGTACAACGTTGTTGCCCAAGATTTTTTGGCTTCCATGCCCGAGGTGACAGATCTCTACAGGACGGGAGAGGAGTATGGTCTCTTGGCTTTTGTCAGAGTCAAGGACACTGCGGATTTCAATTCATTGCTGTTGAGACTCTACGGCTCTAAAGACGTCCTCGACACTTTCACGACTCTTGTCTTGGAGGAGAGAAAAAACGTTCCTCTGTCCCTAAGCCGGGAATAGAGGGGTTTCAGTCCTTTTCGGCTTGGAGTCTGGTCAAGAGGCGTTGTTTCGTCTTTTCCGCCATCTCCAAAACCTCGTCGAGGTTTATGGTTGTGATTCTTCGGTTCTCCACTATAACCTTTCCCTTCACGAGCACGGTGTCCACGTCGGCAGCCTTGGCTGAGTAAACGAGGTGGCTTATCTCGTTGAATATTGGGGTTAGGTGGGGTTTTTTGAAGTTGATTATGGCTATGTCTGCGTCTTTTCCCTTCTCTATCGACCCTATTTCTCCATCCCACTGCAACCCCCTTGCACCCTCAATTGTTGCCATGCGTAACACTTGCTCGGCTGGTAGGACAGTTGGTTCTCTGCGAATTCCCTTGTGCAGCAGAGCCGCCACCTTCATGACCTCAAACATGTCCGCGCTGTTGTTGGAGCACGGGCTGTCCGTGCCCAAGGTCACCGTTACTCCTGCTCTTAACAGATTGGGAACGGGGCTTACACCAGAGCCGAGCTTCAGGTTGGATATTGGGTTGTGAGAAACCTTCACCCCCCTTTCTCTGAGAATCTTGACGTCTCTCCGTGTAAGTGACACGCAGTGGGCTGCTATGACATCGCTTTCAAGCACGCCTAGTGAGTCTAAGTATTCAACGACTCCTCCGTTTGTTTTGGTCTTGAAGGCTCTTTCGATTTTTTTGGTCTCGTCTTCTGTTTCCGCTACGTGCATGTGCCACATGATGGGCGAGTGGGGTGAGCCGTGTTTCCGATTCAGCTCCTTGGTTATTTCTCTCAGTTCTTTGAGGTAGTCTGGGTCGACCGTGTAGGCTGCGTGGGGGTCCACGCTGGCTCGGATCAAGCCTTCTGCTCTGTTGTGCCATTGGCTGGCTAGTTTGTGCAATGCTCTAACGTCTTCCTCTTTTCTCCAAGAGAAGCAGACGTGCCCCACAACACCCCTGAGACCGCTTTCAGCCAGCGCCTTGGCTTCGTTTTCCTTGTCTGTGTAATGATACATGGTGTTGACTGTGGTGGTTCCACCCAACACAGATTCAACGGCGGTCAGGAGCGCCCCCACGTAAATGTCATGACCACCCATTTGTTTTTCCATGGGCCAGATCCAGTTTTCCAACCACTCGTTTAGGGGATAGTCATCAGCGTAACCTCGAAGAAGGCTCATGGCAGCGTGCTGGTGGGTGTTTATGAAGCCGGGAACCACGACCTTTCCACATGCGTCAATCTTTTCATAGCCAGAATGCTTCCGTTTGAGCTCGGCACTTTTACCCGCATCCACGATGCAGCCGTTCTCGACGACGACTGCGCCGTCTCGAATGATTCCCTTCCTGCTCATCGTTACAACGGTTCCGCCGTCGATGATTAAGCTCATGTCAGAAAGCCCCTTGTCTTAACCTAAGTTGGAAGTGACAAAATTTAAGAACTCTTCCTTCTTTCGTTCTCGACGTAAAGGTTTAATCTTGCCTGGTATCAACCTAATTGTCAGAGAATTGAGGGTGTGTCTGGTTGAGAGAGCCCTTCGCCGAGTTTGTTCAAACCGAGTTACAGCCAGCCACTCTACTAATCACATGTGGATTGCCCGGTACATGGAAGACAGAGACCTCGGAGGAGATCTCAAAGATCAAGGGGTTCCCCATTCTCAGAAGTGACTTGATTCGATTGGAAGTTCTCAGAGGTGAGGATGTCTTTGACGAGAAGGTCGCGTCCGACATGAGTAAACGGTTGTCCGTCTACGACGAGCTGTTTCGCCGAGCAGAGGCTCTTGCCCAGAAGAGCAAGGGCGTAATATTGGACGCTACATTCGTCACTCAAGAACTGCGAAGACGCGCCGCCGAGATTGCCGCAAAGCGCAACATGACTTTTGTCATACTTCAGACTCGCTGCTCTGAAGAGGTGTCCCTTGCGAGGATTCTGAGAAGAACCAAGGAGGATTATGAGTCAAACGCCCTAACCAGGGAAGCCTATTACAACAACAAGAGAAAGTTTGAACCCGTCGACTTGGATGACTTGAAGAAGAGTTATCCGCAGCTCAGCATGGTGCACGTGACAGTCGATACGGAGCATGATCCGCCTGAGGATTGGTACATCGTAGGGATGGAAAAAAGGTAACTGGACCCAGCTCTATCATGAAAATAGATCTGCACGTTCACTCAAAGAGTTGTTCCGACGGAAACTTGACCGTTGACGAACTCGTCGACGAAGCCAAGAGCAGAAACATCGGGTTGATGTCGATTACGGATCACGACTCCATCGACTGTCAACAGAGAGCCATGGCTCTGGCGAAGAAGAATGGAATCCGTTACATCTCTGGTGTTGAATTGAACGTGACCTTCTCGCATCCTCGCTACAATGAGGGTAAATCGATATCGTTGGATTTCTTGGGTTATCAATATGACATAAAAAATGACGAGTTGAAGAACAAGCTTCAGCAGATTGCGAGATATCGAGAGGAGAGAGCCGCAAAAATTTTGGATAACATTAATGCAGAGTTTGAAAGAGAAGGGATTGAAGAGTTAACGAAGGATGACATGAGGGCGATTCAGGCTTCTGTTGACGGGGTGCTTGGGAGACCTCACATAGCGGACTATCTGGTGAGGAAGCGAATCGTCAGAACCAAGCAGGAGGCTTTTGACAAGTATCTCGTGAAGTGCGATGTCCCCAAGTATCCACTCTACCTCGAAGAAGCGTCGAGGCTCGTGAGAAACGCTGGGGGAAAACTAGTGTTTGCTCATCCCAACGACCCTCATGGGACTTCACTTGTGACATTGACCAAATCGCTGCAGGAACAGACCGAGATAATCGAAGAGTCGATTTTGAGATACATTGACGGCGTAGAGTGTTGGCACTCCAGAAACGACACCCAAACGACCAATCATTACATAAAGTTTGCAAAAAAACATAGCTTAATCATGACTGGAGGAAGCGACTGCCACCAAAAACCCATACTCATGGGAACAGTGAAAATCCCCAAATACGTAGCGGAACAATTCGTCTTCAAGTGAGTCCGCATGGAAAAGAAAAGAAGTGAAAAACCAAAGTATGGGTTGTATGCAATTAAGATAATCACAATTCTTTTTTCTGTTATAGAAATAATCGGGTTACTTTTGCTTTCAGCAGGCTACTTCGTTCTCAACAACACGTATCTAACAATTGGCGGAGTGATAATTACTGCCTTTGGAATTTTCATGATTATTGCCCATTTTCTTTCTTTATATGTCTTCACCGGGGTTGACGCAACGAGATTCAACTGGATTACGAAACTTCTGGAATTAGAAGGAAACGAGTATGTGCTAGACGTGGGAAGCGGAACGGGAAGAACGGCAGTGCAGATGGCGAAGAGGCTTACCACAGGAAGGCTTGTTGGAATAGATATTTGGAATACGATGGAACTCGGCGGTAACTCTCCAGAAAGAGCGTATAAGAATGCGGAAATCGAAGGTGTGAAAGGTAAAGTTGAATTCAAATTTGGAAACGTCTTGGAAATACCCTTTGATAATGATGTTTTTGACATCGTTACATGCAGTAGCGTCGTAAACAACCTTCCGGGAAAAAAGAGTAGAGTCAACGCTCTGAAAGAAATTTTTCGGGTCTTGAAGCCTAAAGGAAAATGTATGCTACTTGAACCTCTCAGGAATTTCAGAATGTTTTGCGCCTTCACACCCTTTGGGTTTTTTCAGTTAGGAAAAAGAGAAGACTGGGAAAATTATGTCGAGACTGCGGGCTTTTCAAAAGTGAGATTCTATGATGAAAAAGGCATTGGCATTTTTATCTTGGAGAAATAACGAAACAGTCAGCAATAGATTTGTAACTGAAGAAAAGACACTAAAGAGTCTTCGTGTAGGTGGAGGCTAGTTTGAAGTATGCCTTTGCTTCTTTCACTGCTGCCCTCTTTTCCTCATTACCCACACTGGGGTCTTCAAGTTTGAAACTGGTGACTTTTCCTCGCACGTAGGCTCGGTAGCACTTGTAGAAAGGCAGAAGACTCATCAACTCCTGGTCCCCAGAATACTTAACATATCTTTCAACGAAGAAGTTAGACAGATCGGTTCGTTCTTTGAAGTCCAGGTCCATGGCTAAGAAGGCGATGTCGGAGGCAACGTCAGAATACCTAAATCTCTCGTTGAATTCTATGGCGTCGAAAATGTAGACTCGGTCAGTAACAAATATGTTGCCCGAATGAATGTCTCCGTGACAATCTCTGACTCGACCCTCCGCCACCCTCTTCTCAAAAAGGGGCACATTTCTCTTTACGAAATCATCGACTCTCTCATGGATCAGCTTGAAATCTTTCATGGATATCGTTTTGCCGATAAACTCCTTAGTCTGGTCGAAATTCTCCTTCCAATTGGTCTCTATTATCGCCAAGGAGCCGAATTCGTCTATTCTCTTGCTTGTTTCTGCCTTTGAATGAAACTCCGCGATGATTTTCGCTATTTTGTCGATGAGTTTCCTGTCAACCTTTCTCTCTTCTAAGAGCCTGTTCATCATCTTCTCTTGAGGCATTCTCCTCATTTTCACGGCGTATTCAACGGTTTCTCCTTCACCTTTTATCATGATAATGTTTGATCTGCTTCTGTTGATGGGAACAACCTCGATGTACATGTCTCCGCACAGTCGTCTGTTGAGCTTTAGCTCCTTTTCGCAGAAAAAACGTCTTTTCTCAAGTGTTGTGAAATCTAGGAATCCGAGGTCCACGGCCTTCTTCACCTTGTAGACAGAGTTTCTGGTCAGAAAGACGAAGGATATGTGGGTCTGGATCAGTTCGATTTGACCCGGTGCCTCGTCATAGGCTTCAGGCTTCATCAAAGCTTCTACGACTTGGTGCTGAACCGACATTTACTGAATCTGCTTCCTCTAGATGTTTAATCGCCGACTGAAAGAACCGTCAGTCTGGGTGGATAGGAGTTCTCCATCGTCCAAGTGGCTTTTGTGACTGAAAACTCAACTTCAACGAAGTATCCTCTCAGGCTCCCGCCGCTGGCTTGGTCGGGAACGAAGTTCAGTTTGATCTCCAATGTTTGACCACCATTGAGTGTCGCCGGCGTGGTTGAGATGACGTAGTCTTTGTCGAACCAGAGGGCTATGTCCTTTCTAACCTTCACAACTATAGAACCCACATACTCCCCAGTAGCCTTCACAACGATGCGAGCCTCAACTCTGCTGCCCAAAGAGACTGATGTAACCTTTCTGCCGTCGACTCGCCAAGACGCCTCCTCCACGACCGGCGAAGGTCGGGTTGACACGTATTGAGCGGCTAACAGTGTAAAGGCGATTATTATGAGCAAGAAAACCACGGCGACCAGAAACAACTGTCCTCTTGCAGCGCGCTTTTCCAAACCGTCTCCCTTCACAATGGAGAGACGTCTGTGCAAAATTAAGGTTTCTGCAACAGGTGAACAAAGTTTCATGTTCACGACCAAAAACGTCTTAAAAACAAAAGAGCAAGACTGTTTCTGAGGTTTGGGTTCTTGGTCAATTTAAAACCCTTAACTCCGATTCTCACGTTAGTTGGACTTTTCTCGACTGGTCTCGGATACCTAAGAGCCTACACCGGCCCATTCTTTATCGTATCACTGCTAAAAGCCGGATACACGTACGAACAGATAGCCTCTATCCACTTACTCCTTGCCGTATTCTGGGTGGTGTCCGCCTTGGCAATTCTCATCATTCTTGTTGGCGTCTCTTATCGTTACGGCGTAAAGTATAAACTGACTTTGGTGTCGGGATTTGTCTTAGTGGTCTTAGTCTATTTGGCAGAACTATTAGGCAACCTGATTGGGGTGGCTGTCTATCAGATTCAAGCAACAGACTACCCAATACTTCCCACCATGACTCTTGAAATTCTCACAAGTTACGGCTACGTTTATTTCTGTCTCATAGGAGTTCTAGCTGCGAACTACGTACGAGAGACAAGGCAACAGCTAACAAATCCGCAGTAGTCACACTTCAAAATTTAGAAGATTCACAACAATCTCATTGAATGAATAGCATGTTTGTATGGATATGAGTGAAATGAGTGTTAGAGCAGCTTTGGGAACGACCTTTCACCGTTGTCAACACTACCAGAAACCCAATATGTGTCTTCATGGTACGATTGCGTGTGAGCCGGACACTAAGGTTGCCTAACTCTTCTTTTCCGTAATGTCGCTTTCAACAACCGCACCAAGCAAAGCAATGAAGAAACCCAATGCCAAAAACAGAAGCGAATCCAAAACGTCAAAACTAGGGGATGTGAGCAGAGTGTACAACTTGAGGGATGCGAGATTCGCACGCATAGCACCTGACAACAAGTAAGGTGTTATGAACCCAAGTCCCACACAGAGCAGCCATCTCATACGGTGAACAAGCCCTGAGAAACAGATTCCGGACCCTGGCAAAACAAAGTTGAGAGCAAAAGCAACAATCACCCTAGTGTCCTTTTCCACGGCGTATTCCTTCGTACACACTAGGATAACAGGAGATTTCTTCCAGAAATCTAATCCTTCGAGAAACGACACATGCTGATTTTCGATATATGACTCAGAGAATCCACATTGCTTTTTCTGTATCCATCAGCCTAACCAAAACTTTTCTAACACGGAATGACTTTTTCGCGCTGATTTTGAGCACTCCAAACAGACGCCAACGCTAATTCCTTTCAAAAATCAGCGTCTAAAACAGCCTCCTTTCGGCTCTTCTGTTAGACCCCCCTCTAGCCTAGCCAGAAATTTATTTTTTCCTTCCTCACAGCAAAAAGAAGCCATATACACCAGCAAACAACTCGGCAAATCCGTTAACTCTAAATCCCCTATCAACACTCCAACTACAATGAAGCGAGGACGAGGTCAAACAACATTGAAAGCAGTAATCATAGCGGCAGGCTTGGGAACACGCCTACTACCAGTCACAAAGGGAACACCAAAAGAAATGTTCCCAATATTCGCCATCGGAAGAGACGGCGAACCCTGCCTCAAACCAGTCCTTCAAGTGGTTTTTGAACAACTCCACGACGTGGGCTTCCGAGAATTCTGCATAGTCGTGGGAAGAGGAAAGAGAGCCATAGAAGACTACTTCACACCAGACAGAGAGTTCCTAACCCTCCTGCTGGAGAGAAAAAAGAGAGAACAAGCAAACGAGATGCAAGACTTCTACAAGAGGGTGAGCGAGTCAACGATAATATTCGTGAACCAACCCGAACTCAGAGGAACAGGAGACGCCGTCTTGAGGGCTCGAACCTTCACCCATGACGAACCATTCTTACTCCACATGGGAGACGACATAATCCTGTCAAAAAACAACAACCACCTAAAACGACTCATAAAAGTCTTCGAAAAACGCAGAGCCGACGCCGCCTTCCTAGTCGCCAGAGTGGAGGACCCAGCCAACTACGGCGTCATTGAAGGCAAGAAAATCGCAAAAGGACTCTACAAGGTGAAAACAATCGTTTATCAACCCAAAACTCCACCCTCAAACCTGTCCGACGTTGTAGCGTACATTCTGAAACCCAACATCTATCCGGAAACCCAAAAAGTGAAACCCCTAAGGGAAAGCGACGAAATCTCCCTCATCCCAGCCATACAAGCACTAATCGAAAAAGGTGGCAAGGTCTACGCGGTTGAAATTCAACCAGACGAAAGAAGAATGGACATAGGAAACGCTGAGAAATACCGAGAAGCCCTAGACACGTCCTACCAATACCTCAAAACCACTGCGATATAAGTGATTCAAACAGCACATCAATTGAGGGAAGGTGAAAAGTCATCAACGAATGCATGATAATCGTGGGAACAAGACCAGAGATAGTGAAGATGGCTCCGGTCATTCGAGCCCTCAAAAAAAAATCCCTCCCCAACGTTTTCGTCCACTGCGGACAACACTACGACTACAACATGTCCCAACAATTCATAGAAGAGCTGGAACTCCCCACACCAGACTACGGCTTCAAGGTCAGGGCTTACTCTCCAGGCTTACAAACGGGCAGAATAATCACACTCATGGAGCGAGTCGTCAAGAAAGTAAAGCCCAGCGTCGTTCTGGTTGAGGGCGACACCAACGGGGTGTTAGCCTCAGCCTTGGCAGCGGTCAAACTGAACGTTCCAGTTGGTCACGTTGAAGCGGGACTGAGGAGTTTCGACCTTCGTATGCCCGAGGAGCACAACCGCCGCCTAGTGGACCATGTGTCCACCTACCTTTTTGCGCCTACCGAAAACAGCAGAAAGAACCTCGAGAGAGAAGGCGTCTGGGGCAAAATCCACGTGACGGGAAACACGGTCATAGACGCCGTGATACAGCACCTTCCATTAGCGGAGAGAAAGTCCACTGTCTTAGGCAAACTGAAATTCAAACGGTTCGCACTCGTCACGGCGCACAGAGCCGAAAACGTAGACGACCCAGCTGTGCTCAGAGACTTCGTTGAGGCTTTTGACGAGGCGCCCGTTCCCATTGTCTATCCGATTCACCCGAGAACCCGCAAAAGGCTGCGTCAACAGAGACTCTGGAAAAAACTGTCCTCTTCAGAGAACGTGCAGCTTCTGCCGCCTCAGGGCTACTTCGATTTCCTCGTGCTCATGAAAAACTGTGACATGATGCTCACTGACTCGGGTGGGCTGCAGGAAGAGGCGACGGCGCCGCCGCTGCGAAAGCCAGTTTTGGTCATTAGGCTCTCAACCGAGAGACCCGAGGCTGTTGGGGCTGGATTCGCGAGGGTTGTGGGTGTGAAGAAGAGGGATGTTTTGGCGGCGATGGAGCAAACCCTGGAGAGAAGGGGCGAGTTGCCTCAGGCTTCGCCTTATGGGGATGGCTCGGCAGCCAAGAAGATTGTTGAGATTTTGACGCGAGAAGCCTTTTAGAAGGTGTTGACTGCTCGTGCGTGTGTGAGACCTATACGTAGGGGGAGGGGTATGTTGAGTGGAGATGTGTGTTGCGTATGTGTGTGCGCATGGCTAGCCTAGCCCCTCTATTTGGCGTCAAATAGGCTGGTAGTGTGAAGACTGTCTGTGTGGTTTGTTGGGGTTTGTGGTGGAAAGAGCGTCTCTCCGTTCGAGCCAAGTCGAATTCCCTTGATACATAGTTTGGATGTTTTGGAGGCTGAAGAAGGTATAAATATTACATTTATGTTATACATTTACGGTGAGAGGAATGCCCGTTAAAACAACGATAACCTTGAGAGATGAGGTCTACGAGTACTTGATCAAGAAGTTTGGGAGGCGAAAAATCTCTCAGGCGGTGAACCAGGTGCTCATGAAACAGCTTTTCAAACCCACTAAAAGCATGTTCGGTGTTGATCCTTGGCTTACGACGCGTGGTCTTAGAGATGAGGAAGAGCCTCATGAGGCTTCTTGATTCTTTTGCGTGGATAGAATACTTCATGGGTTCGAAGAGAGGTGCCAAAGTAAGGGATTACGTGGAAGGCAACGAACCCTTATACACACCCTCCGTGTGCCTCACAGAAATCAAATCCAGATACGTGAGGGATAAGAAAGACCCGGCGACTCGAATCGAGTTGATTGTGGATAGAAGCTTTGTTGTACCATTGGACAAGGAAATAGCCCTCTTAGCCGCTGATGTCAAACAAAAACACAAGCTTCACACGATAGACGCGATAATATACGCAACAGCCCAGCGGAGAGACCTAACCCTCGTCACTGGCGACCCACACTTCAGGGGCATACCCAACGTAGAAATGATCTAGGCGTTTGTCGTCCTTTTTTTGTTTTTATTCTTTTCTCCTTGTTTGGCTGTCGTCAATTCCTTAATCAATCTCCAGTTCAAGTGTAACCTCAGCACGCTTAAACATCTTCAAAACCTTAGCGTCTGGAACCTCAGCAGAGCTAACATTAATCACATCGCGTACATCATCAACCGACACGCTTGCCAAACAGACTGGCCCCAAAACAGAAATGGAAAAGAAGCAAAATTTAAGCAATCTTGGCGAAAAAAACCATGCTGGAAAGACTTGGTTGAAGAAGACCTAGCGCGCGAACTACACTCACTTTAGAGCAAACGAATCTTTATTATGGCTGAACAGCTAATTAAAAGATATTTTTGGCATCGTTTTCGGGAGATAGGAGATATCATGGGTATGAGAAACTGGTTTTCCGAGTTTAAGCAAGACCACGCATGTCCGATACATCAGATAAAAGAGGATCGTAGATATACCCCATTTATGACTCTCCATCAATACCTTAAACTCAAGATAAGAGGTGCGGGATCCCTCAAGAACGACACAGATCCCATATTTCTCTGCACAACCTGCAACAAATGTCACATGGCTGGTTTAAGGTACAGAACAAAAGCTTGCTGAGCTCGAAAA
>Ga0315310_10001929_pt1 | contig 13106 bp, 9 predicted proteins | sample TDP5_MG_FD_203630 | JGI IMG/M metagenome (GOLD analysis project Ga0315310, IMG submission 203630) | Freshwater sediment microbial communities from Lake Towuti, South Sulawesi, Indonesia - TDP5 | ecosystem: Environmental > Aquatic > Freshwater > Lake > Sediment | place: Indonesia: South Sulawesi... | reverse complement strand
GAAAGAAAAACTGCAAACAGACACGGAAAGGCTGGTGCAAAAACTACAAAAATGGAACATACTAATCCCACAAAACTCCACAGAACCCAAGATGCCATTTGCAACCGCTCTTTATGCTGAACACATGGCCTCGTATTTCAGGAATCAACTAAGTGCTCCGGTTGGGGTTGCATGTGAAATAACACTGGCTTGCAATGCTAGGTGTCCCCATTGCTCGGTTTCTGCGTTAGCCAATCATGGACATGATGAACTCTCTACGGACGATTGGAAACGTTTTATCGACGAATTACATGACTTGGGCGTTTTTTCTTTAACGTTTCTCGGAGGAGAGCCTCTTTTGCGCAAAGATTTGGTAGAATTAGTGAACTATGCTTCCCAGCGTGGTCTATCAACAGTTGTTGTCACGAATGGGTACCTTCTTGTGCCGAATGTAATTACCAGTCTATGCAATGCGGGCTTGGATGAGGTGCAAATAAGTCTAGACGGAGCTGACGCTGAAACACATGATACATTTAGAGGACTAAGGGGATTGTTTCAACGTATAATGGAGGCCGTCCCTATTATAAGGGATCAAGAAGTTCGCGTTGCGATTTTGACGACTATCATGCGCATGAATTCGGACCAAGTACCCGAGATCATGAGATTAGCGGATTCACTTGGCGCTAATAGCCTCAACTTAATGAGTGTGATGCAGATAGGCCGGGCCTTAAATAGAGAAGAACTCTTTCTGTCTATGGAAGAATACGTAGAACTTATTAGAAAAGTCCATGGAGAACGAAAAAATCTGAAAAGAACATTCATAATTTATCCTGGATTGCCAGGATATTATTACGAAAAAAGCATAGGTCTAGAAAATTACCGCCAGTTCAAACATAAAGGGAATATTGGAGCGTGCGTAGCGGGAGTCACACATTGTACGATATCACCGAAGGGTGATGTGCGACCCTGTGGAGTATCTACTGGGATCAGTTTAGGCAACATAAAAGAAACTTCGTTTAGAGAGATCTGGAGTCATGACACTTTCAAGCTCCTGCGTGGCTTACGAAAAAACGAACAGACGCCATGTAAAAATTGTAGGCTCTCTGATATATGTTGGGCGGGATGCCGAGCGCTTCCATCACAAATAGGTACTAATGGTGACCCATACTTCGCAGATTCCATTTGCTTGAAATGCTTTGAAGAAATGAAGGAGGCGAACGTGCAACTCAGTTAACAACCAAAAAGTTTGCTTCAAATCCTTTCGGCTTGAATGAAGAGAGGAGTAACATAGGGATTGGTCGAGTGAGCATATCGGGAGTAAGGAACCATGCCGACATGGGAAGAGATTTTTGTACACGGGATTAGGAATACAGTATACAGGGATTTAGATTTAGACAAAGTAGCTGATCGCATTTTGCTCGTTATTGGTTCATCTCCACTTTTTCTGTTACAAAAACTTGAAAATGCAGAGAAAATAAGTTTAACAATGACCACTGGATTCTTTCGCGGAGCAAAAGTTTCAATTTCCAAATGTGGCACGGGACCAATAGCTGTTGAAGAATTGATCCATGTTTTGTCCCTCACCAAAGCTAAGTACGTTGTTGGTATAGGGGCTACTGGTGGACTCATGGCCGAAATAGGAGACATAGTAATTCCGACTACTGCTGCCAGGGGCGAAGGCTTGACACGTTGCTACTACTCTGATAAAATAGAAGCAAATCCAGACTCAGACGTTTTATCCACGTTAGTCCAGTCTGCCAAGGGTATTGGAGCTAAGTTCCACATGGGAAAGATATATACGAGTGGTACTATGCTGCATGAAACTGATGGGGTGATTAAATTTTTGAAAGAAGAATGTTACATCTCCATTGACTGCGAGACGTCTGCTTTCTTTCTTTTATGCCGATATAAGGGCTTAAGATGTGGGATGATACTGTTTGTCAGCGATGAACCGTACAGAAAGCTAACATTCTCATCAAGCCCAAAATTGACGAGGAAATGGATAGAAGCTCAGGAAATAGCTGCTCAAATCGCCCTTGAAGGAATGATTTCTCCTTTGATCAACAAGAGCTGTGATGAGAATGAGCATAGTAGAAGTTAGAGATTTAACAAGAGTGTATTATTCTCATCAGGGCATTATTAGGCGAAAAAAGACAAAGATAATTGCATTAGATAACATTAGTTTTGATGTACAAGAAGGAGAAATTTTCGGAATACTAGGTCCTAATGCAGCAGGAAAAACAACAACTATCAGAATATTAACCACTCTCCTTTTGCCAACCAGTGGCAATGCCAAGGTTTTTGGGCTGGACGTTGTTAAAGAAGCTGTTAAAATTCGTCATAGGATTGGTTATACATTTGGAGGAGAACGTGGTCTATACTGGCGCCTTAATGCCATAGACAATCTAAAATATTTTGCTGATCTTTACGGTGTCCCTTCAAACATCCAAAAGAAACGCACTGAAGAGCTTCTAGAATTAGTAGGGCTTAAAAGTCGAAGCAAGGATCGTGTTGAAACTTATTCTAAAGGTATGAAACAACGTCTTCATATTGCTAGAGCACTTTTACATAATCCAGACATTATCTTCATGGACGAGCCCACAGCTGGTCTCGATCCTGTTGGTGCTAGACAATTAAGGAACTTGATTAAGTGTCTTGCTAAGGAAGAAGGGAAGACAATGTTCCTTGCTACGCATTATATGTTTGAAGCCGATGAGCTATGTGATAGAGTAGCCGTAATCAATCATGGAAAAATCATTGAAATGGATAAACCACGCAAAATCAAGGATGTAGCCAAGGTTTCCTCCTTAACCGAAGTAGAGACATACGGCGTGTCTCGAGAGGTAATTGAAGAAATAACCCGTACACAAGGTCTAAATTTGATATCAATAAAAGCAGTAGAGCAAGCCCAAGTGCTCTTGATTGAATCGTCCCCTGATGCAGTATTTATACCGACTCTTGTAGCAAAGCTCAACGAAGTAGGTGTCCGCATAGGCAACATAACAACCAGAGAGCCCACTCTCGAAGATGCATATGTTAAACTTATCGGGAGAGAGGAATAATTGGGATTTAGAGCCATTTACTCTTCTTTTAGACAACAATTGTTGCAGGAGCTTACAAGTACTTACTACCTAATATTTGGTTTGCTAGAACCTATTGTCTTTACCTTTGTATTTTCACTAATGTTTCAGTGGGGCGGAGCAGAAAACTACATCCCCTATATAGCAGTTGCATCTGGAATTATGGGGATGTGGAGCGTGACTGTCTTTGTGTCTGGCGGCAATATTGAATGGGAACGATTTCTTGGCACCTTGGAGCTTTTAATGGCTACACCTACCTCTTTCATTGAGATTATGTTTGGAAAAATCTTGGCAAATAGTGCGCTTACCATTGAGTCTATAGGCGTTTCACTTCTTTCTGCTTACTTTTTCTTTCAGAAACAGATTAATGTGGCGTATCCTATGCTATTCATAATAGTGATTCTAGCCTCAGTCGTTTCGTTATCAATTCTGGGGTTAGTGCTGGTTAGTGCATTTACTGTAAGTAGGTCAACATGGGCATTAGCTAACATGTTAGAATATCCCGTATGGATTCTGACTGGTGTTATGTTCCCTATATCCCAACTGCCTAGTTGGATCTTGCCGTTCTCATATATTTTGTCTCCGACATGGTGTGCAGAGGCGCTTAAAATGTCTGTATTCGGTGGGGATGTTTCAAACGTTCTTTTTGATCTACTGATAGTAGGCATTCTAACGTTTTTCTATTATTTACTTGCCAAGATTCTTTTCATCCTTATTGAGCATTATGTAAAAAAGACAGGTGCTTTACAGCTGGGATGAGAAAATGTCTTTGGTAAGTATAAAGAGAAATATGATTCAGTGGTTTCGAATTTTATTGCGTGGAGGCCTTCTATCATATCGCGCCCTTTTCTCATGGTTGGATCCAAGAATTTACATAACTACATTGGTTGTTGCCCCGGTTCTTCAGATTATCTTTTTCTCATACGTGGGCAGATCCATTGGCATCTCTGACATAAGCTTCTTTGTTGCTGGAAATGCTCTTCAGATATGCGCTATGAGTTGTGTTTATGGAGTAATCATGACTGTTGCCAACGAACGACTGGAAGGCACGCTTCTTGTAATACTAGGCGCCCCAGCAAGTCGAACGGCAATTTTCTTCGGGAGGTCTTTGCCAAATATTGCCAATGGAATTTTGACGGTACTTATGGGATTCTTAGTAGGAGAGTTATTTTTTGGAGTACACATGTTAAGAGTAAACATGTTAGGTTTTCTCCTAACAATTCTTGTGACAGTTTTTAGCACTGCAGGCGTTGGAATGGTTGTAGGGAGCATCGGTTTATATTTAAGCAGAGAACTGCAGCTTCTAGCAAATTTCGCGTTCTATGTTCTTTTAGCCTTTTGCGGCGTAAATTTCCCTGCGGCTTACCTTCCTTTTCTGCTCCAAAAGCTTTCCTATAGTCTTCCTCTTACCCGTGGCATTATCGCTGCCAGAGAACTTATAGCCGGCGCATCATTAGAACAAATTACCCCTCTGCTTATCGAGGAACTCACTGTCGGTCTATTTTATCTATGCCTCGGTTTCGTTTTCTTTCGGTTCTTTGAGTTTATGGGTAAAAGAAGAGGCACGCTTGAGGAAATTTAATTGGCTCTCTTTTCTAGGAGAAAAATTGATGGAGACTTTTTTGAAGGAATAGCAAAATTGAATGAAGCAGATTACCTCGACTTTCAATGGGAGGAGTTCTTGGAAACAAGAATTCATTACATTGGAAAAGAATTAGATAGTGTAAGACAAAAGATTGTCAAAGGAGGAAATGTCCGAGCCCTAGCAAACGGGAGATGGGGATTTGTTTCTTTCAACAAACTAGACCAACTGAACGAAAGCATGAAGCTTGCAACTAGAATAGCACGGCTCATAGGAAAGGGAAAAAGCATATTGGCTGACGCACAGGTTGTACAGGACAATTTAGCCGTTGATTGTAAAGAAAGACCATCAGATGTTTCATTAGAGGAAAAAAATGAATTATGTAAAAAAGGCAGTGAGCTTCTTGTCGGATTTCCTAAAATTCGATCTTCACAGATAGTTTACTCGGATAAATACGGGCAAAAATATTATATAAATTCAGAAGGAAGCGTTATCGAGCGCGAAAAATCGAATGTAAATTTAAGGGTAATTGCTGTAGCTAAAGAGAAAGGCAACATTCAGACCGCTTGGGAATCGCTAAGTGGAGAAGGGTATGAAATGACACGTAGTTTAGACGGTAAAATAAAGAGGGCAGCAGAGCGTGCGGTAGGTTTATTAGATGCTAGGTCTGCTGTTGGTGGAGTTTTTACGGTCATTGCTGACGCTGGTGCATGTGGTTTTTTGGTTCATGAAGTCCTTGGTCATCTAAGCGAGGCAGACCGCATTTACGAAAATAAGACTCTTCAAAAAGAGATGCGGATAGGAAGGAAACTTTCCAACGAAAAACTAAACGTAATCGACAATGGAACGATTTTAGGTCAACTTGGATGCTCAAAGTACGATGATGAAGGCGTCCTTTGCAGCAAAACTTATCTCATAAAGGACGGAATACTATCCGGCAGACTTCATTCTAGGGAAACAGCAGGTAGAATGGATGAAAAACCAACAGGCAATGCTAGAAGTGTTGATTACAATTATGCGCCTATTGTTAGGATGACTTGTACCTACATCGAACCGGGTGATTGGACGTTTGAAGAGATGATCGAAGACATAAAGCAAGGTTACTATATAAAAGGAGTTGAAGCAGGACAAACCAGTTTAACAGCATTTATTTGTAGCGGTAGGGAAGTATTCTTCATCAGAAACGGTGAGCTCGGAGAAGAGATAAAGAATTTTTCTTTCTCTGGCAACATTTATCCAGTTCTTGAAAACATCGACGCTGTTGGTAAAGATCTTGCCTTGTTTAGTGGTAACTGTGACAAGGGTCTACAGAGAGATCTACCAGTCTCCTTTGGCGGGCCTCACATACGTCTTCAAAACGCCTTAATTGGAGGAAAGGAAAGATAAATAAGTCTTCTAGTGTTCTCAATCTAGCTCTCAAGGAAGTAGATGACGCTGAAGTTTATTATGTAGAATCTGAGCGCACTTTAGTAGTATTTCAAGCGAATAAATTGAAGTCGGTAGAGATAAACTATCCGACAGGTGTAGGTTTAAGGGTTATTCATAACGGTTTGCTGGGATTTTCAAGCGCTACCAATTTGGATGACACTGGAAATCTCGTCACGAATGCGGTTAAGTCATCAAAATTTGGGACACTCGCAGGATTTGATTTTCCATCTCCTAATAGAGAGATTCCTCAAGTGGACATTTTTGATCCAAAATTAAGGGATTTAGAAATAGAAGATATTATTAGTACGGGAAAAGAAATTATCCGACTCGTTCATGAAAAGAATTCGATAATCAACTGTGATCTACTTCTACTGAAAAGTATGGCAAGTGTTAGTATAACTAATTCGTGCGGTTTGGATCACACCTACTCTAGGACAGTATTCAATTTAAGTATCTCTGGTTCTCCATTCGAACAGCAAAGACCTATTAAAGTAGTTGAAGGGACGGCAACTTGTAAACTACATGGCGATTACGGTAACTTAGCATATGAACTTACAGAGAAGATTTCTCAGGCGAAAAACCTATGCCGTATCCCTAGTACTCAAAATATGCCTGTAATATTCACTCCTAAGTCTATGAGCAGTATCCTGCTCCCTTTTCAAGTAGGAATAAACGGAAGAAATGTACAGCGAAATGTGTCCCCTTTATGCGGAAAGCTTGGGCAAAAAATTTTTGATGAAAAAATTTCGATTATTGACGACGGAACGCTCAGGTACGGCCTAAATACTGCACCTCTTGATGGCGAAGGTGTTCCGCGACAAAAAACTTCAATCATAGAGAAAGGTATACTCCACAATTTTATCTATGACCTTCAAACAGCATCGTTAATGAAAGTCAAATCAACAGGAAATGCATCAAGAACATTTGATATACCTCCCTCACCAGCTACAACTAACCTCATTATTGAGCCAGGAGACACGAATTACAATGAAATGATCGAAGATTTAAAAGAAGGCATAATCGTTGACCAAGTTATAGGAAAAGGTCAAAGCAACATTCTCAGAGGCGAAGTTATCTTTAGCGTAACGTTAGGATTTAAAGTGGAAAAAGGAGAAATCGTGGGAAGGATTGAAGGGGTCATGATAGCTGGGAACGTTTATGAGGCTTTAAACAACGTTAGTATAAGCAAAGAATCAAAGGATGTTTCTTCTATTAGGAGCCCTACTTTTTGCCTCCAATCCCTGAGTACAATAGGTGGGTAGAACAAAAAACTAGATATCCCATTGTGCTATACTTTTTTAAGATTGGAGAAAGTATGAATATTATCCCATGACACTGGGCCGTTAGGCCATTCAGTGCACCATCCTTGAAACTTATCAGTTCTGAAACTGTGGACATTGATTCGTTCAAAGAGTGGGTTAAATGGAAGGTACTCACCAAGCATTCTCTCCATTTCAAAAAATATTTGTCTACGTTTTTCAACATCAAGTTCGTACATTTGTTTCTCTCCAAATTCATCAAAATCCTTGTTCATAAAGCCCGAAACATTCGAGCCCTCGCCGAGTGTTGCCACCACATCGCATCGGGAGTCAAAAAAATCTTGAATGAAATCTGGCACAGGCCCTGTTATGCTCCAACTAAGAATACACATATCAAATTCGGGAGAGGCAGTATAGACTTTGCTTGCTAGTGTGTTTAGCGTAACTGTTTCGCAATAAACGAGTAAACCAATTTTCTGCAATGCATCCGCAATCATCAAACCAGTTTCCTTCGACGGATTAAAATCGGCTGTGATCAAGGTAGGATTGATTTTTTCGCCTTTCGGGCCTTCTATCCATCCGTCATTATCATAATCCTTGTATCCTCCTTGATTTAGTATCATTTTGGCTTTATTCGGACTGTATTCATATCTTGGTATATTAGAAGTGAGCCAACCCGTTTTCTTGTAAAAATCAAATACTGGATTATGTAATTCAATGGCATATTCGCCTAAAAGCTCCTTGACAATTTTCCTTCTAGGTGTGCAATAAGCAACTGCTTTTCTGAAAGTCAGGTCATTCATGGGTGATTTCCTAATATTAAATACTAGAGTGGAAAAACCCGGCTCCAAATATTTTTCAATGCATATATGATCTCTCCCAGCGATTTTAGGTATCAAATGTGAAGGAATCGGCCATGTTATAGCATCTACTTCACCGTTAAGCAGTGAATTAGTAGCTTCTTCGTCTTCTTTGATTATCTTAAGTATGATTGTGTCAATGTTCGGACGGCCACCAAAATATTCTTCATTCGCTGAAAGTTCAATATGTTTTCCTTTAACCCACTTTACAAATTTGAAGGGACCGTAACCGATTGCTTCATCATAGGCGAAATGAAGTGGGTCTGTCACTTGCTTCCATATATGTTTCGGTATGGGTGGTAACATCCTATCCAAAATTTGCTGCTCTACAAATGGTCTATCGAAATACACCTTAAAGCCGTATTTGTCAATTTTTTCCATCCGGGTCCACATTTTATTGAACACGGGAACAATGTTATTTTGTTTTAAGTACCAAAATGAGAAAATTGCATCATCTGAGGTCACTTCATAACCATCGTGCCATCTCACCCCTTTCCATAAATAGAATTTCCAAGCTTTGCCATCAGACGAAACTTCCCATTTTTTAGCTAAGCCCGGAATATGTCTGCTCCAATCTTTTTCGTAGATCGCATAATTCATTCCATAAACAAGGTTATAGAAGTAACCGTTCCATGTAATGGCAGACTCAGGTGTGATTGGGTTTAGTGTGGATAGATCGCCTTTGATTGCAAACACTACGGTTCCGCTCTTTTTAGCCAAATCAGATCTCCCTCTTGAGTAGTGCATTTTATCTCTCCAAGTCTGGTTTGAACGCCTCAAAACACCGTCTACATTCAAAGTCTGCAGCGCATAGGTCCGCACTAGGGCCAATCTGCATCGGCTGGGCATTACAACCAGCTAGACAGATTTCATTGAACTTGCATTTCGTGCATGGAACCTGACCCCTCTTTGATATATCTCGTAAATGCCTAAAAATGGGAGACTGCAACCATATGTGTTCTAATGAGTGCACCCTTATGTTTCCAAGAGAAATGCCTTCGGAAACTCGACAAGGCCTGACATTGCCTGAGGGGTCAACTACGCAATTTGTTATTCCCGCATAACACGCAATAATCCTACCATCATTTACCAATTCCTCGTAAGTTTCAAGGCCTATACTTTTTTCGTAGTAAGTTGCAGGATACGCATAGCTTATAACGGCTGGCGTATTGAACTCTTCTTGTCTTGCATAAACTTGAGATAACATTGTTATGTATTCTTTGATTGAAGGAGCTAGAGACAGATAACCAGTTCCCCGACCCACTGGTATGAAGGGAGCCAAGAATAAAGTTTGGACTCCCAGTCTATTTAACAACTCCATTATCTCAGGAATTCTGTTTACATTCATCTTTGTTACAGATGTAAGAGCTGTTACGCTGATATTCTTCTCTAATAGGATGGGAACCATTTTAGTGATATGGTCAAAAAGATTCGGTACTCCTCTAGATAGATCATGAGTTTTAGCATCAGGGCCATCAAAGCTTACATCAACACCCCTCAAGCCAGCAGATAATAGACTTTGTATTCTATCCTCAGTCAGCCCCAGTCCGTTAGTAAGAAGCAATATTCTCAATCCTTTGCCACTAGCGTAACTTACAAGTTCTTCAAAATCACGTCGTAATAGGGCCTCGCCTCCGGTAAATGTCACGCGAAAAACTTGCATTTTGATTGCATAGTCAATTACTGTCTTCCACTCTCCTGTTGTAAGTTCTTCTGAACCAAAGTTTTTGGTCGCAGAAACATAACAAAAAGGGCAGTTGGCATTGCAATTATACGTAAGCTCAAAGACCATTTCAACAGGTGCACTCAACTTATTTCCAAAGTAACGCGAAATGCTTTGCGCAGAAAGGGGGTTAACCAAGCTGTGTGGTATTTCTTTATCTAACCTGTAAGGAATTAGTATGTTCCATTTTTGTAGTTTTTGCACCAGCCTTTCCGTGTCTGTTTGCAGTTTTTCTTTCGGTATCATGGGGTATTTTCTGGTCATTCCTTCAACTATGCCGCCTAGGCTGTGAACTGTCTTGCACAGCTCCAGTATCTCTCCGGCGGTCTTGTTCATTCCGATGAGCGTGTTGAGCAAGACCTTGTCCTGCCCCTCCCACCTCCAACGAACCCTCGGATTAAGCCTAAACTCATCAATCAACTAGCTCATCTCCAGTTGAGGCCTAAAAGCCTCAAAACATCTCACACATTCAGGGTCAGCAACGTATAAGTGCTTGCCCCCGCCAACCTGAGACGACAAAGCCTTGCAGCCACCCATGCAGATGTCATTTAGTTTGCAGTTTCGGCATGGTTTTTGATCCTTTTTATGCATTATTCGTAAATCGTTAAATATTTCGGAGTTTTCCCAAACTTCTTTTAGTGATGTTTTTTTAATGTTCCCCAAACTAATCTGCCCAGAGACATCACAAGGCATTACGTCACCTGTTGGGCTGATAACGCATGTAGTAATACCAGCCGCGCATGATCCTATTTTTCCCTCATGTTTAAGTTGTTCATACTTATCGAGACCTATACTCTCCTTATAGTAAGCTGCGGGAAGGGAGGGATAGAAAACAAAAAGTCTCTTCAATTGTCTCTCTTTCTCGAAAATTCCTTGCATAGCAGCTACACATTCATTCGGTTCTGGGCTCAGGAAATTGCTACACGCTCCTCGTCCTGAGCTCAATAGCCGCATTAAGTTATATCGCTTGATTCCCATTTCGTCTAATTTCTCCATAATTACAGGAATTTGATCTAGATTAACCCGCGTGAGTATGCTTGAAATCTGTAGTGCGATTCGACTATCAATAAGTATTGGTAGAATACGCATTATGTGATCATAGAGTCCCTTGCAACCCCTGAATTTGTCATGGGTTTTGGCGTCAGCTCCATCTAGGCTTATTTGTGCTCCCCTAAGTCCTGCTGAAAGGAGGCTTTGTATTCTTTCTTCGGTCATGTCATGTGCACTCGTATCGATGGTGGTATAGACGCCTCCTTCCGTAGCGTATTCTATAAGATCTTCGAGATCTGGGCGTAAGAGAGGTTCTCCTCCCGTAAATGTTAGAGTAAACACGTGCAAGGCACTTAGTTCGTCGATAAGAGATTTCCATTCGTTGGTTGTAAGCTCATCAGGCGAACGAGTCTTCACGGATAATGTAGCGCAATGCGGGCAATTTAGATCACATGCAAAAGTGATTTCAGCCAACAATAAAATTGGCGCGGTCAATTTGTTGTTAAAGAAAGACGCAACATGCTGAACATGGGAAAAACTTCCAGGAACAACCATAAGCTTGGGTTCTGTGGAGTTTTGTGGGATTAGTATGTTCCATTTTTGTAGTTTTTGCACCAGCCTTTCCGTGTCTGTTTGCAGTTTTTCTTTCGGTATCGTGGGGTATTTTCTGGTCATTCCTTCAACTATGCCGCCTAGGCTGTGAACTGTCTTGCACAGCTCCAGTATCTCTCCGGCGGTCTTGTTCATTCCGATGAGCGTGTTGAGCAAGACCTTGTCCTGCCCCTCCCACCTCCAACGAACCCTCGGATTAAGCCTAAAAGAAGAGACCTCCATTTCTATTTTCCTCCAAAAGTTTTGAAGCATTCAAAGCACAGCGGATCCGCCGCATAAAGATTTCCGCCATTCCCAATCTGGGAAGGAAGAGACCTGCAGCCTGCAGTGCAAACACTGTTGAAGGAGCAATCCCCACACGGAACCTGATCTCCCTTCTTCAACCTCCTAAGGTGATTAAAAACATCAGAATTCCTCCAAACATCACCAAAAGAACACTCCCTAACATTACCCAAACTAATGCTGACAGAAACCGTACAGGGTCTCACGTCTCCAGTAGGGCTTATAACACATCCTACAACGCCAGCTTGACAAGCTCCTATTTTACCTTCGGCTTTCAGTTTTTCATAGGCATCAAGTCCCAAGCTTTTCATGTAATAGGCCGCTGGTAGATCCGGATACCTGATAGCCATATTCTCCAATTCTTTATCCGTTTCATAAACTCTCGGCAGTAACCTCATGTAATCTTCCATATTGGGCCAAATTTCAGGTTTTCGAGGGCCAACAGAGTAGAGCCTGTCCAAAGTGATCTTGGTAACTCCCATTTTCGATACCAATTTTATAACATCAGGTATCTCATCAAGGTTATACTTTGAGACGGTTGTAGCTACTTCCACTCCAATATTTCTCTGCAATAAGTCTTGAATAGCCTTAGTCACGCGTTCGTGAAGCCCTTCTATTCTTCTGAAACCATTATGAGTTTTTGGATTAGCGGCGTCCAAGTCAATTCGCACGCTCTTTAATTCAACTGAAGCTAATGTATCAATTTTGTCCTCAGTCAGCATAAATCCATTCGTTACAAGCTGGACATCCAAATCCTTGCTTACAGCATATTTCACCAATTCTTCAACATCATTGCGCAATAATGGGTCTCCTCCAGAAAAGGACACGGTAAATATCGATAAGGTATGTAGTTCATCCAGTATGCGTTTCCACTCAAAAGTGGTAAGCTCGTTAGGATCTGGATTGGGAATTCTCGTAAAGCAATGAGGACAATTTGCTTTACAGACGTAGGTAAGTTCACACACAACTCCTACAGGTGCGCACAGCTTATTCTGAAAGTAAGAAGCTATATGTTGTAAATATAAAGAAGTTCTTGGAAGATAGGCTGGCTTATCTTCTGCCTCTTGTGGAATCAATACATTCCATTGTGATAGTTTGTCAATCCACCTTTCCATGTCCGCCTGCAGTTTTTCCCTCGGTATAGTTGGGTATTTTTTGCTCATCTCCTCAACAACACCGTCCAAGCTGTGAACTGTCTTGCACAGCTCCAGTATCTCTCCGGCGGTCTTGTTCATTCCGATGAGCGTGTTGAGCAAGACCTTGTCCTGCCCCTCCCACCTCCAACGAACCCTCGGATTAAGCCTAAAGCCT
>Ga0315310_10001928_pt1 | contig 13112 bp, 11 predicted proteins | sample TDP5_MG_FD_203630 | JGI IMG/M metagenome (GOLD analysis project Ga0315310, IMG submission 203630) | Freshwater sediment microbial communities from Lake Towuti, South Sulawesi, Indonesia - TDP5 | ecosystem: Environmental > Aquatic > Freshwater > Lake > Sediment | place: Indonesia: South Sulawesi... | reverse complement strand
CTCATCCAACGTCTGAACGGATGTGATGGAGGCCCAAACATCTGATCACCAACCTCCAAATCTTAGCCTTTCCCAAACATGAACGCGTCGCCGGAGCGTAATATCGCCACCGATATCGCATGTGATATCAAACGTGATACATAAGCCTTTCGCTTCCTAATCAAAGGTTGGGCAAAAAATAAGGGCTCTTCAAGAAGCGAAGACATGGTCCTGTTTGGAAACCCGGATCATTTTCATAATGATCCAGTTATGCTGTCAGCAAGGTAGGTATGATCAGTCTGATTAAGGTCTCATGATTTCATTTCAACCCATAACTTAGGTATTTTACTCTGGAAACAGCCTCGTAACGCTGTTGAAAAAAGAACAATCACTTCCGCATCTATTCTAGGATGCTTTAGCTTACGGTTACTTCACTGAAGAAGGCACGATTGGATGGTACTATCTTCACATCTCCGACGACCTCGAATCTGCCGGTAAGTCTTATGTCCTCGGAGGAGCTCCCGATCATCAATTTGAATGTTCCAGGTTCCACAACAAACCTCATCTGGCGATCGTAGAAGGCGAGCTGATCCACCGAGAGCCTGAAAGTTATAGTCTTCTTCTCTTCTGGCTTGAGTGTAATCCTCTTGAAGCCCTTCAGCTCCTTCACTGGTCTAGAGACACTAGCCACCTCGTCGCTTATATACAGCTGAACAACCTCATCGCCTACACGGTTTCCAACATTCCTAACTTCAAAGATTACCATGACCTTACCAGCAGAACCGACCTTCTCCGGAACTATGTTGAGAGAACTATACTCAAACTTGGTGTAGCTTAAACCATGCCCAAAAGGAAAGAGAGGTTTCGAACTTTTAAAGACGTAATCTCTGAAAGACGAAGGCTTCCTGCTGTAATGAACTGGAACCTGACCGACATCCAACGGAAAAGAAGTCGGAAGCTTCCCGCCTGGATTATAATCGCCGAAGAGCACATCAGCCACAGCATTTCCGCCTTCCTCACCTGGGAACCACGCCTCTAGAATCGCGGAACATGCCTCTGCGATTCGGCTTAAATTGATCGGTCTTCCGTTAACCAATATAAGCACTATAGGCTTCCCAGTTTTACATAACGCCTTTAGGAGATCCTCTTGAACCCCTGGAAGATTGAGACTCGCCTGGTCTCTACCCTCACCTGAAACATCTGAAGGTGAAAGCCCAGACCGTTCACCTAGCGCCGCCACGACCACATCAGACTTTTTGGCTGCTTCCAGAGCCTCTGCAAAACCTTCGGTTGAAAGTTTGGGGATGTCACATCCTTTCGCATAATAGACTACGGTCTGCGAGAGCGCCTTTTTCTTGATGCCTGAGAGAATGCTTATTACAGGCACGGCGTCGCTCTCACAAGATAAGTGCGCTGTATAGCTGTAATCCCCTAAAAGGTTTCTTGTGCTGTCCGCGTTAGGTCCTATGATCGCTACCGACTTTACATTCCTATTGAGCGGAAGAATCCCGTCGTTCTTGAGAAGTACAATCGATTCCCTAGCGGCTTGGAGCGCTCGTGCCCTGTGCTCAGCAGTATCGAAGACACTAGGCGTATATTCTGCGTCAACGTATGGATTTTCGAAAATCCCCAAGAAGAACTTAGCCCTGAGGACTCTGGATACGGCTTCATCTATTGTGGCTTCTGAGATTAATCCTTCCTTAACGGCTTGAAGGAGTGGCTCACCGTAACATTCAACCCTGGGGAGCTCAACATCTATGCCCGCCTCTAAAGCCAGTATAGATGCCTCCTTTTCGTCAGCGGCAACGTGATGAAACGTCTGTAACATCTTTATAGAGCCATAGTCTGAGACCACAAATCCGGTGAACCCATACTCTTCCCTAAGTATCCCGGTGAGTAGATCCCTCGAAGCTGCACAAGGTATTCCATCTATCTCGTGATAGGCATTCATAAGTGAGAGGGCTTTCGCCTTCCTGATCGCAACTTCAAAAGGGAAAAGGAAAACCTCCCTAAACTCCCTCGGCGGAACATGTACTGGCGCACAGTTTCTCCCTCCCTCAGGGAATCCATGGGCTGCGAAGTGCTTAGGCGTAGCTATAATACCAGATTTCGGATCTTCTCCTTGAAGCCCCATTATATACGCTAATCCCATACAAGCAACTAAGTAAGGATCTTCACCAAAAGTCTCTTCCGTCCTCCCCCATCTTGGATCCCTAGCCACATCGAGAACCGGAGAAAGACCTTGATGAGCACCCGTGGCCTTCATCTGCTCCCTTATGATTGATGTTATACCTTGAACGAGTTCTGGATCCCAGGTGCTCGCCAGCCCTATAGCTTGGGGAAAGGTTGTGGCACCTTTTGCCATGAAGCCGCTCAGACACTCTTCGTGAACTATAGCCGGTATTTTGAGCCGCGTCCCCTCTAGGAGGAACCTCTGAATCTCATTTGCGATCTCTGCAGTTTCCTTGGGGGCGATGTTGACGCCGCGGCTTCCCGCTATGCGGGTAATCTGGCCTATTCCTTTGCTTAGAATTTTTTCTGCCCTTTCATGGGAAAATTTTTCGCCTTCTAAAAGATCGTGAGCCGGAACCGAGCCTAATTGTGCAATCTTCTCCGCGAGGTTCATTCTTTGAAGCAGATCTCTAACTCTTACCTCCACAGTGAAGGTCGGGTTCAAATATAACGGTTTTTCATGCATCTTAATCGTGCTCCATCCCTGATATGATAAGATTGTTAATAAATAGATCAGTGTCTTTTATAAAACATGTATCAATCGATATAAAACGGTAAGGGACGGATGGAATATGGGCATCAGTCTCGGTTTAGTTGGCATTGGAATGTTCGGAAGCCATTTCATCGAGTTGTTCATGAATCATCCTGATGTGGAACAGTTCGCCTTGTGCGATCTGCGAAAGGACCGACTGGAACATTATGCAAAGAAGCATGAGATCGCTGAGACGTATCCAAATCTTGACGATATCTGCCGATCGGATATCGAAGCACTCGCAATTATTACGCAACACTGGCTCCATGCTCCTCAAGCTATCCAAGCTTTAAAGGCAAGCAAGCACGTGTATTCAGCGGTGCCTGCGGCTAGATCGCTTGAAGAATGTGATGCGCTAGTGAAGACCGTAAAGCGGACAGGCATGATCTACATGATGGGGGAGACCAGCTACTTCCGTCCTGAAACCGCTTTTTGCCGAAAGAAGGCTGAGGAGGGAGCCTTCGGCAAGTTCGTGCATTGCCGAGCTGAATACTTCCACGACCTAAGCCATGGATTATATGAGATAATTAGAAATCGCTGGGGCGAACAGTGGAATAGGGACAAAACAGGCGATCCTCCAATGTACTACCCTACGCATTCTATCTGCTTTCCTGTGTCGGTGATGAAATCTCACATGATAGAGGTTTCAGCGCAAGGATTTATCTACCCAAACGACGATTGGTTCCGTATAGACACAATTTACAAAAACGTTTTCTCCAATGAGGTAGCCCTGTTCAAGATGAGCAACAGCGCGACTGCCTTGATCTCCGAGTTTCGTCGTATCGGCCATCCTGGATGCGAACGAACAAGCGGAATCTATGGGACCGAGGGCAGTTTTGAACAAAATTTGGCAGGTGCAGTCTGGGCTGACAAGAATGGAAAACAGATCGTGGAACCGACGATGCACCACGAGTGGTTGCCAGAGTCCCTCGCATCTAACCTTGGAGGTCACGGTGGTTCTCACGCGTATCTTGTGCACGAGTTTGTAGATTCAGTGAACCGACAGCGTCTACCACGCATTAATGTCTGGGAAGCTGTGCGCTACACGGCACCCGGATTCGTAGCACACCGATCAGCCCTGCTTGGCGGAAAACTACTTAGGATCCCAGATTGGGGTGACCCTCCAGAATAGGCACAAAAACTAATTTATTTGCATGGTTGGGGCTGAATATTTTGATTAGAGTATTTTGCCACCATAGAATATTTGTTTGTGGATAAATTATTAAAGAAAAACCATAAAAGTCAGTGTTAGGTTTATAAGCCACTCTTGTAATTTCGCCTAAGTAGAAGAGGAGAATTGTTAGATGCCTAAGGTTAAAGCTGCTGTAAAGATTGAGAATGTTGTCGCATCTGCAACTTTGAAACAGAGAATCGACTTGAATACAGTGGTGAAGAGCTATCCAAGTGTTGAATATCGACCGGAAGAGTTTCCTGGTTTAGTCTTCCGACTCAGGAAGCCTAAAACAGCAACCCTGATTTTCAGCTCGGGCAAGATGGTTTGTACAGGCGCAAAATCCGAAAAAGAGGCAAAGAGGGCCGTCCTTAAGGTCATTAAAGAGCTGAAAAACAGCGGGATAGTCATCATAAGTAAACCAGAGCTTAAGATACAGAACATCGTTGCCTCAGCTAACTTGAATGGAATGATCGACCTTGAGAAATCGGCATATACACTTGGGAGAACAATGTATGAACCGGAACAGTTTCCCGGACTGATTTACCGAATGGACGACCCCAAAGTTGTCATTCTGATCTTCGCCAGCGGAAAACTCGTATGCACCGGCGCCAAAAAAGAGGAGGACGTATACACTGCTGTAGAAAAACTCCATAGACGGCTAGAGGATGAAAGCCTACTATACTATTAAGAATAAGGTCACAAGCATCTTTAGCTAGCATTTCCCGGTTCATGGGCTCTACCATATTTCATTATCAAAAATGTAAGCAGTTCAGATAGAAAGTCAAAATTAGAAGGCATTATGTTGAAAGTCGTCAGGTTAGATTTTGCTGCTTAAAATAACGATCAACCTCAAATCTAGACTTAAAAGAGAGCGTTAAAGAGATCAGAGGATCAGAACGTTCAACTTACAAGAATGAGAAAAAGGCTAACGCTTTCCTCCGTTTTACAAAACTGGTTAAAATCTATTAAGATATATTTCGATAAGTTTATTTTTTCTTAATCTTAAATCAAATGAAAACGCGGGAAGATGTTTACATGAGGCTACTCATCCACAATGGCGTCTTAGTGCCAAGGTACGAATGGAAAGGGTTTCGCTTACTCGTAAAAGGGCGAGAGATAAAATTAACATCCGAACAGGAAGAGATGGCTGTCGCTTGGGCTAAAAAGCTAGGAACCGAATACGTCAATGATAAACTCTTCATCAAAAATTTTTTCAAAGACTTCTGTAAGGCGTTAAATATCAAAGAAAAGCTCTTACCAGAGGACTTTGACTTTTCGACGATTCAGGAGTTTACTGAGAGAGAAAGAGCACTAAAACTCAGCCTCTCAAGAGAAGATAAGAAGCGTCTAGCTGAGCAACGAAAAGCTGAAAGAGAGACTAATAAAGAGAAGTATGGCTATGCTGTCGTCGACGGTATTAGAACCGAAATTGCCAATTACATGGTTGAGCCCTCTTCGATCTTTATGGGTCGGGGGAAACATCCGCTGTGTGGAAGGTGGAAACAGGGAGCAACTGAACGGGATATAGTTTTAAATCTCTCACCAGACGCGCCGATACCGGCGGGCGATTGGAAGGAGATTGTTTGGCGACCTGACGAGATGTGGATTGCTAAGTGGAGGGATAAACTTAGAGGTAAGGTAAAGCATGTGTGGCTTTCAGATCAATCTCAAATGAAACAAAACGCAGACATAACGAAATTCAATAAAGCTCTCGAACTCGAAGACTACATAGAGAAAGTTAGGGAGCACATAATAAGCAATCTTGAGTCTGAAGATCCGTTCAGACGAAAAATAGCTACGGTATGCTACTTAATAGATGTTTTAAATCTTCGGGTTGGCGATGAGAAGGAAAAAGATGAAGCTGACACTGTGGGAGCAACAACATTGAGAACGGAGCACATCAAGATTAATGCAGATGGACTTGTAGCATTTGACTTCCTGGGGAAAGACTCGGTTAGGTGGCATAACGAGGTGAAACTTCCAGAGATCGTAATCGATAACATTAAAGAGTTCATAAGTGAAGCCCAATCCTCGATATTTAAAGGTGTAAGGTCCAGTAATGTTGCCCTATTTCTCGGCGAGGTTATGCCCGGCTTGACGGCAAAAGTCTTCAGAACATACCACGCATCTGGGGCAGTCAAAAGTTTTTTGGCAAAGGTTCCGCTTAAAAAAGAAGACCCCGAGTATGTTAAAAAGAGCACGGCAACCCTAGCTAATCTGCAAGCTGCCATTGTCTGTAATCACAAGAGGAAGACGCCAAAAAATTGGGGGGAATCCTTTAGGAAGAAAGTTGAGAGATTAAAAAAGCTCAGGAGCAAGAAGACAAAGAAGGCGAGGGAGGCAGCCAAGGCTCTGAGCCTTAATATTAAGGTGGCGAGAATGTTGAGAGACTACAACTTAAGAACGTCGCTTAAGAGCTATATCGACCCTCGTGTATACTACCAGTGGGGGAAGGAGATTGACTATGACTGGAAGCTTTACTATCCAAAGACCCTTCAGAAGAAGTTTTCATGGGTTGAAAACCTTGATAAAAACACGAAATCTTAAATGACAAGATTAAATAGTCAAAAAGTCAATCATACGTCGGATCGGGTGAGATGATGTACAACATTGATGTTTCTTTAGCTGTTCTTAAGTCTCGTCCTGAAGCGCTCAAGTATCCTATTTCCAGTCTCGATCACTGCGAACATGTCGTTAACACATCTTTAATGGGGCACCCTCAGCTAGCTGCTGATCACCTTCTAAACATGGAGATGCGTGCAAAACTCATTGATGTTTTGGGCAGTATAATACGTCGGCTTAACCTCGAATTCGCTAAGAACAAACCGCTTTTAGGCGAAGACCCAGGAAGCGAGATTAAAAAGGTCTGGGTGCGCCAAAGGGCATATGAGGTATTGATGGAAATGGCCCTTAACCTAGTAGGGATAGAAAGTCTGAAAGTTGGTTTTCTGGAGAATGAAGTGAACACGGCTGTTAAACGAATCATCTACACATTGGATAGATGGGAATCTTTAGAGAGAGAGGAAGAGGATAAGGTTTCCGTTGCCAAGGCTGTAGTTGACAAGTTCCTTCTAGATATGAAGAAGGTTATGCATGGCGAAGGAATGGTTGCAAAGATGGGTGGAGAAATCGAGGAAGACTTGGTTGAAGGGAGATGGGCATCCAGCTTCGTTGCGGCATCAAAGAAAACGATCCAAAAAAATGTTTATCACCAAATGGTTAAGAAAGGGATGTGCAAATTTGGCAATGACTACGCTCTCGGCTTGAGGTGGCTCAGACACCTAGGCTATGTCCAAGTTTCAACGAACCCCGTTTTGGCAGCCATCGCCTATGATGACGACCCAGAGTTATGGGATGAATTCCGAAAAGTCGCCAAAAAACATGAGGAATGGACCACTGATCCGGGTGAATTTGGCGATGAGATCGCCATGCAGGCTACGATGATCGCTCTTTGGCCGAACCTCGAGGTATTCCGACCGATTGCTCTATTGTCAAAGTTTCACGATGGAATGGTTAGTTACCAGTTGAACCCTAATGTTGCTGCAAGCTTTGAGGGGAGCATTAACGATGCGTTGAAGATATATTCTGCAGCTGAGGAGTTTCTTGAAGACTACGATGCCTATCTTGCTTGGGGTTATTCAGATCCGGACGAGACGGGGAGACCGAACATAGTTTTTAAGGTTGCGGGCGGATATCCTGCCGCGATTGAAATAACAAGAGCCTTCAATAGTATGGGAATTGGTACAAACAACACTGTTACGTATACGGTGGCTCAGGAGACGGCGCTTATCATGGCTGCGATGAAGGGGATGGCTGAGGCTGTAAAGAAAGGTATTCGACCTACTCAGGTTTACGAAACAAACATGGGAGGCCGATTGGAAAGCCACCTACGTGATCTGGAGGCCAAGAAGCTGCTTTCAGAAGCCCTAAACAACGTTGAGGATGAGGAAGAACTCCTACGTAAGTTGGCTGAGGGACTTGGTGCACTCGGGGAATTAGCTAAGGACGCTCTGTTAAAAGATGAAGTTAGGGCAATATGCGGGTATAAATACTTGAAAAGATTAACGCATCCAGCTTTCGTTGAAGCCATATCCTCAGCGAAAGTCAGAGGCAAGACCAAAGAGGAAAATCTTATTTTCCTGACTCGTCTTGAGAACGATATAGGGTTATCTGGAACCTTTGTTGCGCAAAGAGTTTACTGGATATTTTTCAGCCCTGAGAATAGGCCTAAATGGTTTGCATATCTCCAGAAAGAGTTCGGCCTATCATTAGCGGAAGCAGAAGAAGTCATAGACAAGATAGATGTCCTTCCAGCGTCAAAGAGAAAACCTGAAGATACATTTCTTACATTGGCGGAGAAAAACATGACAAACACGGAGTTTCCTAACCATCAGTGGATGGTCAGTCAGGCTTCTATGCAGAAGGGTTTCCATCTTGACGAATATACAAATGCAATCATGAGGAAACCGGACTCAGAAGTCCTTCAAAGACTCCTGAGGATAGAGGACTTTCGTAAGGCTTACGAGCTCACACCAGAGCTGATAAAAGATCTCGAGAAGGTCGGCATAAAAGGCGAGTTTGGGAGTGGAGGGCTAAGAGTTGAAGAGTGGCCAAGTTTCGGATCGGTCGTTAAAACTATGATGGAGTTTGGAAATGCGTACGAAACCTTCAAGAAACGTGCAATAGAGATTGTGAGATAAGCATATGGAGATAAGCCGTGATTAAACCTAGATCAAAGTGAAAAAAAGATGAAAAATTATCTTTATAAAGTTGGTGAACTCCAAGAAGGATACACATCTATCGTGAACTCAGAGAACTCTGAGCTGAAATTAATAGAGTTTGGACACCTTTTTCTATCCAATAAGGGTGAAAGATACAGAGAGGAAACTGGCGTTAATGAGGTTGTTTTAACCATATTCGGAGGAAGATGCAGCCTAAACATAGAAGGAACGACTGGTCAAAAAGCAAGATATCAAATGATAGGGGATAGAGTTGATGTTTTCAGTGGTAAGCCGACTATGATCTATCTGCCAAAAGAAGTAAGATATGAGGTTATAGCTGAATCTCCAAATTTAGATGTAGGAATCTGTATGGCTCCAAGCGATGTGGAATGGCCTCCGATTCTTGTTAAACCGGATGATGTCGTAGAACGTTCAGTAGGCGCCTGGAACTGGCGGAGGAACTTTTACGTAGCTATAGGGGATAACGTTAAAGCTCAAAGGTTAATGGTGGGCGAGACACTAAACCCTCCCGGAAACTGGTCAAGTTATCCTCCGCATAAACATGATGAAAAGGGTGTTAATGAAGCTCCGTACGAGGAAGTGTACTTCTTTAGGGTTAAACCAAGCCAAGGCTTCGGCATACAGAGAATTTATACCTCGCCCGATGATAAGGATCCTCTTGACGAGGTCTATATTGTTGAAAATAACGATACCGTCGTTATTCCTAGGGGTTACCACCCTGTCGTAGCAGCACCGGGCTGTCAGCTTTACTATCTATGGATACTTGCCGGTGCCGGTGAAGAAAGAAGGTATGGCGCTTGGTCTGATGACCCGAAGCATAGTTGGCTTAAAAATTGTGAGCAAATAATAAGAGACGTGCTAACTTCACAATAATTTCTTTTGCAACAAGACTACTTTATTGCGCCGATTACAAGGCCAAGGAGAGCCATTCTAACCACTACGCCGTTCCATGCTTGCTTGAAGTATTTAGCGTACGGCGTCGAATCTACTTCTGGAGTGATCTCATCAACTCTTGGAAGCGGGTGGAGAATGATTAAATCCTCTTTTGCGTTTTTCAACGTATCAAGGGTGATGACGTAAGAGCCTTTAACCTTCGCGTACTCTGTCAAGTCTGGGAAACGCTCCTTCTGGATTCGTGTAACATAGAGCACATCCATCTCAGGTATGATGTCTTCTAGATCGGCGTTCTCCACCACTTCTATCTTCTCTTTAATGTCATCCAGTACCTCCCTTCGCATTCGGAGTAGACTGGGGGAGACTAGGTAAAGCTTTACTTCATACCGAGAAAGCCCGTAAGCCAGTGAGTGAACGGCGCGACCGTAACGTAGATCGCCTATCAAAGCTATATTTAACCCGTCGATCTTCCCTTTCTCCTTTCTTATCGTATACAAGTCTAGTAGCGCCTGTGTGGGATGTTCTTCCGCCCCAGACCCCGCATTTATAACTGGAACATTAGCATACTCAGCGGCGAATCTAGCTGCACCTTCTAATGGATGACGTAAGACTATGACATCTGCATAGTTTTCAACAACTCTAACGGTGTCGGCTAGGCTTTCTCCTTTCGTTACCGATGTTGCTTCTGGTTCTGCAAATCCTATAGTTTCTCCTCCGAGCTTGTGCATAGCTGTCTCAAAGCTTAACCGTGTCCTCGTGCTCGGCTCAAAAAACAAGGTTGCCAAGAGCTTACCTCGAAGTATATCGGAACATTTCTTAGCCAATGGCTCAGTTGCTTCAGATACATCTAGTATTTGATCGACTTCTTCACGTGTGAAATCCTTGATCGATATTATGTCACGTCCTTCAAATCTCAATAATCATCACCATTATTTCCTAATTATTCGTTAGGAATATCTATTTAAATAGAAGTGTTTCTCAAGTTTAGATAGACTGGCGCGATAATGCGAGGATTGACCGTTGGGTCCTATTCCTTGGAACTGCGTAAATTCATGGTACTGCAGTAATTGTGGGTTATGCTGTAAGGAGTTCGATGTTACCCTCAGATTTGACGAATGGCTAAACCTAGTTCGAAGATACGGGGTGGGAGTCACGAGAGCTGGTCTAAACAAGTTCTACATTGGGAAGAAGAACGATGGAACATGCATGTTCCTATACAATTCTCTCGGCGGGGGGCTATGCGGATTACAACGCATGAAGCCTACAGCTTGCAAGCTATGGCCATTCAAGATATCTAATAGGCCTAGGTATGGAAGATCTAAGGAGGCCGCGTTCAATTATAAAGGGAAACAACTTTTCGTTTACATCGATCCCATCTGCCCAGAAATAAGGTGGGGAAAACCTTCGCAGCAAATCATGTATCAAGTTATTCCCGAATTCATTGAAATTGCCTTGGGATTACGAGAGAAACAAGTGTACTCTACGTCCAGCATATCTGTGCAGTCTGATTTACTCTCTTCGATCAGGCGCAGAGGGCATTTAGTCTCATAACGGTTTTCTCTAATATGCCGTATCACGATTTAAGAACAATCTGGTCGGTTCCTTAAAACGCGTTATACTTATTAATAGATGTGGAGATCTCATTAACTTATGTCTTCATTACACCCTCTCGAAAGATTGAAGGAAGAGTATACAAAGATCGAAGAAGAGCTGCAGCGACTTCGAGATCAGAAAAAGATCGTAGATGAGAAGTATTCATCCATCATGGGAGAACAGAAGAAACTTGTTGAGGATATGCGTAAATGCAGAGACCCCTACGAGTATAACAAGATAGATGCTAGGCTTAACCTGATTTCACGTTCAAGGAGAGAAGTAGAATCTGAAAAGCAGGAAATTGAAAGGAAGATTAGGGGGTACGAAGAAGAACTTAACCGTATCGGAAAGAGAATAGAGTATCTGAAACCGCGATAAGAACTTGAAGCATTCAATTGCGCTTACTACCAATTATTTATTCGGAGATTCAAACCCATAAAAAAGCATTCTTGGGATATTATTGCGAACGTTTGAACGTAAATGAAAGAGACTCCATCTTCTCTTCTGAGAAAAAGCTATCTAGATGATGAAAAAGAGTGTCAACGGTTAAAGCGTTAATTTTAAATCGTTAAACAGTTAAACTTTATTTGCATCTCCACATGGCAAGCGCATTTCCTGAGCATACAATAGACACTCCAAACGAAGGCCTTATGGAAAAAACCAACAAATGAATATATTGTCAGTTTTTCCTTTCACGTTTTCTCTCAAGATAAGAAAATTCATGCTCAATAGATCGCTCTAATTCGAGTTCGCGCTTCTTTCCAGCGTTGACAACAGCACAGATATCCAACATGAGCATCAAAAGATACGGCATCAAGAGGTAGCCCGCAGCGATGAAGGGATCATGTAAAAAAGCGGCTAAACCGAATATCTGCTCGATTGGTTTCTCTCCATAAATTGTTAAGATGTCTTGGAAAACGAAAACAATGGAAGTTAACGTTAAACAGACGAAGAATTGGATAAGCACCCTTCTTTCTTTTCCAAGGATAACGGACGGGATAACAGATGAAAAGACGAAAAACCATGCGAAGGCGTAAATAAAAACTACCATATCCATCCTGGAAACCAACCAAGCAGATACTGAAGGCCAAAACACGTTAATATGGGCTATGACAGTTGTTACCGCTGTTTGAGTAAACAACTGGTAACTGATCATTAAAATCCAAGCGACTGAGATGTAAAGAGGAATTACTAGAACTGATTTTCTCAAACTTATCCCGTCATACCTATCAAGTTATCTTACATTTTAGGATTTGTGATGTTACATTATTTATTCAGAAACCATGATTATGGCCTGGTAAAGTCGATTTCAATCCTTTCTAAATTACCTACCTGAAGATCGCTTTAGAGGCGACCTTTTGTCCGATGAAACGTTCTCCTTACCTTTGGTTGCGGCACGCATTTTTCTCAATTCATTATTCCTTCATTTATCCAGTACTGGAATGACGAAGTCGTCGAGAGTTTAATTATTGTGCCCTCTAGTTTTCAATCTACATTTTATCTTCACAACTGACTTATGGGGATCTCTCTAGTTTGGTTATTAGCATGAATAATAAATGAAGGTGGAGGAAAAGCATTTACTTGATAAGGCATAGGAGTGCGCTGAGAAGGATAGCACGGCAGTTTTCAAAACAAATCATAATCGCTGTTGCAATAGCTTTATTGATCTGTCCAGATCCGTTCTCTGACATATTAGCCCTCGGTCTTATAGGCAAAGTCGGTGTATCAATAAACTTCAGAGGGTTAACTGGAAGGAGAAAAATTTTTAAAGGCGATCCATTACCGATGTAAATGCACGATATCAAAGTTTGCTGATTTTTCACGATTATTCCATGACTATTTAAGGAAACATTATCATACATTTATTTAGATAGTGAGTCGTTAATCGATGAAAACAATGGAAAGACGATGAGCATTGTTTTATCGAAGAACTCGCATTTTATTCATGGCAACTTATAAGGCACAC
>Ga0315310_10001925_pt1 | contig 13118 bp, 21 predicted proteins | sample TDP5_MG_FD_203630 | JGI IMG/M metagenome (GOLD analysis project Ga0315310, IMG submission 203630) | Freshwater sediment microbial communities from Lake Towuti, South Sulawesi, Indonesia - TDP5 | ecosystem: Environmental > Aquatic > Freshwater > Lake > Sediment | place: Indonesia: South Sulawesi... | reverse complement strand
TTCTAGATAAAGTCTCCTGTTCGATTCGGTGTTAGAAAAGAGTGTTTGGGGTAACTTGCGAAGTGTATCTTAATTGTGTTGGTTGTGAAACGTGAAAAAGTCTGGAGAAAAATTGTTATTTGGTCATTACTGCTTAATATCGAAAATGTTATATGTTTCTCATGGCTTAAGGATAATCGTGAGTTCCCATGCAGCCTAAGAGTGTGAAGAAGGCTTGTGGTCGTCCTGGAAGAAAAAAATCAACAAAAACAGTGACAAACAGCGCGTTCATTCAGCGCTGGCTTGACGATCAGAACAGGCCTAACACGGCGAGGTTGTTCAGGACATACTTCAACGAGTTCTGGACCTGGATCCAGCAGGAAGGCTTGTTCGAGTCTCCTGAGGCGATGCTCGAAGACTTCGAGAGGAGAAACGCCAAGGAACAGTATGAGCACGTGGAGATCATCAAGCGGTTCATACGAGGGCGCAGAGAGGAGGGACAGTCGTCTAATTCACGTAAAACCGCGCTGACCGCTCTCAGAAACCTGTATACTTTCAACCATACGCCCTTGCCTAAGATCAGCCGGTCAGACTTACGGAAGATGTTTGAACCCTCAGAGAAGGAGAAGGAAAAGGCCCTTGAGAAGCGGCCTGTTCGCCTGGATGAGTTGAAGTCGGCGTTGATGGAAGCCGAAGAACCCTACCGCACAATCTTCCAGACCTGCTACCAGTCGGGAACAGGCTTAGCTGAGTTTCAGCTCTTCAACAAACGTGGATGGGCTCAAATCAAGGAACAGCTTAACAAACCTGGACCGATGAAAATCACCTTATTCCGAGAAAAGGTTTCAGAGAACGGCGTCAAGACCTACTACACATTCCTGGGCGAGGAGGGAAAGGAGGCCATACGGCGTTGGCTCAGGATCAGAGAGCTGAGGTACGGACCCATGCGTGACGGCGAACCAATTTTCTTGACGAAACACAAGTATACCAAGGAGGTTACGCCCCCGGCGATCGGGACTATTCAAACGAATATGATACGGTGCATGCGGAAGGCTGGTCTGGTGCCTAAAGGCGCAAAGGGTCCCTTCAACCTTCACTGCCACGAGCTCCGCGATATCTTCAAGTCGATGTGCACTCTGTCCGGCGTCAACGAGGTGGCTTCAGAGTTCTTCTTAGGACACGACATCGACAAGCTGGGCTATGACAAGAGCCCCGACTACGACGTGGAATTCTTCAAGAACGAGTACTTGAAGGTGGAGCCGAGGCTGAACCTGTGGGCTGCCAAGCCCTCTGAAATCGTGAAAGAGGCCACGTTTGAGAAGAAGCTGGCTGAACTCAAGGAGCTGGGCGACAGGGTTCAGAGGCTGGAAAATATTCTGACGGCTGCCCTCACTAAAGAAGGGCTACCGAAAGAAGCCATAGAGGATCTGTTGGTTGGCAGGGATAGGCTCGTCGAGAGGCTGGAGAAGAAGGGACTCAAAAAATACGTGGCTGAAGAGTAGGCAACTTTTGTGTGGTTAGCCTAGACCAAACCCTTCTTTTTGAGCCATTCTCTCAGCGCTTCCTCAACGGCGTTCCCAAGGACCCCATAGAGTTTTCCATGCTCGGCTAAGACGGCTTCTTTGAACTCTTTCAACAGTTCAGCATCAATAAGGACGGATAGTCGTTCCTTGTTCATTTTAGACCGCATCATAGCATCATGGTAGCATGGAAATATTTATAAGACTTCTTACACCATTTACGCATGGTGCAATTGCCGGTGTCTGAAACCTCAAAGCTTCCTAGATGTCAAGTTTGTGGCGATGACGCTGAGGTCAAGTACATTGATCGTCGTGGGGGGGTGTTATCTATCGCTGCAGAAAGCATAGGGCAGCACTCGGTCCTGACTGGGTTGAAAAAGACTTGAGAGAAGACATCCACCTGACGCTTGAAGGAGAAGCCGAAGACTGCTTCCTAGAAATCAAACAAGAGACGGGCTTAATAGACGACGCAGAGGTCCTTCGACGCATCTTTAACCAGTACCTCGTAGACCATGTTCTCGTGGACCCAGGCTTCGTCGAGTGGTTCCGTGTACGCCATCCTAGGCCAGATGTGATGAAGCTAAGCGAGGTCGTTGAAGAGTATGAGCTCTACAAAAGACAAAAAGCGACACCGCAAGCGTTTTGAACCACAGTCAAAAGAGGAACAAAACAAGTGAAAATCAGAAACATCGACGATCCATTGCTTGTCGTTGCGCTAGGCGCTGTTCCGGTGTTGTTGAGTTTCGGCTTTTACTTGTTTCTGAACCCATCTGACTTCTGGCAAAGAATAGTCGCAAGCCTAGCGAGCATGGGACTTGGGTTCATAGTCTTCATTGTAGAAATCGTCTTTCTAATGGTGATAAATTCCGAATGAAAGTAGCTGAGTATGGGAGGTAAGATTCGGGAACTTGAGGCGCATAGGCTTGAGGCGAAGAAGAATAGGGCTTAACCGCCTTCTCTTCGCCATGATGAAACGTCAAAAGTCTTTTCATCCTCTTGGTTGCTCTGGTTTATTTGAAGGTTTAAGGAGGTGATGGAATTCAAGAGGAAGATTCTGTTTCAGACTGTTGGTGTAACCTTCATAGCTATTGCAGTCGTATCTCAGATTTTTGCAATGCAGTCTTTTATTTCCGCTCGGGAATGCCAAAAACTGTTAGACGGCTACGAGGAAGTTATGAATAACCCAAGCCGTTCTTACCCGGAGACATGGCGAAACATGACTTTGCAGATTGCAGATCGGATAACAGTCCTTGTGGAGCAAACAAAAACATTCATGGTTCTTACAGTAGTCTTCGTGTTGTTGGGCGTTGCCTTAATTGCGTCTCCAACTATATTCCCGGTTCTGATGTTGCTGTTGCTGATTATGAACCCGATAGTAGCCGCGCAAACTTCAAGCCGCTGGTATGCCACAGTCTTTCTCTTGCAACCGAGAAACTCAATGGCAGTCACGGGAACCATCCACGTATATGACAACACCCTTAATGAGGACAATGTTAACGCCTTCGTATGTTTCCGCTTGATGGTTGAAAGAGACTACTACGATACTGCAAAGAAAATATGGTGTAGAGAATGCGTTGAATGTGGCTACTTCGAGAACCAAAGCGGATTCTGGATTTTTGGCGCCTCATACATTTTGGGCAAGGGCTACGCGGTTAATGACTTCAAACAGTTTGACGGAAGCAACGCACACGGAAACCTCTACGCCAAATACTCAATAATAGTCATGGAAAACAAAGCCACAGCTTACCTTGAGACAGAGGGAACCAACATCTGTTTCCTACCAACTGAACCTTCAGGTGGAAGTCACAGGTTAATCGAAGCCGAAATGACACTCCAAGGAGACAACCTCTACCGCCTGGGATCAGAAAGCAACGATCCAAAGAACACGTTGACAGGACATTATGATGAATTGAAATTCTACGATAATGATGTGTGGAAGTGTTGGGAGAGCATAAAAATATACGAAGATGCACCTTACAGAGTCCAAATGTGTTCAACTGACGAGTTTAGAACATATAGAGAAGCTTCAGCAGCTCGAGGTGGCGGCGGATATTGGGCAATGAGCGATGTTAGAGATTAACCTAGATTTGTGATGAGCCTTTCCTCTTGAAAAAGGCGAAGAAACCGCACAATGGGCACATTTCGGCTCTGAACTCCTTTCTCAGTTTATTGACTTGTTCATTCATGCGATGTCGAAGCCATTCACGTATGAGAGGCGTGGGATACGTTCTGTAAACCACGTCTGGATTAAGAGGGTCTGGGATTATATCGACTTCGACCATGGGCCAGTGACAGAAGGGGCACTTCAATGGTTCACCATGTCACATTTGTGCGAGTGTTGAGTGATGGTTCTCCCTTGAGCTTTGTGTAAGATTAGGTCCCCACTGATAAGCATGAGTCCAACAACTGCGTATGGAATGATCAATGGTGTTCCAAGTGCAACAGCTATGACTAGGAAGACTATTCCGCACATCCATGTATGTCGGATACCTTCAGGAATCAGCCTGCTAGTTTTTTTGATGGACATGTATGTAACAGTCAGAAGTAGGAAAATGCCACCGATTCTTGTTGGAGATATACCAGTGGTCACTGAAACATAGATTCCTAAGAATGTGAGAATCATCATTATGACCAGAACCATGTACTTCCCCTCTTTCCTCACAAGTCCACCACACATGCAACTTTCCCCCTTTTTCGCTTAGGCTATCCTCTCAGCAGGAGCCGTAAACACGTTTAGGCAGACTCTGGGGCTCACAACCAAGCCGAAAGGATACGTTGAGGCTTTTAGTCGGTAGGCTCCATCCTTATAGCCCGCTGGCCACCCAGGACCAGACCAGTAAGCTGGAAACGACTGCTGCACGCTGTACTCTCCCCCTAACAGGGGTGTGCGCGTCCTCACGGTTGTATGCGGACCCCACTTCAACTGTCCAGTCTCAGCCAGATAGTCGAAGTCAAGCTTTTCGATGGTTATGAGTATTAAACCGGGTCCTGTCAAGCTGCCGTGGACCCTGATCGTGTCGGCTGTTGCCAAATACCATGGATCGGGTCCAAGGGCTACTCCTACGAAATCGGCATCTAAAACTAAGCTTAAGCTGCGGAATACGGCTTCTCCAACAACCGGAGCGGCTGCTTTCTTTGGCTTGGTACGAAGAGTCTTCAAAAGGGTTGCCATAGTTTCTCACCTCTCACCGTCGTATTGGGATTTCTGGGAGTTCAAAGAGTTTTGTTCTCGTTTTTCCAATGGCTATCCAATGGATTGTGGTTCCTCCGTAGCTCTGCCACTCAAACGAATCGGTGGAAACGTTCCTGATGTGGACCGGAGTGGCGATGACCCCGCTTGGTAAGCCCCAGGAATCGTAGAGATCTGCGAGCACAACGTTGACCCTCTCGACCACACGGTCCACTTGGCTCGAGTTAGCAGCATTGATGTTGTCGACGAGGGTGGAGAACCTAGCATTTATCTGGTCCATCGACAGAGCCGTGTTCACCTTGTCTCTCAGGTCGCCTAGCCTAGTGTTGATTCTGTCGACCTGCGTAGATAGGGCTGAGTTCACATTGTTTCTCAGGTCGCTGATCCTAGTGTTTATTTTGTCGACTTGGCTGGATAGGGCTGAGTTGATTCTGTCCACTTGGTCGCTTATCGCCGTGTTAACGGAGTCTCGCACTTTGTCTATCTGAGGCTGAACCAGAATTGTATACATCCAATGAATCCACGTGCCCGTGATGTAGCCTAACGCCCAAGATGCGCTGAGGATGAGGTCTCTGGCCCAGTTGAAAGCCCAGCCCCAGTCACCAAGTCTGTCTTTGGCGGAGTTCCTGTAGGCATCACCAACCGTCCGCCCAACATCATCAGCTGTGCCGATTCCGATCCGTGGGATCTCAAACTTAGCAATCTTGGCAGCCGAGATCTTATCGACACCAGCAACGGTCGCAACCGGGATTTTTTCGGGCGCCGCAACCGGCGAGACAGCAAGCTTCTCTAGAGCGGCAACCTTCGCGGCCCTTACCTTTTCAATGGGTCTTGTTACCAGTCGACCAGTCCGTGCAATACCGATGATGACAACGCTTGGCTCTGATAGAAAAGGCGCCTCAAAGGAAACCCTGTACCATACTCCTTTCGTTGGTCCATAGCTTTTACCCCATTGAGCCCTGGAGAACAAATCTTGAATCGGCAAGTCTCACCCCTCTGAAATTAAAGAGGTGGTTAGAAGCCGACTGCTATGACTTCTCCGCCGACTGTGGTGGCTCCGCCTGCGTAGACTGTTACCCCGACGACGTTGCCGACAATTTTTTGGTCTCGTGGAGCGTCGATGCGCTGACCTGGGCTAGTTGTTATGTTGTATTCTAGGACATATTCAACGGTTTTGAGGTCTGAGACTGTGGCTTTTAAGGCTGCGTTCCCAGCAGCACCTAGAACAACATCGGTGAAGGCTGCTCTGGCGATTACTCTTTTGTCTGGCAGTATTGCGACTATGGGCACGGGTTAGCCTCCCTAAGTGGTGTGGACCACGTTGTAGACTGTTCCTGGCAACGTGGCTACGTCATGGAGTCTCAAGACGTCCTCCGTGACAAAGCTCGCTCCGATCAAGTACGGCCAGTCAAGCGCTGAGGCTACAGCTCCAAGCTGGTCGCCTATGAGAACTTTGGCGAGGACTGTTGTGTTCTTCTTGAAAATGAAGGCTATGTCGAGCTCTTTAAATCTGAGGTCCGAGAATTCCTGCGGTTCCCTTGTGAGAATTATGGGCTTGGGTTTGCCGTCTAGGGTGAATTGGTGGGACTCGATCTTGGGAGATTTGTGTAGGGTGCCGACCGCGACGATCGTGTGAACGGCGTTCTCTCCAACCCTTACCGGGTTTCCAGCTGTCCCATTCATCAGGGTTGTGCCGCAGTGGATCCAGTTTTGAGGTGATCCCACGGTGAAGGCGCTGACGCTGTCCCAGTCGTCTCCGATGCCGAAGAAGCCAGCGCGAGGCTTGACCATGCCGAACTTACCTGACTCCGGACGCTCTCCATCAAATCGTTTGTCCATTTGCTCTGTGGCAATCATGGCGCCCAGCAGGATCTCTTCAAGGTGGCGCATGTAGAGGTCTACGATTTCTCTTTCCTTGATGGCAAGAACGAACTGTCGTTCAAAGCTTCTGCCAAACTTGTCCAGCTCAGCGTCGTTGAGCCTTTCGTAGGTGTATCCGAGCTGTTGTGCTGCACGCTCGGCGTCTGCCATGGCAGACCTTAAACTTTCAACTGATATAGGCATGGAAATCCTTCCGTTCTTGCGTTGAGTGAAGAAATAAATAAAGCTATGTAGCTCAACTGCTACCGATGAAGAAGGATAGAACGCTAAGAATCAGATGTACAAGAGAGACGGAAAAAGCATTTAAAAAATTCGTGATCGACAGCGAAGCACCCAGTTCTGAGCAGGCTTTGCTGATTCTCCTGGATGCACGTAAACGGCTTAAGGAATTGCAGCCTATCCGGGTCGCTGTTGAACCAGTAGGAAGAACTTAGGAGCCTATTCGACGGAGACCCTTGGACCTTGACGAAGGATCCTTGGTGGCGGCGGTGGCGCCAAGTTCACCAGTGGAACCTTAACAACCGGCATCTGCGGCTTAACCACAACCTGAGAGGTCCAACTTGGGGAAGACTCCTGCGAAAGCAAAGGCTTCTCCATGGCAGCTAACGGTTTTCTCTCGAGAACCCGCATCAGAGGTTTTCTTTCCAGCAGCTCAATTAGGGGTTTTCGTTCTCTGAGCTTTTCTAGGATGGACATTTCTACCACTGAAAAGAGTATAAGGACCGAAGAGATTTAAGCACTTTCAGCAAGTCTTCGACCTTCTTATTCGGGGCTGGTGTGGGGCGCCAGTCCAGGCGCATTCTGCTCCAGCTTTAACCCACTTCGAGAGATTTCAAATGCCAATCTCAGTGCAGAGACCAGCTTTCCCCGAAACTCTGAACGTACTATCTTGACTAAAAGGTTTTTGGGGGGGGTCGACTCACTCCTATGTCTTTCGCCTACGAAACGCATTTTGAATCTCTTTTTGACGCTTTTCTATGCGTTTTTTCGCCCTTCTGATCCTTGAGGAAGGTCGAAGATCTATCATGATGCAGTCTCTCCCTCGCTTCCGAACAACTTTCATCGTCATTTTATTTTCACTCCCCTAGGCTTGTCCCAGGTGTGACCGAGCACAGCTATCCCCCCTCTTCAACTTTTCAAGTATGGCTTCTCTAACCCATTTGCTCGCGTTGCGTCTCCTCAGGAACCTCGCCATGCTCGAAGTGACCTTAGTCGTGACAACCTCAGTCAGCTTCTCCGTGGGATACAGTTCAAGAATGGTCTTTGATGTTGGTATACCAGACGACCGTCTTTTACGTTTATGTGGTCTAGGGGTTTTGCTCATTTTCACACTCTCACACCCAGATTTTGCGCCTCACTTGACCTTCACTCCCTTGAGCATATGTGGGGGGCTGGCGGGGCGGACAACCTTGGGTGGTTTGACCGACCTTCAACAACGCAGTTTTTAGACCCCGCTTTGGGATTATTATGCCCGAGGCCTGAGCGAAGGCAGCCTTTCCCCTCATTTGGAGCCTCCGTTAACGGTGTATTCTCTGACACGGCGGAGAATCGAGACTATGGCTTCAGTTCTGATGAAGACTTTGTCGTATTCACCGCCTCGAGTATCAAGTATGAGCCATTCATCATCGAAAGATTGAACCACCCCAAGGTAAGCCTCTCGACCCTTCAACCCGTTCATGAGAACAGAGACCGTTTTACCCTGGAGTTCTGCCTTATTCATGACGGTTTCACCTTACCTTGGTCGCCTTGTACATATGGGCTTGTCCCACCTGTGACGCTTGAGTGTAAATCTGTTGCCCTCAGAGAGGTCGTAGTCAACGATGTATGTTTCTGTCACAGCTGTGACCATCCCTTCGTGGATCTACGCTCCCTGGCAAGAACATGAGGAGCTCGTTTCTCAAGCTGTCGATTTCCTTCCTGGCATCGTCTAACTTGCTTCGCAGGTTTACTCCATCAATCCTGGCGCTCCAAAACCCGAATAAGTCGACCGCACGCCGCAAATCGTTCAACAAGGCACTGCGCTCAACCGTGGACATGGCTAAGAACTCGTCGCAGCAGGCCTCGACTTCCTTCATGCGCGTTTCACTGTGAAACGCTTTTCTTTCCGGTGGTGACAGATAGGGTCGACCTTCAACCTGACCTAGAAGCTTCTTGACGTCCTCGCCGGTGATTCTAGGCGGCCTTCCTCGCCTGTCCGTCTTAATCATGGGTTTGAGTTTCTCAACCGCCTTAGAGACCACATCTGGGTCGCCGACGGAGATCAGAGGTCGAAGCGCGCTTTCAGAGACCAAGCCATATGGGACGCCTGGCAGGTAGGAATCATGGAATTGAACGTATGTCCGGAGCCGAAAGAGTTTGACGGCCTCTCCGTGGCAGAACCTCTCAAGTCGACTAAGGTCATGGTTCTCCAAAGCATTTTTGACGATTCGGTAAAGCTCTTGACATCGAGTCATGTTTCAATCACCTAAAATTTTCCATTTCATTTCTGAAATGTATCCCTCTTCTTACGAAGCTGATTGTGTCGGCAACCGTAGCAGTTTATGGCCTGGATCCAACTGCCGCCTGTTAATGTGCAGTGGACTCGACCTTCGGTTGTGGCGCCATTTATAAATGCGCAAAGCACACGCATCGGACTTGGCGCATCAGGTTTGGCATAGGGCAAAAGTGTGAGTTGTGGATTACCCAAGCCGTGTTTCTTGTTGTAGTCATCCATAGCTTTGAGGAGAACCTCACTGAAACCACGTGATCCAGCTTCACGCCTGGCGATCTCGCAAAACTTGTTGTAAGTGGGAATCTTGTCAGGTGAAACGCTGAAGGTTTTAATCAGGCGGATGGTGATGTTGGACGGAAATAAAGAAGCCGATAATGTTGATGTATTTATTACATTATTTATTACATGCCCTATTTCTTTTCTTTTCTTCTGTTCACCACCAGGAAGACATACGTCATTATCAGTCATTCATTAAATCCTCCGTTGAGGGGGTAGTCTTGGCGGTCGGTCGAGTCGACGTCCGCAGCGTGGACACTTCTTGGGGCTTGAGACTCGCGGCTGCCAAGGTGTAGCCACAACATCGACAAGGTGAAATGAGTGAACGAGAATTTAGTGATGTCATCACTAACTTTCCTTCTGTGGTGTTCTACGGCTGGAACTTTCCACCGCAAGACCGCGAGCGGGTCCAAATCTGAGAGCGAAGATCTCTCCAGTGAGAGACCAAGTGAACGCCCTAAGAAACGAGCTAATACTGTTCCTTCCTGGAGAAACTGAAGAGGTGAACAACGTAGCTTGAACGTCTTGCAAAGAAAGTTGGATTAGAACAATGATTGAACGAATACGTCTCGTGGATAGAATAGTCTCCGTAGCTGCTTCCTGTTGAGAATTAGCCTGTTGTTCCACCATTGCTCAGAGCCTTCACCTTTTAACCTCCGAAAACTCTTTTGTGTTCTGCCTGATGATTGCGCTTTTTCTCTTTAAAAGCTTTGGTTCGCCCTTTTTGCCTTGAAAAATACGTTAGAAGCCTACCGCCCGGCTCTGAGCAAGAGGGAGCGGTAGGCTGCAAGCCGGCGACGGAGTCGTGAGCTTCGTCCGGAAGTTCTCCGTGAACACACGCCGATGGATTGGACCCTAGGTGACAACTAGGGCGCTTGCAACCAGAACCTATTTCAATGAAGGCTTAAAAGCTTTCGTATGTCTCGATGGAGCCGTGGAGTGAATTGTTTGCAATGCCAGAGATATTTACGGCGATGTGCGAGAACGAATCCACGCCATCCCGTGACCACGGCTCCAACATACCTTTCATCTACACACTTGTTAAACTTTGTTCTCTCAAAGACGTTAGCAGAAGATGCAAACGCCTAGCCTCGTTACTACGACCATACACTCCATCACCGAGACCATCCTTTATGGTCGTAGTAACCTCATGAAAAATAATTGATTGAGGCTTCACCTACCGCCCGGCAATGGCAGTAGGCGGTAGGTTCCAGCCTGGAACCGTAGAGTGTGTCGTAGCCCGAAACCACGGCTCCAAGATACTGTTTTATCCACACGCTTTAAACTTTTCTTCTCAGCAATGAAAACCTTAAAAAGAAACTTGCCTGAAGGAGAGTATGGGTGAATTTGTGAACGAGATCGGCACGCATATCAGGGACAACTTACGCGACCGCGTCAACGCCATACCTCCCCTCCTCACCACGCCCGTGAACACAGTCGTCGAGGCCGGCGAAAAGCTCGTGTCCCTCCGACCGTTGCGAGCCGTGACGCACGTGGTTGAGCACGTGGGCGATGGCGTCTTACATTTCATCAACGAGCAAGCCGACATCAGTTGTCGCTGGCGCCCCTTGTTGAGGGAGAAGCCTTGACAATGGCTGAAAACATTAGGGCGAAAGCTGAAGAGTTGAGGACTCGAGTTCGCACTCGCATAGAGGAGATCCGTGGCGGCGGCTCAAGCCCTGGACACAGCCCACTTTTAGGGAACCTGGTCTTCGGCGGATCAAGCCCCGAGCTTCTTCCGAAGGGTTCACTCATCTCGGATATCCGAGAGAAGGGCTTACTCGCTACGGTTAGAGCCCGCATTGAGGAGTTTCGGGGAGGAAAACCCGCCGAAGAAGAGAAGCCCAGGCCTGAAATTGCTGGGCCTGAACGCCCCGAAGCCGGAGTCGGGTACATGGCTGCGCGGGAGTACGAGAAGTGGAAGGGCACGGAGATCCTCACGCCCGGCAAGGTTCAACGCGGCCGGATCGCGGTCGAGGGCAGCTGAGCTGAAGCCCTCTTGACAGGAACACGGTCTGCCTGACGGGTGAAGCTCTTGACAGGAATGGAGAATTCATTTTGTCCAAGACCGTCTGGAGCGAGAAAGAACACCGATACGCACCCGTGGTGATGGTCGGAAAGAATATTTTTGAAGCCGAGCCTCGAGAATCCAAGCGGTCAAGAGGCGTTGTTGGCGCCGTTGTCGACTTGGTTAAGTTGTTGCCACCGTTAGAGGGGAGCCTCCCTGATGCTAATTCCGCCACTGTGAGTGGTGTAAAGGCTACTGGGGCTGCGGGTTCAAGTCCTGACCAAGAACGAGCCAAGACAACAGCTAGACCTCCTTTGTCAGGTTTCTTAGTTGTTCCTCGAGGGAGCCAAGGCAGCACTCAGCAACTTCCTAGAAGCGTCTCGACAAGTTCTAAGACCCCTCAGCAAGCTCAGCCCAAGAGAATCTTTCCTATACTGGGCTTCTTAGTGGGTCCTCGTACAGGTGTCACAACTCCGTCTAAGAAAGCCCGACAAGTCTCTGAGGAGACGTCAACAAGTTCTCCAAAGGTGCCGACCAGCCGCGACAAGTTCCCTCGAAGAGTCGCAGTAGAATAGAGGGTCAGAAGTGAAGAAAAAAGACCTCTGGAGCAGAACAAGAGGGCTACTTGAAAGGATTCTAGACCTTTTTTCTACGGAAACGGATTTTGACCCATTTTAGGGAGAAACCCGAAACTTCAGCGCTCATAGGTAAAGTTTTTAAGATTTCATTCTAAGTAAGATTTGGGGCTAGCATTGGCCGAAGCCAAACCTGACTTTATTGCTCTGTACGACCGTGCGATGCACACCATCACAAACCAGTTGTTTGACAGAGTGCTCGGTCAAAACTTCCTGCATGTGGTCACACCAGTCACTGGGTCGGTGTTGACAGACCTGTACGAATATTTTAAGCTCGTAATTGAGCGGGGTGATGCCAGGGCGTTGGAATGGGAGCGAAAAGGTATATCTACGAGCAGTTTCATTGTCCGAGAATACATAATCGGAAAATCCGGTCCCTACAAACTGGCTATGGATTTGCGAGTCTGGGGCGGGAACCCTACAGCCCTGATCGGAACTCTCTGGCGTAATGTCTGGTTCTTCCGGGTGGGATGGTGGAAAATAATGATAATCGACGTAGCGACTAAAGTGCTGGGGGCTAGAGTGAAGAGGCTAGCCTATGCTTGAGGCTGCCGTAGTTACGATTTTTTGTCAACGACACCAAGCCACAGAAAGGGTCAGGATCCGGATCAAATACGGGAAGAACGAGTACTCGCAGCCGAAATATTCCAGAAGCATGATAGACAAGCAGCCGCACCTCAAATCGCTCGTTGTTGGGCGATGGATCTCTGAAGACCAGATCGTAAAGGTTCTCAGAGAACATTTTCCAGACGCCGAAAAGATTACGTTGGTTGAGGCTTAACCGTCATGCCACAGTAGACAGACGTCAGACAAGGGGCAGAGAATTCACCAAGGCTCACGGTTTGTGCTTTCCCGTGGGCATCGAAGCTCTGAGGTCTGAAGTCTCGTGGAAACATGGCGGCAGAGCTTGCCGAGGGGGCGGGGGTTCAAATCCCACCCCTCAGAAATATTGAGAACTGCAACTTTAGAGGGAAGGCTGATTTGGGCTTCTTCTAACCCTTAGAAAACGGATTCTACTGTGATTTCTCCATCACCGAGGTTCACCAGACAGAAGAATAGCCTACCGCCTGGCACTTGGCAAGTAGACCGTAGGCTGAGATGGCTGTGAGCGCTGCGCCGAACACCACTTTCTGCAGAT
>Ga0315310_10001924_pt1 | contig 13119 bp, 16 predicted proteins | sample TDP5_MG_FD_203630 | JGI IMG/M metagenome (GOLD analysis project Ga0315310, IMG submission 203630) | Freshwater sediment microbial communities from Lake Towuti, South Sulawesi, Indonesia - TDP5 | ecosystem: Environmental > Aquatic > Freshwater > Lake > Sediment | place: Indonesia: South Sulawesi... | reverse complement strand
CTTTAATGGCTGGATGATTGTCCGACCTTACGAATAGGGCAGCTGTTTCCGCACATCTCAAAGCCTCTTCAGTTACTGCTGAAGTGGCCAATGTTGCATATCACATGTTCCGATGGTTTGGGTGCGTATAAACTCCGCCTATCATCCAGACCTGCGGCAGTTGGATGAAAGAACCAGCATAGGAAACCATCTCATCATTCACGAAGACTCCGTAGACCGGCATTCTACTTATCTGATCGATATACCTGTTTACGGCTCCTCTTGGGCGATCCTCTCGACTTGAAAGAAGCGTGGCAAGCTTCGAAGCGTCATCTTCACTGCGCAGTCTATGCACAATTTCCGACCTGAAAAAGTTCGCTTCGCCCTTCCTAACAATCATCCAATCTTCAACATAATGCTTCGCTTGTGGAAATCTTCTTTTTATAGCCGGCAGAAGACTTGGCGGAGCATGCATAATAAAACGGTCTTTGAACGAGTACCCGATTAGCTTCTCAGCCGCATCGCCTTCGCATTCCAGAACTATGCTTGGAAACTGTAGCGCTGTGTAGATGAGAATGTACCCTTTTAGACCTTCATCTTCGAAAGCCGCGTACATTGTTGTGTGTTCAGGATCATGTTGAACGTCATAGAAGGCGAAAACATGTTTTATAACATCCAACTTAAGGGAATCAATTACGCGTTGTCTGTTGTTTTCATCAACCTTCTCTATCTTAAACATTCTAAATCTAACTTCTAGATCAGATAATACCCGACATCAGATATTCTGCAGTAGTCTTATTTCTATCTATCAACTTATCAATTTCTTCTTCTGTGTTATAAAAGTGTGAAGAACACTTTGATGGCTACTCTGCAAAGTTTAAATCTCACTCCGGTTTAACGTGTATACAAAGGTATGGCAGGCGGTAAGGCGCTTGGATGCTTCAAGCAAGCTTAATGAGGCAAAGGGGATATTGGCAAAGGCTTTTCAAGAGCTGGCAGAAGGCGTAAAAAAAGGGGACCCGCTAAAGGCTAGGGACTCTTGTGAGAAGGGATGGTTAGCCACGGTCACAGCCGTCGACGCCTTGTTAATCAAGCACGGCTATGATGAAACTAAAACGCACATGGACAGGCGAAGGAAGCTAAAAGAACTCGCTGACAAGCTGATGGAGGTTTCCGAGATTGGCCTCTACGACAGAATCGAAGCTAGAAGAAGCGTCCTCCACAACGACGGCTTCTACAGCGGGATACTAACACCGGAGGAGACGAAGGAGGAGCTTAAGAAAGTTGAAAGGCTCATAAAAGACATCGAAAGTCTGTCATGATCATCAGTTAGTATAGCCTAAAAATTGGATGGATTAATTAAGCGGTCTTTGGCTTTCGTGCCATTAGATGAAAAACTTTGACAGCGTGGAGCCCTCCTCCTCGATGGCTTTACGCCCATCTTAACATAGGGTTTGAGGCCCATTCGTTTACTGGCGGGTTTTGGAGCGGCCCCGTATGGTACTCACAACTTTGAGTTGTTATTGTGAAGCAAAAAAATATTTACTCAGCCTCGAAGAAAGACTGGAAAAATATACAAACAGATAGAGATGCGGATGAAAGAAATTAGAGAAACTTAATGGAATCTATTCTAAGCTCCAAGAAGTAGGCAAAATTTTGCACAACCTCATCTATACTTATGAAACCCTGCTTAACGGCTTTCCATAAAGTGTTCCCCACCTCGTAAACCACCAGTTTTGGAGCTATCAAATCAAGTGTTCCTTTAAGGAAGTTTTCCAAAACTAATCCCGCCTTCTCGGATAGATCCTCAACTAGTAGAAATCTGGACGCGACAGAGGCGTCTACCACATAAACTATCAACGAGCTTCCCTTATCTCCCTTATTGTCTTGTTTATAAACCCTTTCGGAGCAGTGTGCTTTCCAGCCTTTAAGCTATCCAGAAGCTTTTCAGCCGCGCTTCTCCTCTCCTCCAACTCAACCCTCCGTAGAATAGCTTCTCTAATATACTCAGACCAATTAATCCTGAGTAGGCTCATCTTCCTCTCTAAATCCTCATCAACTTTAACTGTAACAGTATGTAATAGCATCACCTAAGTAATGATTATTGAGTATTCTTTTGAGCACTACTAGAGTAATACTGCTCTCTCCGCGTTTTCTCTTTGTAGTTTGACAATAGAGCTTAACAATGGGTTAGATATATCTAAAAACCGATTCATTTTGAGAGATCTCCATGAAGTGATGAGAATATCGCAACTTTAAGTCGATATTTAAGGCCAAAAATGATTTACCAAGCCTCTATAACATTATTAGATGAGGAAGTGATATGTGGAGCATTATCGAGTCGGAGAAGATCCCGTTCTCTCCATATCCTAAAGGCAATTCTAACATAAAGAGGATCCTTGAACAGAAGACGGTTGGAAGTAAACGTTTCACGGGCTTCGGGCTCTTAGAGATACCGCCGAACGGAGTATTTCCCCCACATACCCATCCGGACCGAGAGGAGATCTATTACGTACTCTCAGGCTCAGGAGCCATCGTGATAGAGGATAAAGAGGTCCCGGCTACAAAGGGCTTAACCATATACGTCTCTGGAGAAGCCCCGCATGGGATAAAAAACGAAACGGACAAGCCGCTGTTGGTTCTATTCGTCCACGCGCAAGTTTGATGCTACATCTTAATGACTATTCTCATGCATTGCCTCTCAGCCATCACCCTAAGGGCATCCGTGAACCGCTCAATCGGGAACGTATGCGTCACCATCTCCTTTGCCTTCACCCGCCCCGCCCTTATCAGATTAAACGCAGCATAATAATCTTGAGGTGCACATCCCCAACTTCCAAGTAACGTAACGTCGTCGCGGAGCATAAGCGTCGGATTGACCTCCAAGTTCGAATGTGGGACATCCCTAAAGTCGCCGAAGACGCATACCCTTCCACCCCATCGAACCATCTTGGCGCCTTGATGAATAGCTTCGGTTGATGCTACCGCCACAATCACAAGATCGGCGCCACGTTGCTCCGTCAGCTCCTTCACCTTCTCTACAACATTCACCTTCGTTGCATTAAATGCATGGTCGACGCCCAGTCTCTTAGCCAATTCGAGACGGAAATCGTGGTGGTCGCTCACCATCACTTGCGATGCCCCGGCGAACTTAGCCACCTGAGCGTTCAAAAGGCCAAGAGGACCCCCACCAATAATGAGCGCCGTGTCGCCAAGCGTAACCCTGCTTCTAGAAACCGCCCTCAAAGCGCAAGCCGTCGCTTCAGTCATCGTCGCCTCTTCATACGTCATATCATCTGGCATCTTGACCACAACTTTCTTAACAATCTCAGGCGCGACGCGAATGTACTCGGCAAACCCGCCTGGGTCCACGCCCGCTTGACGATACTGGTCACAGAGAGGCTCCTGACTATGCCTACAGTAGTAGCAGGATCCGCAGGGGGCCCGATGAAGAACAGCAACCCTTTCTCCCACATTAAGCTTGGTAACCTCTGAGCCGACCTCTGCTACGTCTCCAGCGATCTCGTGTCCCAAAACAGTACCTGGCTTTGCCCTGCGATAGTCGGCTTTGAAAAGGTCTGTTGTGCAGATTCCGCAGGCTCTGACCTGTACGAGGATCTCGTGAGGCCCTATCTTAGGAGTAGGCACATCCTCTATCCTGAAATCGTTAACATCATGATAGACGACAGCTTTCAATATCCTCCCCGCGTTTCTAATACTCTATTATGCCATTTAAACTTTCAACATCTTCCAAAGAGGCTAAAGAGAACTATACGACTTTACGCCTGTTATCCACATCTCTAACGATGTTAACTATGTCTCTTATGTTGCTGATGGCTTTATAGTCGTACTCTTCCAGGGCTTCGATTTCTTGATCTCGCCTTCTAAAAAGGATGAATTTAAGTCCTGCTTTCTTAGCGCACTCAGCGTCCGACGAGTGATCCCCAACGAGTAAAGCCTCTTCAACAGGTACGCATAGAAGCCTCAACAAGTGGAAGGCATGCTCAGGGTCAGGCTTCGGCTTTTCCACATCATCCCTAGCCACAACAGCGTCAACATACTTCCTTAACCCAAACTTGGCTAGAACCTTTTCGGTATATTCGCGGCATCCTCTGGTCATGATTCCAACCTTTAACCCTTTAGTCTTCATGGCCTTCAGGGTCTCTGGGACGCCTTCTATTAGGGTTGCTCCGTGAAGAGACTCGAGTTCAACTTGGTTCATTATCTTGGTAACTTTGGCGAGAACCCGATTAATCTCTTCCTGTGAGAAGCCTTTTCCACGCAGGTTATCTACGGCTAGACGTACGATCTCAAAGTTTAACATGCGGTCATTCAACAGGCCGTGTGTAACCCCTACGCGCTCAAGAAACTCGATAGTCTCGGATTTCATCTTCTTGAAATCGATGCCTGAATGGATTAATGTCTCATCGAGGTCGAAGATAACAGCCCTCAAGGAAAGCTCAACCTGACAATGATATTCTCAAGTTGAAAACTGAGATTTATAACTTTCCTTCACACAGCAATTTGTGAAGACTTATAAGCGGTTTCCAGAAAAAGTTTTTATGTAACGAACTAAACAGAATTGTATAAAAATACATAACGGTGTCCAGGTATGAAACTTAATACTAAGGAAATCGCACTCATCAGCGTTTTCGCAGCGCTTCAGATAATCGTTTCGAGACTACCGGGCATACCGGTTGTGGGAACGGAATCCGGCAAGATTGAACTTACGGTTATACTCGTTCCAGTCATAGGCATAATTCTTGGACCTTGGATCGGAGGACTGGCTGCTTTTCTCGGCAACTTTATCGCTTGGTTGATCCCGACTACAACCTTCTACGGGATGCTTAACCTCCCAACAGGCCCGATTGGAGCTGTAGTAGCCGGTGCACTCGCGAGGAACGACAAGAAATCTAATTGGAAGGTGGCTGCCCTTCTTCTTTTGGTATTGAATGCGCTTTGGTACTTAACCCCGCCAGGTCAGGCAGTACCTTACTATCCGTTTCTCCATTTAGGAGCGCTTGCATTGATCTTGGTGTTCAGAGAGAAGATATCCAATTTCATGAGGAGTCAGGAGAAGCAAGAAGTGACTTTTGGAACAGCAATAGCCAGTTTCAGCGGGATAATGGCGAACCACATGACTGGTAACCTTATCTTCATAGCCTCAATAGGCTGGTTCATTCAACTAAGAGGTATAAAGGATGCGATCGTCAACCTTGGGTTCTATTGGTTAAAGTCAGGTTTACCGAAAGATGACCCAACGGGTTTAGGGACGCTCTTCGCAATTATGCTCCCCATCTCCGTTATTGAAAGGCTCTTGATGACTGCCATTGCCATCCCAATCGGCGCCGGGATCCTTTATGCGCTGAGGAAGACCGGGATTATAACTTAGATAAATAAAATATCTACTTAGAGAAGGATTAATGTGGTTCAGCGTTATGAAAGGGCGGTTGTATCCTTACGTGATTTTCCTACCAAAAGACAGAAAGCAAAGGGTTCTGCAGGCAATATTCGGATCTGTGGTTCCAGTTAACATCTTAAAGTTCTCTCTCAGAAAGGGAACCTCCGAGAAGATCTATCAGAAAGACCTGATCGGAAACCTCGGTTACTCAAACAAGACTCTCATAGAACACTTGAAGACGCTGACTGAGCTGGGAATACTAGAAGAGCACATGGAGAAAGCGGAAAGCGAAGGCCGCACTGTTTGGCTAAAGTATTACACTTTGTCAGACTTAGGCAGGTGGTTCGCCCTCCTGATCGTTGAGGAAGAAAGCCTCCCAAGAGAAGAGAAGATCCAAATAGTCCGCAATGCCTTCCGATCCTACACGAAGTGGATCGGGGAACTCTCTGAAAAGTTAGGAATGAGCAGAGAAGACTTCCTGAAAATCTTCGAAGAAGAGATGAAATAGCCCCTTTCCACGCAGGTTCTCCACGGCTACGCGTGTGATCTCAACGTTTAACATGCGGTTATTCAATAGTTCATGTGCGACTCCTACGCCTTGCAGAAACTTGATAGTCTCGGATTTCATCTTCTTGAAATCGATGCCTGAATGGATTAATGTCTCATCGAGGTCGAAGATAACAGCCCTCAAGGAAAGCTCAACCCGACAACGATATTCTCAAGTTGAAAACTGAGATTCATAACTTTACTCCATATCCTCGGAAATTTTATACAAGCCTGAGTCATACTTGACATTATAACTCCAGCAATTTTTGAAGCCTTAAAAACATGTTTAAATCTTCGCAACATATCATTTAGGCGTAATGCCGTTTAGGTGAAGATTTCCCTTGCGAGGATTCAGAGACAGAGACTACGTACAAACAAAAGAGGGATACTTCTTCTGCGTTGTCGGCCCTATTCATCCAGAAGACCGCGTTATTGCCTATTTGAAGTACATTCCAGACCCTTCTGGGAAGTGGGGGAGGGGAAAGAACAGGTTCAAACGAGCCCTGCGCTATTATACTATGCCTGATCTATTAGAAACGTTGAATTTCTTGGAGAACCATCCAGAATACCTTTATGACTCGTCAGTCTTGGGTTTAAGGATGTCAGCTGTGCCGTTAAACAGGATCTCAGCCCACCTGAAACCGGATGAGAAACTGTTTCAGCTTATACAAATGGAGGAGCTGGATAATCTTCAGCGGAAAGTTCTTGATTTGGCGACTCTCATCTCAGAGGACAGCAGAGTTCCCATAGAGTATCTCGGCGTCACTGGATCTCTGCTTCTAGATATCCACCAAGATTTTTCAGACATGGACCTCATCGTTTATGGTATGGAAAACAGCGAAGCCGTGAAAGAGGCGCTTATCCGAATCTACGAAGAAAGCGAGTCTTCAGCCAGCCGGTTTGATGAAGAAAAATCGAGAGAATGGTGCATGAACAAGACTGGGATGTATCCTCTAACCTATGAGGAAGCGGTGAGGATATTTAAGAGAAAGTGGAGTCGAGGATTATTCCGTGGAACCATGTTCTCAGTGCATCCAGTGAAATTCGAGGAAGAAGTTTCTGAAAGGTATGGGGACAAAATCTTTAAACCTGAGGGGATGATGAAGATCGAGGCTGCGGTTTCTGACGCCTCTGAAGCAGAGTTTTTACCTTCAGTATACAAGGTTGAAGACGTTAAGATTTTCAGCGGACCTATGGTAAAAGACATTTATGAAGTAACATCTTATGAGGGGCTTTACGGCGGGATAGCCGAAAAGGGAGAAAAAATGGTTGTTTACGGAAAACTAGAAAGAGTCATCGATAAGAGAGATGGCGAAGAATACCATCGTGTTCTCGTCGGCTCGAAAGAAGCAGAAGGAAGAGACTACATTAAGATATAAAAAATTCAGTGATCATTTGCTTATCATGAAGTCGGATGGTCTCGCCCCTAAAATCAGCCTGAAATATTCCGTTCCGTCATTCTCAATGATCTTCTCGACCTTCCCTTGAGCAATAACTGTTTCGCCTTTTTTGGCTTGTTCGCAAAATCTTCCCCTAAACGAAACTATCTCCTTTGGAGATGGAACCTTTGTCCCCTCAAGAACTCTGGCCTCAGAGATTATATACTTGCATGGTGTAAAGGTAGAGTCTGAGTCGTCTTCAACTTTCGCTTCGATTCTTGCGTATCCTGAAGCTCTGTATAGGCGGTCTCCATATTTCTCGTTCACCTCATCCCAGTCCAGTATAAACCGTACGAAGAAGTCTCTACTCCTGAACCTTCCCTGCGAGAACTTTCTTTGTTCTATCCTAAGGAAGTCTTTAAGAGTCATCCATGTGTCCCTCGAACGGAATTCATAAAGCCTCTCAAGGTGCTCTAAGCTATACGGAGAGACGGCGCCGTTCTTCCCTTGCATCAATTGCTTTAAAGTTTCATATACGGATCTACAGTTCTCTCTTCCGTAAACCACAAAGTCTATGTCGGATTCTCCAATGTGAAGATTTACAAGGACCGAGCCGGATAAGCCGAGTTTTCCAAACTGAACACCCGATGAATCGTAAATGAGTTGAACAAATTCGATTGATTGAGCCTCAACCTGGTCTAAACTCGACTCGTTAAGAAGTTCTGAAACCTTTTTAGCCGGTTGATAAAGTATCAAGATGAGTTTGTTTGGAACTCCTTCCAGATGTTCTCCGAAGACCGGGTCATAAAAAAGATACTGGGGATATCTGCTTCTAAGCATCTTCTCTCTCTCACCCAATGAGTAAACTTTAACATAGGTTCTTTCTCCCCTCCTTCGATCTCCTGAAGGATCCTCCATGTAGCGAAGATATGCAACCACTCTATCCGGAGGATGAACAAGGCCCTTAACATCAAAGATTAGACCTTCTAAGGTTTCAACAAAGTCTCCTTCACGGGCTTTAAGGCGCTCCATCTAGACCACTAAAATTTTAAGCCACATAATAATGCGATCATCAATGCAGCCGCGGTTAAATCAGCAGTTGTTCCGGGGCTATAATCTTTGCCCAGGTTCTGCAGTTTACTATCAAACTCCCATAGCGATGCTTCTCCCTCCTTTGTTGTCAACCCGTTCAATTTCAGAATCTCTTCGGCTGTCTCCGAGATCCACATGGTTTCCTTGCTCCCCATCTCAACTGCCTTTTTTATGTCATTCGTCCATTTGATCCCAACTTTTCTTGCGATGAAAGTGTCGGGAATTCTTGATAATATTCGGAGAAAGGTGTGAACGGTTGCTATGTTTATATCGCGAGTGCGGTTAAATGTCTCCACCAATTCTTTGTACCCAACGTCAAAGGAGACTTCCATACCAGTTACTAATTCTCTTGCTACACTGTCATAAGACGATGCCTCCTTCATAACGTCGAAGAGCGAGATCCTATCCGCCAGAATTTTACGCTTTGCCCTTCTATCGTATATATCTGGAGCCTGATTACCGCTAACCTTTCCCAGCTCACGGGGAGAACTAACTGATACTATTGCTTCGTAGATCTCAATAGCGTCCTTTGGCGTAGTTAATTTCATAATCTCCTTCACATTGCTCCGCAGAATGGTTGGAGATATCTCGCCCGTTTCAATGTAGGTCTTCGCCGCCGCAGCTGCCAAAGGAACGAAGAGAAGACAAACACCTAGATGGGTATTACCACCATGATGAGATTCCGCTACATCAGAGACCGCCCTTTTAACGAGCTTTCCCACTCCAATTTTCGAAATCGCGATTTGTTTCTTGGCAATCGTCAAGCCCCTTATAGCCGCAGCTTCCACTGTGGAGCCCAGGGCTATAGAGCCTGCTAAAAAGTGTTCATAACGAGCGTCAGAATGGTCCATTGTCCTATGGACATTTCCGGGTTTAGGCCAGCCACTTACCTCCAGTACAGCAGCAAGTTGTGCGGAAGCCCCTATGTGCTTTATTAAACCTTTAATAGCCATCGGCTCACGTCATTTGCGGCTATTGCTCTTGTTTAGCATAGGATGAAAATCAAGAGCAAGTATTCTTAAACTGCTTCTTTTAAGTGCGAGAAGGACAGCTGTGCCAATAATCGCCCCTGTCAGACAGTTCAAGGAATCGACTATAGCATAATATATTGTCATGGGCGCCCAGTACAAATACATGTCATATGTCCAACCAAAAATCCATATGGCTATATTGTTTCCAGTGATCACGTCGCCGCCTATTCGGCTAATCCATGCAAGGCACCAAAGGGCAACCATCAGAGTTTTAGGGTTTCTGAAAACTATCGACTCAATTATCCTCTTTCTAATCGGTGGAGTGACGATGAAAACAAGAGCAAGCCAGTACTCCCAGCTTACGATAGGCATAAGCTGATAGAAAGCGAAGGGATTAATAAACCAGATTATCATTTGAGAAATAAGTATTAACGCCGATTCTCTCCAACGGTTAAATAAAAATAATCCGCTTGTTAACGCGGCTAGTGTTGGAGGTAGAAATGTTAATCCTCCAAGAGCAGTTGAAGGATTGACATAAGGTGCAGCTAAACCGAAGAGGAATCCTGAAATTGTTCCACCTATAGGCCCTAATATAGGCGCCGTCAAGCTTGAAGATAAGATGCTTGACAGAGTAATCCAAATGTAAGTTCCAGGAATAGGATAGATCACCACAAGAACACAAGCTAAAATGAGAGCTGTCCAACAAGAAATAAGGGCAACATAAATACTGCGTAAGGCACTCCTTTGTTGAAGATTGGACATTCTATGACGACTCAATTTATATTTCTTCAATACAATGTAATTTTTTACACAACATATAAGTCTTTCTGTAATCAAATAAATATCCGACTTCACCAAGTAGTTATTGGCGGTTAAGCTCTATGAGAGATCGTTTGTATCCATATGTCATTTTCCTACCGATAGACCGAAAACAAAGGGTCTTAAGGGCGATCTTCGGATCCACAGTTCCAGTTGACATATTAAAATTCTCTCTCAAACAGGGAATATCTGAGAATATCTACCAAAAGGATCTGATCAGTAACCTCAGATACTCGAACAAGACCCTCATAGAACGCTTGAAGATGTTAACTGATCTGGGAATATTGGAGGAGCATATAGAAAAAGCAGAAAGCGCAGGTCGTACCGTCTGGTTGAAGTATTACACTTTGTCAGACTTAGGCAGGTGGTTCGCCCTCCTGATCGTTGAGGAAGAAAGCCTCCCAAAAAGGGAGAAGATTCAGATAGTCCGCAATGCCTTCCGATCCTATACGAAGTGGATCAGGGAACTCTCTGAAAAGTTAGGAATGAGCAGAGAAGACCTCTTGAAAATCTTCGAAGAAGAGATGAAATAGTCACTTTCCACGCGGTTCTCCACAGATACGCGTTTAATCTCAAATTCTACCATGCGGTCATTCAAAGAACCGATGTAACCCCTACGTCTTGCAGAAACTTGATAGTCTCAGATTTCATCTTCAGCAATAATAAGTTTTTATTACGAAATGAGAAAAGCGTTCTATCTGTTTGATTAGCAGGGAGAAAGAATGGGTGCAAAGCTTGTAGCCTATGAATACGTTCCTTTAGGGTTTGAGATGATAATTGAAAAGAAAGAGGTGAAGGCATGGAATCTCTGGTGGAACGTCAAGTTGACCGACGACCCAGAAAGCTGGGACGATGAGATCAAATCGATTAACGAAATGCAAAGCAAGTTAAAAGATCTAACCTCGGATCAACGATTAATACGTGCTCAGATGGCTGAGTTCTGCCGAACGCACCCTCTTTTCCCTCAAAGTATTGACATCCTCTGCGAGGAGATTGGCGATGGCCGTTTCTCAAAGCCTGTAAAGATGGGGTGTGAGGGCCGCCATTTGTTGGATCTTCTGGGATATCATGACCCCGAAAGTTTGAAAGGCCAACAAAAAGAGATCCTCACGGAGTACACTCGGTCCCTTGAGAAGTGGCTAGTGCAAGGTTGCCCGGAAAATCCGACAGAGTCTAAAGTCTTCGGCTTTCTCGGCCAGTCGACAAATAGCAAGGAGGCCTTCGTCGAAAAGATCCTTTCCGTGATCGACTCTGAAGAATCCTCAATATTTTCTCTCAAGGAGATGTCCGAAAATGAATGCAGGAAGATTCACGACGAATCGATATTTGCCGCACGTCCATTTAACTGCTTCAAATGTGAGGGGTCTCTAATGCCGGAAGGAGCTCCCATTCCGAATTGTCAGTGTTGTTACTCTATGATTCTCGACGCCGGCCTTTTATGTGTTGGGACATTTGATGAGAAAAGGTCGATGGTTGATGAGTTCAGACGTTTTATTCAAGAGAACATACTGGCCTACTCGGTCGCAATCAATTCTTGGTTGAAGGAAGCGCCGTTGAGGGATGTTTCGTCGCTAATAACTGCGCGGTACATCGCCGAAGACAACGCGTTAGAAATTGCTGAAAGAGTTCACTCTTCTCTCGGTGAAAAGGACGAAGCCAAGGAATGGTTGACGGCTTGCCTTCTAAAGACGATTAAGGACAATCAGAGGTGGCATAAGAGAACTGAGCTGATCGATGATTTCCCAGAGGCTACCTCTTCGTTTAAAGAAATTTAGTCCACAGACTATTTATTGATGTCGGACACAGTTTACCAGATTCCCACAATTTGGTAGACTGCGACTTACATCGATGAGGCTATAATAAATACGGAAATTATCAGCTTTTTATTTTCGTATCCACACCATGTTATCGTTGTAGGCGAAAGATTATGACGATGAGACATAGGGAGCGGTTTCTAGCCGCCGTCGATTTAAAGGAGCCTGATACGGTTCCGATAACTGATTTAGGCCTTGACCCGCCGATAGTAGAAGCGATAACCGGTGAAAAACTTGGGGGTCTCAGCCTTGTAGCAGCCTCTGAGAAGAACCCTTGGGAGACTTCGATAAGGAGTAGGATAGCGATGTCGAAGGCTTGTCTAAAGCTCGATTTTGATGCGGTTCCGGCGATAAGCGACTACACGATGTGCAGCAAAAAGTACAAGCCCAAAGTCATCTCAGATCTTAGATTCATCGACGAGTGGGGAAGACTGATGGAGTCAAGGGCTGAGACGAAGACGACATGGTGGATCGGCGGAACAGTCGAGACAGAAGAGGAAATGGATAACTATGTCCCTCTTGACCCCGAAGAGGAAGGAAGATTCGAGATGGTTGAGAGGGTGGTCAAGCCTCTAAGAGGCAAAGATATCGTAATAATGGGGCAGGGGCATAGCGGTTGGCACATGGCATTCCAGGCGAGGGGAGGAATAGACAAGATGCTGATAGACATGTATAGAAGGCCTGAAGCAGCTCATAGGTTCATGGAGAAGATCGCCAAAACATGCCTAGGAATCGTGAAGCAAATGATCGATGGAGGCGTTGAAGTCGTCTTCATGACGGACGATTACGCTGACTGCCGATCTCCGTTCATGAACATGAAACAGTTCAGGGAGTTCGAGCTTCCAAACATACGAAGACTAATCGATTATGCTAAAAGTAGAGGCATCCCCGTTCTGAAGCACACAGACGGAAACATCTACCCCATCCTCGACGATATGATTGAGGCTGGGATTAGGGGCATCCATCCAATCGAGCCTGGCGCAATGGACTTAAAAGATGTAAAGCAGAGATACGGCAGTAAAATCTCTATTCTCGGCAATGTCGACTGCAGATATGTCCTGCCATTCGGATCAGAAGAAGACGTTAGAAAAGATGTGAGAAGGTGCATAGACGCCGCA
>Ga0315310_10001923_pt1 | contig 13119 bp, 8 predicted proteins | sample TDP5_MG_FD_203630 | JGI IMG/M metagenome (GOLD analysis project Ga0315310, IMG submission 203630) | Freshwater sediment microbial communities from Lake Towuti, South Sulawesi, Indonesia - TDP5 | ecosystem: Environmental > Aquatic > Freshwater > Lake > Sediment | place: Indonesia: South Sulawesi... | reverse complement strand
TATGGTTCCGGCTCCAAAATCCACCTTAGCCGTGTCACCCGATATTTCAACTACCTTAGCCGGAATCGCGAGACACATGTTCCATCACCTAACCATGGAAGCAGCAGAATAAAGGCGTATTGGTGAAGCCGAGCCTAATGCTCCATGTGCCAAACCGCAGCCACCGCTTGCCCAAAAGAAACCCCGCCGTCGCCCGGAGGAACCATCCCATGAACCACAAACTTGAGCCCGCTCTGTTCTACAACCTTTCTCATGGTTTGTGTTATGTGCCCGTTGTACGCGACGCCCCCTGAAAAGCCAACTGAATTAATACCCAGCTGTTTTGCTTCGTGAACAGCTATTCTAGCCAGCCCTTGTGCCAAGTAACGCTGAGCTGAGAAAGCTAGATCACTAGCCGAAAAAACCTTCCTACGATTGAACACTTCACGAACCAGAACCGAAGTGAGCAGAACACTGTCTTCGATTATCGGCTCGAGTTTAAATACGGCTTTTCCGTCTGTGGCGGCGGCTTCCAGCTTCATGGCTGGCTCACCTTCATATGTGCGTTCCAAACAGATTCCTAGCACGGCTGCAAGGGCATCTAACACTCGACCGCAGCTTGTGGTTACGATAAGCGAACCCTTTCTGTGCAACTGTTGCAGAATTATTTCGACTTCGGCTTTTCCATGCGGAAAGTGTTTGCTATTAAGCAGTAGCCATTTTTCCACATCGGCTGACTCTGACTTGTTCAGTATTCCAGCAGCCATCCTTAAAGGGTATCGAGTGGCCAAGTCACCTCCGACTAGAGGCTGCTCCTCTAGATGTCCGAGCCGACTAAATCCGCCTTGTCGGTTGCAGTGGAGGACTTCTCCGCCCCAAGCTTTGCCCTCTGAACCGTAACCATACCCATCGCAAACCACGGCAACTATTTCATTCAACGCGTACTCGGCCATCAGAGCATACGCATGTGCATAGTGATGCTGAACGCTTACGACGGGCAGACTCCATTCTTTTCCCAAGTCTTGAGCCAGCAAAGTTGTCGAAAACTTAGGGTGGAGATCACACGCGATTACGCTAGGTCTGCTGTTAGTCAACCTCAGAACGTGCTTAGTCGCGCTTCTTAGGAACTGAAGAGTCTCCAAGTTTTCGATGTCGCCTATATGCTGTGAAATGAAGGCTTTGTCTTTCAAAAGCACGCACGAGGTTCCATTGAGTTCGGCACCAACTCCCAGCGCACAGTTGCTTGCATGCCATTTCAAATTGATTGGCTCAGGCACGTACCCCCGTGACCTTCTGATGAGGCTGGTGTTGGTCCCATGGACGCGAAGAACAGAGTCATCGCATCTCTGCGCAACTGTCCTGTTGTGGAAGAGAAAATAATCAACGACGCCTTGCAGTTTTCGTACAGCTTCCATGTTGTCCATTACAATGGGCTCGTTTGGAGGGTTGGCGCTGGTCATTACAAAGGCGGGTTCATGAACGTCATCAAACAACATGAAATGCAAGCCTGTGTAAGGCAACATTACACCGATGTTGTGTAGTCCTGGGGCAATCTGACTCGAGAGATAATAGTTGTCGCTTTTTCGCAGCAGCACTATTGGTTTGATGCAAGACGTTAAAAGCTCAGCTTCCTTCGAACTCATCTCAGCGAATGATCTCACAGTTTCAAGGTCTCGTGCCATCACGGCAAAGGGTTTCTGAGAACGATGCTTCACGGTTCGCAGGCGCATGACGGGATCATCTTTTGTAGTTGCCGTGGCCACATGAAAACCGCCATAGCCTTTGATCGCGAGAACATAGCCTTCTTCGAGTAATTTGCCGGCTTCTCGAATTGGGTCTTCGCTGCTTATTTGTTGACCGTCGCGATTGGCCAGCTGCACATGTGGCCCGCATCTTGAACAGGCAACGGTTTGGGCGTGGAATCTGCGGTTTACTGGGTCCGCGTATTCTTTCTGGCAGAAGGGGCACATTCTGAAATTTTTCATCGTGGTAAAGGGCCGATCATATGGTATCCTTTCGATGATTGTGTAACGTGGACCGCAGTCGGTGCAGGTTATGAAGAAGTAGTTGTGCCGTGGGTTCTGCGGTTGCTGCAACTCGGCTAAACATTGATCGCAGATTGAAACGTCTGGCGGAACAACTGAGCCAGAGAGGTCTGCTGCTTCTGAGCTTTTCAGTATTGTGAACTTGGTGAATTCGCTTTTTTCCTCATTATACGTAACGGCTATGTCGTAGATGCGGGCCAGCGGCGGCTTCTTGTCCTTCAAGTCTTGTAGAAATCTTTCGATACTCCCTTTTTTTCCCTCTACCATTATATCTACATGGGCGTCCCCACGGTTCTGCACGTACCCTACTAATCCGTTTTCAACGGCTGTTCTGTAAACGAACGGGCGGAATCCTACGCCTTGAACTATGCCGCTGACCTTGATTTTGGCGCGCAACAGCAGAGGCTCCGAGGTAAAGTTCTTGGTCTTTTTAGAGAAGGAATTAGCGCAACTAGCCTACAATATACGTTTTGGTTTTCCTGAATTGTTCAGTACCGTCTAGAAAAAGAAAGAGGTGCCGCCTACTCGCTTAGAAGGATTCTTGCAACTACATTTTTCTGGATCTCTGTTGTTCCCTCATAGATCATTGAGACTCGGATGTCTCTATAGTAACGCTCAATATCGTAGTCGGCTAGGTAACCATATCCGCCAAAGATTTGCATGGCTTCGCTTATTACTTTCAGCGCGTTTGTCGTCGCTAAGGTTTTCGCCATGCAAGCGAATTTCGGAATGATTTGCCCCTTGTCTACATACCATGCTGCCTTGTGCGTCAGAAGTCTAGCAGACTCGATGTCTGAGGCCATGTCAGCCAACTTGTGCTGAATTATCTGGAAGTCAGCTATCCTTTGTCCGAATTGTTGTCTTTGCTTTGCGTATTTCAGTGCTCTTTCCAGAGCTCCCTGAGCCATGCCTACGGATTGTGCGGCAACGTTTATTCGACCGACGTCTATGAACTCCATGAAATGGTAGAATCCTCTGTTTTCCTCGCCCAACAGCGCGTTTTTGGGTACACGCACGTCACTGAAGGAGTATTCCCCCAACAGTGATGCTCGAATCCCCATTTTCCCAGCGAGTTCATTGCAGTCAAAACCGGCTGTTCCCTTTTTCACTATGAAAAGACTCTGACCCTTATGCCTCGCCTCCGGTTTTGTCTGGCAGAGAACAACTGCATAATCAGCGATTGGAGCATTCGTTATCATGGTCTTGGCGCCGTTGATTACGTATTCGTCTCCTTGCAGAACTGCCACAGTGTCCAGGCTCGTGATGTCACTTCCGTGCGCTGGCTCAGTGAAGGCGCCTGATGATAGCCATTCGCCCTGTGCTATTTTGGGCAAATACTCCATCTTTTGCTCTTCGGTGCCATATTCCAGGATCATGTCACTGCCGAAAAGCCCGGTGAACATGGCGGATCCGAGCGTTGAGTCAACTCTGCAGAACTCCTCTTCAATCAAGACGTTTTCAAGAAGTCCTAAACCTTGACCGCCGTGTTTCTCATCAAAATAGCATCCAATGAAGCCTAACTTTGCGGCTTTCTTGTAAATGTCTCTTGGAAATGTGTGTTTCTGGTCGTGTTCTCTTGCTGTTTCAGGTTTAAACTCGCCGTCTGCAAATTCGCGGGCTGCGTTTTTTATGTGCTTCTGCTCCTCACTCAGCTCGAAATCCATCTGCTCAACCATCACCACTAACGTTTTCCCATTAGACAGATTCCGTGTGCTTTTTGGTTCGACTTATGCTTTTTGCGCTTTCAGCTCATTTATCTTATCCTTCAAAGGCGGAACTATCTTGAAAAGGTCGTCGACAACTCCATAGTCGGCTACGCCGAAGATTGGGGCTTTTGGATCCTTGTTCACAGCAATAATGAGATCGGAGCTTTTCATTCCGAGTACGTGTTGAAAGGCGCCGCTTATGCCAAGAGCCAAGTAAAGCTTGGGTCTAACGGTTTTTCCAGATGAACCGACTTGACGATCGTTCGGAAGCCAGCCTTTATCGACGATTGGACGCGAACAGGCTAGCGCTGCTCCGAGGTTTTTTGCCAGCTCTTCCAGGGTGGGGATGTTGCTGGCATCTTTTATTCCCCGTCCGACTCCCACAAGGATTTCTGAGGCGGTTATGTCCACACCGCTAGGAGGAGGCAAAACGTACTGGATGAAGCGTTTTCTCGGCGTCTCTTCAGCCAGTGGTGAGATCACTTCGATGATCTGACCGCCGACTGGAGCCTCCCTTTTGACAGGGAAAGCTGCTTGGCGAATGGTTGCAATATAGCTTTCTGCCTTGCGAAGTGTTGCTGTAACATTTACTTTGCCACCATACATCTGACGCGTAACTGTCAGCGTCTCATTTTCAAATTCAAGACCTACACAGTCCGTGGCCAAGGGCAGGTTCAACTTGACGGCAAGGCCAGGGGCCAGATCAACACCGAACGCTGTGTGTCCGATCATCGTTAGAAGTGGCTTGTATTCATCGAATAGTTTGGACAGCACACTTTGATAGGCTTCGGCGTTGAAATTCTCCAACCTTGCGTCTTCGACAAGCAAGACCCTGCTTGCGTAGTCTGAAAGACTTTTTGCTTGTGGCTTGACGTCTTTTCCTAAGAGCACAGCTGTTGATTCTGTGCTCGTTTTTTGGCTCAATTCTTTGGCTTTGGTCAGCATCTCGAATGTTACGTCTCTAATCTGTCCTTGTCTGTGCTCTGCCAAGACGAGAATCGGTCTCATTACATCAACCCCTTGGTTTTGAGGATTTCAGCGATTTTCCGAGCTATTTCCTCGGGGCTTCCCTTCAGGAATTCAGCCTGTTTCTCCACAGGTGGCAGGTACATTTTTTCGATTTTTATCCAGGATCCAGTTTCACCCACTTCGTTTTCAGTTAAGCCAAGTTCGGCTAAGCCCAAGACTTTTATTTCTTTCTGCATGGCTTTTCTTGTTCCCATGATAGAGACGTAGCGGGGTTCATTAATTCCTGTTTGAACTGCGAGTACAGCTGGCAATTTTACTTCGACGATTTCCTCTAAGCCACCTTCTAGTTCGCGATTAAGCTTTACAGTTTCACCCGTTAATTCGATTTTCTTGACCATGGTTGAGTGGGGGATTTCAAGAAGCTCTGCCAGCATTGTGCCCATTGCTGCGTAGCCGTCGTCATCCGCTTGAGCTCCCGTCAGGATTAGATTGAAAGGCAAGCTCTTAATGGCTCTTGAGAGTATTTTGGCCGTTGCGTAGCAGTCAGAGCCTTCAAATTTCGGGTCGCTTAGCCTGACTGCTGTGTCTGCTCCCCTAGCTAGACATTTTCTCAATGTGGCGTCTGAGTCTTCAGATCCTAATGTTATGGCAGTCACCGTGCCTCCGAATTTTTCTTTTAGGCGTACAGCTTCCTCTAGGGCGTAGTCGTCCCATTCGTTTATGTCAAAAACCAAGCCGCTTTTCTCTATGCGCTTTCCTGTGCTGTCGATTTTTATGTCTGCTTCGGTGGTTTCTGGAACATGTTTTACACAGACAATTATGTCCATGACTCTTTTCCTCTCGTTTGATCGCTAACTTTGCTTTTTCTACACTTAGAGACCGAATTTTTAACTCTTTCTGTGAACACGCTCAAAGGTTCAAGACCGCCTTGTAAACCATTAGAGATTCAAGGCTTCAAAGAACTCTTAGCCTTGTTGTGGGAAGAGTTGGAAAACTATAAACGTCCGTTTTACGTGAAGGTGATTCTCTTCAAAGCGGCAACAGGAGATTTCAATGGAAACTTTAACCCATGACTTGGTAATCATCGGAGCCGGCATAGCGGGTCTTAGAGCCGCCATCGCTGCTGCAGACATAAGTAGCAAACTAGACATAGCCGTGCTCTCTAAGCTCCACCCAATAAGGTCACATTCGGTCTGTGCACAGGGCGGAACAGCGGCGGTAATGAGGGAGAAAGACTCCAACGAATTGCACGCTTGGGACACTGTTAAAGGGGCGGATTTCCTCGCTGATCAAGATGCTGTGGAATTCTTTGTAAAGCAAGCCCCAAGAGAAATAGTCGCGTTAGAGCACTGGGGATGCCCATGGAGCAGAACCGATGACGGAAAAATTAATCAACGCCCGTTTGGTGGTCACAGTTTTCCGAGGGCATGTTTTGCAGCTGACATGACGGGTTTTCATGAAATGCACACACTGTACGGAAAAGCTAGAACTTATGATAACATAAAATTCTATGATGAATGGTTTGTAACCTCCATAATAGCAGAAAAAAACCAAACAGTCGGTTTGACAGCCATGGAATTGAACACTGGCGAAATGCATCCATTCCGAGCGAGAGCCATCATAATGGCAACTGGTGGCCACGAGCGCATATACGAATTCACCACATTCTCACACACAACAACAGGCGACGGAATGGCAATGGCCTACCGCGCCGGAGCACCCCTAATGGATATGGAGTTTGTTCAATTCCATCCCACAGGGCTTGTTCCCTCGGGAGTGCTCATAACTGAAGGCGCCCGCGGAGAAGGAGGATACCTAATTAACGCAAAAGGCGAGCGCTTCATGAAAAATTATGCTCCAGAGAAGATGGAGTTGGCTCCAAGGGATGTCGTTGCAAGGGCTGAGCAAACGGAAATGTTGGAAGGACGGGGACTGGAAGGACCCTACGGACCGTATGTAGCATTAGATCTTACACACTTGGGCGAGGAAAAGATAAACGAGAGGTTGCCCCTAATACGCGACGTTGCAATAAAACTTGGAGGAGTAGACCCTGTCAAGGCGCACATACCAATCAGACCAGCAGCACACTACTCGATGGGAGGAATCCGCACCAACATAAGGACTGAAACACCGATTTCAGGATTGTACGCAGCTGGGGAATGCGCTTGCGTTAGTGTGCACGGAGCAAACAGACTTGGCACAAACTCCACAGCTGATTGTCTAGTCTTCGGAGCAGTTGCAGGTGAAGAAGCCGCTAGGCACGCCTTGTCCAGTAGTTTTCACGAGATTCCGAAAGAAAGAATCCTAGCTGAAGAAAGGAGGGTCTTTGACGAAATCTTAGGGAGCGAAGGCAGTGAAAGAGTGCCCCTCATTAGAGACGAAATGAGGAGCATCATGAACGCGAAGGTGTGGATATTCCGACGAGGCGACCAGCTTGAGGATGCTTTGAAGGAAATTAGAGTTTTAAGACAGCGATTCAAGAACATAAAGGTTGAAGACAAAGGCACACCCTTCAACACGGGATTGACTTCCGCCCTCCAACTTGACTATATGTTAGACCTAGCCGAGGTTACCATAACAGGCGCTCTTGCGAGAACTGAATCAAGAGGAGCTCACTCAAGGCTTGATCATACAAAACGTGATGATGAAAACTGGCTTAAACACACTCTAGCCTATCACACAAAAGAAGGCCCAAGACTCGAGTATATTCCAGTTACGATAACGAAGTGGCCGCCTGTTGCACGAACATACTAGGAGAGGATTTGAATGAACAGCAAAGTGGAGAAAACTGTTGAATTTAGAATACACCGCTTTGACCCACAGAACCGAGGGCCCTACGAATCAACGTATAAAGTTCCGATTCGCAAGGGAACAACCATTCTTGAAGCGCTGCAGTACATCAAGGACAATCTTGATGAAACGCTTACGTTTAGGCACTCGTGCAGAATGGGCATCTGCGGAAGCTGCGGAGTCAATGTTAACGGTAAACCCATGTTAGCCTGCTACACACAGGTTCTAAGCCTTGAGGTTGACTCTCTGACACTTGAACCGCTCTCCAATATGCCTGTCATAAAAGACTTGGTTGTTGACATTCAACCGTTCTTTGACACCCACCAGAGGATCAAAACGATTCTCATGAAAAGGGAGGAAGAACTCAGAAGACCAGAAGAGTTCGTTCAGACTCCACAGGAGCTTAAGAAATATTGGGATCTAGCACTGTGTATAAAATGTTCAATTTGCAATTCAGCCTGTCCGGCTACAATCGATAAAAGATTCCTCGGTCCTTCAGCTTTAACAGCCAGTTACCGATTCGTCACAGATTCTAGAGACCAAGGAGGAGAAGAACGGTTAAAGCCGATGGTAGACAACATCTGGCTGTGCACTCAATGCAACTCCTGCACGATGTTTTGTCCCAAGCTTATCGGCTGTGCAAACGCTATAGTTGATGATCACTCTCTTGTAATAGAAGCAGGAAACATCCCGAGAACCGTCAAAGACGTGCTTATGAACGTTGTCAGATACCATAATCCAATGGGAATACACCCGAGCAAAAGAATGGAATGGAGTAAGAACCTGAAGATTAAGACGTTTCCAACAACAGTGAAAACAGACATTCTGTATTTCACGTGTTGCTCAACAGTCTATGACCCACGGAACCAAGAAATCGCCAAATCTATGGCTGCGGTTTTTGACAACTTAGGCGTGGATTTCGCAACATTGGGAACCGAAGAGTGGTGCTGCGGAGACCACATACTCAGACTAGGTGAAAAAGGGCTGTTTGAAACTCTCGCCGAACACAACGTGTCCATGTTTGAAAAGCTTCAAGCTGAAAAAATCGTGGCGCTGTCGCCCCACTGCTACAACACTTTCAAAAACGATAAACCATACAGGGACGCCAAACTCAATGTTCAACACTTTACACAGTTTGTCGCTGAAAAAATCGAGCAAGGCAAACTCAAACTTCCTAAAAGCATTAAGAAAAGAGTTGCTTACCATGATCCCTGTTTCCTAGGCAAGCGCAATGAAGTGTACGCTGCTCCGAGGCAGATTCTTGAATCAATGAACGGTCTGGAACTGGTCGAGATGAAAAGAACAGGGGAAAACAGCTTTTGCTGTGGTGGAGGCGCTGGAAGAGTCTGGACAGAGGAAGCAGACTCAGAAAGGAGACCTAGTGTGAATCGGGTTCGAGAAGCACTAGGACTTGACGTTGAGACTGTAGTCACTGCTTGCCCGTTCTGTGTCACAACCTTGGAAGATGCAATAAAGGTGCTGGATGCAGAAAACAAGATTGTCGTGAAAGACGTTCTCGAACTCTTGAATGAGGCAATGTAGAGCTTTCAAGTTAAAGTGCTTGGCTGACTAACTCCATTATGTCCTTGACTTGAATTTTGTCCTCGATGCCTGTTGTCTTAATGGCGTCGTCAAATGTTAGAAGGCAGAAAGGACAGGCCACCGCTATTATCTGCGCTCCAACCTCAAGGGCTTCTTTAACACGGGTTTCTGTTAAGCGTTCCCAATCCCTCGTGACATCGTACCACATCCTTCCTCCACCGCCCTCACAGCAGACGCTGCGTCCCCTTGACATTCTGAGTTCCACGAATTTTACGCCGGGAATATTCTCAATTATCTTCCTAGGTTCATCATACAAGTTATTGTGTCTGCCCAGATAACATGGATCGTGGAAGGTTACAGCTTTTTCCGCTTTTCCTGAAAACTTGAGCTTTCCGTTGTCGATCAAATCTGCGAAATACTGCGTGTAATGTCGGACTGAAAGATCCTTTCTTCCGTATCTATTCTTGAACGCGTTGTAGCAGTGTGGGGATGTGGTAACAATTTCCGTTACGCCATACTGATCGAAAACACCCAGATTTTTGCCAACTAGCTCTTCAAAAAGGCCTTTCTCTCCAAGAGAGTATATCTCGTTCCCACAGCAGTTTTCCTTGTCTCCGAGTATCGAAAAGTCAACCCCTAACGCATTCAAATTCTTCGCTACCGCTTTGGCAACTTCCTGTGCGCGAGAATCATACGATGCGGCGCAGCCAACGTAATATAGTAAGTCGGCCTTTTGACCTTCCGAAACTTGCTTTACCTTCAGGTCTTTTGCCCATTCAGACCTCTTGCTTCGACTTATCCCCCATGGATTTCCGTATTTGTAGACACCTTCTAGGGCGTCAGCCAGTGTGCGTGGAATCATCCCTTCCTCAACGCTCAGGCTGCGCAGACCAATGAGGATCTCCATGGGATTTGCGTCTCTGGGGCAACGGTGTGTGCAGGTATAGCAAGTTGTGCAGAGCCAAAGGTCTTTATTTGAAAGAACTTTCTCTCGGAAACCCAACTGTGCCCTTCTGATCAATTGCCGTATTCTAAATTGAGTTATGCGTCCGAATGGACAGCTCGCTGTGCATGTGCCGCACTGAATACATAGGTTAACCTTTTCGCCACCAGCTTTGGCGACTGCTTCAGAAAATCCCATGTCGAGTTTGTCTAGCCTGATGACCTCTTTCTGAAGCTCTGCCACAATGCAAGCCTCCGCAGGTATTCTTCATGTATGTGCTTAACAGAGAATGAAGTCTTGTGATGATGCAACCTAATAAATTTTCTTTTTCCATGCGTTAAGTTTGACGGAAACTCAAGCCCTAAGCGAGACTCTTAAAAGTTGGAGGCGTCATTTATGGTTACTCTCTAAAGCCTCTCTTAAACATCATGAGGGTTATCAAAGAGGTCGAGTGAAGATGGGCCAGAGCGAAGATGGGAAAATCGGAGTTTACATCTGTCACTGTGGCGGAAACATAAGCGACACGGTGGACGTAGCCAAAGTGAAGGAAGCCGCTGCACAGTTTAAAGGCGTCAAAATCGCTGAAACCTATGAGTACGTTTGCAGTGATCCGGGGCAGGAACTAATCGCCAAAGGAATAAAGGAGCATGGAATCGAACGCGTTGTGGTCGCGGCCTGCACGCCTAAGATGCACCTTGACACATTTAGACGAAACATAGAATCGGCTGGCTTGAATCCGTACTTTCTCGAAATGGCTAACCTACGCGAACAGTGCAGCTGGGTTCACGACAACAAGGAGGTGGCGACGGCCAAGGCTATTGACCTGATTCGTGGGGCGGTGGAACGAGCGCATCGTCTCCAGCCTCTTCAACCGAAAGCCATGCCCGTGAACAAGAGCGTGCTGGTTATTGGAGGCGGCGTCGCAGGCATTATGGCGTCAATTGAGTTGGCGGACAAGGGCTTTCAGGTTTATCTTGTGGAGCGGAGTCCTAGCATAGGTGGACACATGGCGCAGCTGAGCAAGACCTTTCCAACGCTGGACTGTTCGCAGTGTATTCTCACGCCTAAGATGGTGAACGCCTCGCAGCATCCCAATATTAAAATTATCAGTATGGCTGAGGCTAAGGCGATTGAGGGCACGCCGGGCAACTACCGTGTTTTGATCACTAAGAAGCCTCGTTACGTAGATGCTGGCTGCACGGCGTGTGGTGAATGCGCCAAAAAGTGTCCGATTAAGGTTCCAAGCGAGTTTGAGGCTGGCACGTTGGAACGAAAGGCGATTTACACGCCATTCAAGCAGGCGGTTCCACGCACCTACGTGATTGACACTAACCATTGTCTCTACTTCACTAAGGGAGTTTGCAAGGTTTGTGAAAAATTCTGCAAGGCACACGTCGTCAACTTTAACCAGAAGGAAGAGACTATGGAGCTGGATGTGGGCGCCGTCGTGGCTGCCACGGGTTTTGAGCAAATTGATCCCAAGCCGTTGGAGGAGTACAGCTTTGGACGGCATCCAGACATCGTGACGAACCTACAGTTTGAGCGTCTCATGTTGCAAGGAATTCACAAGCTGTCGAACGGGAAGCCGCCAAAGAAAGTAGCTTTTGTCTTGTGCGTTGGCAGCAGAATGATGAACAAGAGAGGGGAAGAGCACTGCTGCAAAATTGGATGCATGGCAGCGATTAAACAGGCGCTCTTGCTTCAGAAGGCGTTTCCAGAGGCTGAACCGTGGATATTCTACACGGACATCAGGGCGGACGGGAAGGGCTACGAGGAGTTTTACGCCAAGGCGCAGGACCACAACGTGAAGTTTTTGAGGGGTAGAGTGGCTGAGGTCACGCCTCTGAGTGAAGACAAGGTTTTGGTCAGGGCTGAAGACACCCTTCTAGGTGAGGATTTTGAGGGAGTCTTTGACCTCGTTGTTCTGAGTGTGGCGATTAACCCTCATCCAACTGCCCCTGAGCTGTCTAAGAAGCTCGGCATCCAGTTGAGCGCAGACGATTTCTACTCTGAGAGGCATTACAAGCTTAGGCCGGTTGACAGCCACCGTGAAGGCGTTTTTGTGGCTGGCTGCGCCTTGAGTCCGAAAGACGTGCGCGAGACCACGCTGGAGGCTATGGCTACCGCTTCCCGCGTGGCCACGTTTGTGGGCAAGGGCGAGATCTCCGTTTCGCCTGAAGTAGCCTACGTCATAACTGAGAAGTGCGATCGCTGCGGAGTATGCATCAAGGCTTGTCCGGTTGGGGCGATTACAGCGGCGGCTACTGGAGGAGTAAGTATTAATCCGATTTCTTGCATCGGTTGTGGCTTGTGTGTGCCCCGCTGTCCACGGCAAGCTATGGATTTGTTGCACAGCACTGACGAGCAGTTGGCGGCGCAGGTTCAGGGAGTGAGTGAGGGCGAGACTCATCCTAAACTCGTGGCGTTCATAGAGAAGAACACGGCGTACGGCAGCGCTGATTTGGCTGGTCAAACAAGGTCGATGTACACGCCTAACGTGCGCATAATCAGCGTGCCAAGCGTTGGACGGGTTGGCTTGAAACACGTGATGCAGGCGTTTGCTTCTGGGGCTGACGGAATAATATTCATTGAGGGCGATGACAGCTTGTTCAAGGAAGACCAGGTTAGAGACTATTTGACCCAGTTGAAGAAGGAGCTGGCTCCGTTTGGGGTCGAGTCGCTCAGGTTGATTTCGATTACCACTACTCTGCCTCAGTATGACAAGATTCTGAACATTTTTGAGACAACTAACACGAGAATCTCAAAGATTGGACCAGTGAAGCCAGAGGTCAGGTCGAAGATTAAGGATAAACTGTTACAGCAATAACCATTGTGTTGAATCACTCGCTCCTGTACAGACTTTGGCTTGTTGGGTTTGGAGAGCTGTGTGTGGTGGTGATGGCAAATTGCGCCTAACGCCACTATCATCCTACATTGTGGGGCTGTGAGCAATTTCAGAAGAAGGGGGCAATCGCTTAGTGCCTTCTTCTTTCAGAAGTTGTTGAATGTGTGGGCGCGGGCTGTTGACGGTGAGTCTGCAACGATTTGAGGGTTGGTTTCTGTTTCATGTGTTATTAACTTGCCTGTGGAACTGTTAATAATAACTTCTTTTGTGGGGGGCTCTGTTGACTTTTGTTCAAAGGTT
>Ga0315310_10001922_pt1 | contig 13121 bp, 9 predicted proteins | sample TDP5_MG_FD_203630 | JGI IMG/M metagenome (GOLD analysis project Ga0315310, IMG submission 203630) | Freshwater sediment microbial communities from Lake Towuti, South Sulawesi, Indonesia - TDP5 | ecosystem: Environmental > Aquatic > Freshwater > Lake > Sediment | place: Indonesia: South Sulawesi... | reverse complement strand
CTAGCTGATGCCGCAGATAAGGATTCTTCCTGACAACCTGATAAACAAGATTGCCGCCGGGGAAGTGGTTGAGCGGCCGGCTTCCGTGGTCAAGGAGCTGGTTGAGAACGCGCTCGATGCTGCTGCCCACCGCCTGAGCGTCGAAGTTGAAGCCGGCGGCAAGCGCCTGATACGCGTCACCGATGACGGCAGCGGTATGAGCCACGAGGATGCCTTGCTCGCCTTTGAGCGCCACGCTACGTCAAAGCTGCGCACGCCGGACGACCTGCTCGCTATCGCCACCCTTGGCTTTCGCGGCGAAGCCCTGCCCGCGATCGCCGCTGTCTCTCGCGTCGTGCTCGAAACGCGCCCGCAGCCACCAGCCGTGCCCGCAGGTACAGGCACGCGTATCGAAATCCACGCCGGCAAGCTGCTCGCGGTCAAGGAGGTCGGCTGTGTCCCCGGCACACGCGTCGAAGTCCGCGACCTCTTCTATAACATTCCTGCACGACGCAAGTTCTTACGCAGCGACGCCACCGAACTCGCCCACAGCGCCTCGCTCGTTACCCATTACGCCCTTGCTCAGCCTGAATGCGCCTTCGTTTTGAAATCTGCCACTCGTGCCCTGCTTGAGGTCGCGCCCGCGGACAGCCTGCACACGCGCGCCTACCAGGTGCTCGGTCGGCAGATACTGGATGAGTTGATTGAGCTCGGGCGGATCACTACGGAAATCCCGCCCATGCCTTTCCAGAGTGCCTTTGGCGGCCAGCGACAGCCGCCGCGTTCACCCGGAACTATCACCCTGCAAGGTTTCGTTTCCCGTCCAGGAATAGATAAGGGCGGCAGCAGCTACATATTTGTCAATCGCCGCCCGGTGCGTGAGCGGGTGTTGCTGAGCGCAATTCGCGAAGCCTATCGCAACCTCCTCCCCGCGCGTGTCTCTCCTACGGTGTTGCTGTTTCTGGAGCTGCCGGCAACGGAAGTGGACGTCAATGTCCACCCACAAAAAATCGAAGTGCGCTTTCGGCAGCAGGGTTTCGTCCACGACTTCGTGCAGCAGGCTATTCGTCAGGCGCTGACGGCGGCGCGACCCACGGCGCGCTTTCCCGGTAAGGTTCCGGCAGTAGCACCGGTGCCCCTAGCTGCACCTGAAACTAGACCCGCCGGACAGCCAGCTGCGCCCGCTGCCCCGGTGGCTGAACCATTTGCTCTCCGGCCACCAACGCTCCCGCCACAGGAACTACGTTTGCCGTTCACCCCGACGGCAGAATCAACTCATGCGGCTGCCGTGGTCGAGGAGCCGACTTCGCCCGCAATTGGCGCGAGTGAATTGGCGACGTTGCAGCCGTTGGGGCAAATCAGCAACAGCTTCATCGTGGCGGTCAGTCCTTCAGGGTTGTGGCTTGTGGATCAACACATCGCCCACGAACGCATTCTGTTTGAAAACCATCTCTGTGCCCGTAAGCAAGGTGCCGTGGAAAGCCAGCGGCTGCTAACACCGGCGCTAGTGGAGTTGACGCCGCGTCAGCAGGCGCTCTGGCAGGAGATTGCCCAGGAACTCGAAGCTAACGGCTTTGAAAGCGAGCCCTTTGGGCCGCGCACCATAGCGGTCAAGGCGGCTCCCGCCGGCGTTGCGGCCAGCGGTATCGAGCGGCTATTGCGCGAAATTCTAGAAGGCGTCGAGCGGCAAACCTCGCCGCTAACGCGCGAAGCGCTGCAGCAGCAGATTGCCGCCGCGGTCGCCTGCCATGCTGCCATCAAGGTCAATATGCCGTTGGAGCAAGCCAAAATGGAGTGGCTGCTGCGTGAACTGGCGCGCGCCGCGGCCCCTATGACCTGTCCCCACGGCCGGCCTACTGTCTTGCACTATAGCCTGCGCGAAATCCAGCAAGCCTTCAAACGGACCTGAACGTGCGCGAGGAGGGAATCATAATCGCCATTGACGGCCCCTCGGGAGCAGGCAAAAGCACCGTAGCCCGACTGACGGCGCAGCGCTTAGGCTACCTTTATGTGGACAGCGGCGCTATGTATCGCGCCGTAGCCTTGGCGGCGCAAGAGGAGGGGATTGCACCAGGGGATGTTTCGCGGTTAGTGGAGCTGACGTGCAAGCTACACATTGACTTGGAAAAAGCTCCCGAGGGCCTGCGGCTGGCAGTAAATGGACGCGACGTCACGCAGGCCATTCGCGACCCGCGCATCAGCCAAACCGCTTCCCTGCTAGCCACGCTCCCTGAACTGCGTTCTCTGCTCGTTGCCCAGCAGCAGCGCCTCGGAGCCACTGGTGGGGTAGTGATGGAAGGGCGCGACATCGGCAGCGTGGTCTTCCCCGATGCAGAACTGAAAATCTTCCTCGACGCCTCCCCGGAAGTTCGCGCGCAGCGGCGCTTCCAACACCTACAGGAGCTTGGCATTCCTGCCAGCCTCGAACAGACCCGTGAAGAAGTGCAAGCGCGGAACCACCGCGACCGCGAACGTGCTGCTTCGCCGCTGCTTCGTGCTCCTGATGCCGTTTACATTGACACCACCGCCCTCGCCGCCGACGAGGTGGCGGAGATAATTGTGCGCCTAGCACGAATGCGGCAGAAAGTAAGTGTGGGCGAATCCGCCTAGCCAGACGAAGACATCGAGGCGAGAAATTCGGTGTTCGACCTAGTCTTCGAGAGCTTGTCGATGAGCAACTCCATCGCTTCCACCGGCGAGAGCTGACTGAGTACCTTGCGCAGAATCCACACCCGGTTCAGCTCCTCTTTTACCAGCAGCAGCTCCTCCTTACGCGTACCAGACTTGTTGATTTCGATAGCGGGGAAGACGCGCTTGTCCACCAGGCGGCGGTCGAGATGGATTTCCATATTGCCGGTGCCCTTGAACTCTTCGAAGATGACGTCGTCCATGCGTGAGCCGGTGTCAACCAGGGCGGTGGCAATGATGGTCAAGCTGCCGCCTTCTTCCACGTTGCGGGCGGCGCCAAAGAAACGCTTGGGGCGTTGCAGGGCCGTGGATTCCAAGCCGCCGGAGAGTACCTTGCCTGAAGGTGGCACCACCTGGTTATAAGCGCGGGCGAGGCGGGTGATGGAATCGAGCACAATAACCACATCGCGCTTGTGCTCCACCAGCCGCTTCGCCTTCTCGATCACCATCTCGGCCACTTGCACGTGGCGCTGCGGCGGCTCATCAAAGGTTGAGCTAATCACCTCTGCTGGTCGGACGTTCCGCTGCATATCGGTGACTTCTTCAGGGCGCTCATCAATCAGCAGCACGATAAGGGTGATCTCAGGGTGGTTGGCGGTGATGGAGTTGGCAATGGCCTGTAGCATCATGGTCTTACCCGTGCGCGGCGCCGCGACAATCAGGCCCCGCTGCCCTTTGCCAATGGGTGTGAGCAGGTCGAGTACGCGCGGGGTGATGCGCTCTGAGTCGGTCTCCAGCCGGACGCGCTCCTGTGGATATACGGGCGTGAGGTTGTCGAAGAAGATTTTGTTCCGCGCCACCTCTGGGTCTTCGAAGTTGACCGCTTCTACTTTGATCAGGGCAAAGTAACGCTCGCCATTCTTCGGCGGACGCACTTGGCCACTCACCGTGTCCCCTGTGCGCAGGTCGAACTTGCGAATTTGCGACGGTGACACGTAGATGTCATCCGGGCCGGGTAGGTAGTTGTAGTCCGGGGCGCGCAGGAAGCCGAAGCCGTCCGGCAGACACTCCAGCACACCTTCGGAGAAGATGTAACCTTCTTTCTCCGCTTGCGCGCGCAGGATCTGGAAGATCAAATCCTGCTTGCGCATGCCGCTGGCCCCTGGGATGCTCAGCTCACGCGCAATCCGCGCCAGCTCGGTAATGTTCTTGCGTTTCAATTCCGCAATGTTCATTGCGGTGGCAGGTTGTTCTTCGTTTGACGTTCTATTTGGCAAGGTAGTGACCTCGTCTGTGGGATAGTTAGGGAGCCGAAGCTCCCGGCTTAGGATACCGTCTCAGTCAATTCCGTATTGATGAATAATTTCGTGCGGGTAAGTATCTTACCTTGGGCAGCTTCCTGGCTACCGCCCGCGGGCAGGACCTGGAGAGGAAGCTGCCCTTCCTCTCCTCCTGTTTAGATGTAATCCCAGCCACTTAGGTTTATTCCCTTCAGATTTGCGCTCTTCCTCTCGCCGGCGCGAATAACCTTTAGGTCCACGAAGAACAAAGTTGAGTTGAAAGCGCGGGGCCACGATGCGCGCCGCAAACTGTTAGTTTGTTACCGTATCCCGTTCATTGGGATAGTGCGGTCGGATTCGGGCTTCTTCACCACTGATTTCGAGCGGCAGAGCGGTGACGGGACGCTCCAGGGCAATTTGTAGCACCTCGTCCATCGTTTCTGCAAGCTTAATTGTCACCCTCTCTTGGATGTAGGGCGGGATTTCCGCTAGGTCTTTCTCATTGCCGCCGGGCAAGATGACGACGGGGATTTGATTGCGGTGGGCCGCCAGCAACTTCTCTTTGACTCCACCGATGGGCAGCACCTTCCCCCGCAAGGTGATTTCGCCGGTCATAGCCACGTCGGCGCGCACGGGAATCTTCGTCAGCGCGCTTACGATAGCCGTGGCCAGGGTAATGCCGGCTGAAGGCCCGTCCTTGGGGATGGAGCCTTCGGGTACATGCACGTGCACGTCAACGTAGCGGTAGAAGTCGCGGCTAAGGCCGAACTGGGCAGCACGCGAGCGAACGTAGCTCATCGCCGCCTGTGCAGACTCCTGCATCACGTCACCCAGCTTGCCCGTCAACATCAGCTTGCCCTTGCCCGGCATCAGCGTCGCTTCCGTGCCCAACAACTGCCCGCCTACTTCCGTCCAGGCCAAGCCTTGGGCCAAACCTACCTCGTTCTTCTTCTCGCTTTCTAGGTCACGGTACTTGATCACACCCAGAAACTCGCTCACGTTCTCTGGAGTGATGGTAACGGTGAAGTCTTTGCCCTCTTTGATTACGCGCCGGGCGGTCTTGCGGCAGATGTTGGCAATCTCCCGCTCCAGGTTGCGCACCCCGGCTTCGCGCGTGTAATAGCGAGTGATGTAGTTGATGGCTTCGTCGCTGAACTGGATGTTCTTCTCACTCAAGCCGGTAGCCAAACGCTGCTTGCGCACTAGGAAGCGTTTAGCGATTTCTAGCTTCTCTTGCTCGGTGTAGCCGAAGAGGCGCAGGATTTCCATCCGATCCTGTAATGGCTGCGGGATGCTGTGGAGCACATTGGCAGTGCAGATGAACATCACTTGCGCTAGGTTATATTCCACGTCCAGGTAGTGATCCATAAAGCTGTGGTTCAGTTCAGGGTCGAGCACTTCCATCAAGGCTGCCGACGGGTCGCCGCGGAAGTCCATGGACATCTTGTCCACTTCATCCAGCATAAACACGGGGTTGATCGTGCCCGCCTTGCGCATCATCTGGGCGATCTGGCCGGGCAGGGCGCCGATGTAAGTGCGGCGGTGGCCGCGGATTTCGGCTTCGTCGCGCACGCCCCCCAGCGACATGCGCACGAACTTCCGCCCGGTAGCACGCGCAATCGACATCCCGAGTGAGGTCTTACCTGTTCCCGGTGGCCCGACGAAGCAAAGAATAGAGCCCTTGGGGTTCTTTACCAGCCGCCGCACGGCCAAGAACTCTAGGATGCGCTCCTTGATCTTTTCCAGCCCGTAGTGGTCTTCTTCCAGAATCTTTTCCGCCTTGCTCATATCGCGGATTTCTTTACTCTTCGTCTTCCAAGGCACGGCCAGCAGCCAGTCCACGTAGTTGCGCGAGACCGTGGATTCGGCCGACATGGGCGGCATCATTTCCAAGCGCTTCAGCTCCTGTAGAGCCTTTTCGCGCACCTCCTTGGGCATACCTGCGGACTCAATCTTCTTCTTTAGCTCGTCCAGCTCACTTTTTTCGCCGCGGCCGAGCTCCTTCTGGATGGCCTTCATTTTTTCGGTGAGGTAGAACTCTTTTTGCGCCCGCTCCATCTGCCGTTTCACCCGCGACTGGATGGAGCGATCCACATTCAGTTTCTCTAGCTCGAATTCGATGACTTCCGCTAGGCGCTGGAGGCGCTCGAGTGGGTCGAACAGCTCCAGCAGCTCTTGTTTTTCCGCCACCGCCAGCGACAGGTTAGCAGCGATAACATCGGCGAGTCTGTCGGGGTCGTCGCCGCGCACGGCCGCGATTACTGTCTCGTAGTTCAGGCTTTGGCTGAGCTTGATGTACTGCTCGAAGAGTTGCATCACCCGTTGCACCACCGCCTCAAGTTGCGGCGAGGATTCCACCTTCCGCGCCATCACCCGTACCGTAGCCCGCAAATAGCCTTCTTCTTGGTGGACTTGCACCGTCTTGGCGCGCTCTAGCCCTTCTACCAGTACCTTGATGTTGCCCTCAGGTAGCTTGACGCTTTGCACAACATTGGCGATGGTGCCCACCTGATAAATCTCGTTTGGCTGGGGGTCATCCGCGGCGGCGTCGTGTTGCGTGGCCAGGAATATCTTCTTGTCGCCAGCCAGTGCCTCCTCTAAGGCACGCACGGAGCTTTCCCGCCCCACGATGAACGGCGTCATCATGTAGGGGAAGATGACCACATCCCGGATGGGCATCATCGGCAGTTGCCGCAACTCTAATTTTTCCCGATGGAACATGCGCTTAGCCTGCTTTCTCCAAAAAACGCAAGTCGATCTCGCGGCTCTCGACCATCTCGCGGGTGACCACGAACTCACCTACCTTTCCCCGCGACGGCAGCTGATACATCAATTCTAACATCAAATCCTCTAGAATCGTACGCAGCCCGCGTGCACCCATCTTGCGGGCATGCGCGAGGTGGGCAATTGTTTCTAGCGCCTGTGGGGTGAATTGTAGGCGCACATTCTCATAGTCAAACAGGCGCTGGTACTGGCGGATGAGAGCATTCTTAGGCTCTGTGAGGATACGCACCAGCGCCGCCGTGTCCAGATCGTTTAGCACACCCACCACCGGCAGCCGCCCCACAAACTCTGGGATAAGGCCATACTTGATCAAGTCGCAAGGCTCGAGCTGCTCCAGCAAGGCGATATTGCGGGGCTGCGGGGTGAGCGGCTGGGATTTAGCCAAGAAGCCGAGCGACTTCTCGCCTACCCGCCGCGCGATGATCTTCTCCAAGCCCACAAACGCTCCCCCGCAGATAAAGAGGATATTGGTTGTGTCCACCGGCGTAAATTCCTGATGAGGATGCTTGCGTCCGCCTTGTGGGGGCACGTTAGCTACCGTGCCTTCCAAAATCTTCAGCAATGCTTGTTGCACGCCTTCACCGGAGACGTCGCGGGTAATGGAGGGGCTCTCGTCCTTCTTGGCGATCTTGTCGATTTCGTCCACGTAGATGATGCCCTGCTGCGCGCGCAGGACGTCACCCGCAGCCGCTTGCAGCAGCTTGAGGATGATGTTCTCCACGTCCTCGCCCACGTAGCCCGCCTCGGTCAGGGTGGTGGCATCGGCGATGGCAAAGGGGACGTCGAGCAGGCGGGCGAGCGTCTGCGCCAGTAGGGTCTTGCCTGTACCCGTCGGCCCGATGAGCAAGATGTTCGACTTCGTCAACTCTACGTCGTCTGCCGCTTGGCTCAGGTAGATGCGCTTGTAGTGGTTATAGACGGCCACCGCGAGTTTCTTCTTTGCTTGCTCCTGGCCGACTACGTATTCATCGAGGAAGGCCTTGATCTCTGCGGGCTTAGGCAGTCGCGCCGGTGCCTGTACCTGCTTTCGGCCTAGGTGTTCTTCCTCTAGGATGCTCTGGCAGACGCTAACACACTCGTTGCAGATGTAGGCGCGTGGTGATTCGCCCGGGGCGGCGATTAGCCGCTCCACCATCGCCTGGCTCTTATGGCAGAATGAGCAACGTAAGCTTTCGCTACTGTTCCAGCGGCGCACGCTTTCTTCTCACTCTGATTATGATGAAAAAGGCTGCCAAAGAGTTAGATGCACAGTCAGCGATGCTTGTGGTGGATGATTTCATCCACGAGCCCGTACTCTTTGGCCTGCTGCGCGTTCATGATGAAGTCCCGGCTAGCGTCCTGCTGGATGCGCTCCAGCGGTTGCCCAGTGTGCTTGGCCAGCAACTGGTTGATTACTTCGCGCATACGCAGGATTTCGCGGGCATAGATATCAATATCGGTAGCCTGGCCTGACAGCCCTGCCATCCCCGGCTCGTGTAGCAACACGCGGGAGTTGGGCAGGGCGAAGCGCTTGCCCGGCGTGCCTGCGGCTAGGAGCAGCGCGGCCATCGAAGCGGCTTGCCCGATGCAGAAGGTGGCTATGTTCGGGCGAATGAACTGCAAAGTGTCGTAAATTGCCATGCCCGCGGTAATCGAGCCGCCGGGACTGTTGATGTAGAGCGAGATGTCTTTCTCTGGGTCCTCTGCGTCTAAGAAGAGCAACTGGGCTGTGATCAGGTTAGCGATTTGGTCATCAATAGGAGTGCCGATGAATACGATGTTGTCGCGCAACAGCCGGGAATAGATGTCGTAAGCCCGCTCCCCACGACTCGTCTGCTCGATCACCATAGGCACGAGTGTGGTGTAACTGTGCGTGTTATCGTTGCGGTAGGGCATGGTAGCTAGCGGTACACACTACCCGCCCTGCAGGCGGGCCCGAGAATAGAGGAACTCGATAAGCTTATCGCTCCAGAGTCCACGCTTTATCCTATCGAGCCCTCCTTCGCTTGTCAAGCGAGCCCTTACTGCTTCGATGCTTTGGCCGCGCTGCTGAGCTAGGCGCGCGACCTCTTGCTCCACTTCGGCCGCACTCACTTCCAGCTTCTCCGCCTGGGCAATTTTTTCCAGCAGCAGCCCCAAGCGTACCTCGCGCTCGGCTGCTGGGCGCTCGGCGTTACGCAGGCGCGGCCAGTCAATGTCGAGCCGCTGCGGATCGAGCCCTTGCAGCACGAGTGCCCGCACCTGCCGCTTGAGGCGAGAATCCAGTTGGTTTTCGACCAAGGTCTGCGGGACGGGGAAGTCGTGACGTGCCAGTAAGGCATCGAGTAGCCGTTGTCGGGTCAACTCCTTTTCGCGGCGGGCACGCGCGGCCTCCAGGTTCTCACGTATTTTTTGCTTCAGCTCCGCGAGTGTCTTGTACTCGCCAGCCTGCTGGGCAAAGTCGTCATCCAGCTCCGGCAGCCGCTTGTGTTTGATGGCTTTCAATTTAGCCGTATAAGTCACCGTGCGTCCAGCCAGCTCCGGCTCCGGGTAATCTTCTGAATAGGTCACCTCGATTTCTCGCTCCTCGCCCACTTGGGCGCCGCGCAGTCTTTGTGAGAACGCTTCCAGAGTTGTTTCCGCGCCTACGTGACAAAGCGTTTCTTCCACCACGATAGGCTTGCTGCTTTTCTCTTTAGGTTGCGTTGTCACGCTGAAAAGTGAGACCACAGCAGTGTCGCCATCTTCGACTGTGCGACCTTCGACTGCCTCCAGTATGGCCGCGCGCTCGCGCAGGGCGGCGAGTTCCCGTTGAACGTCTTCGTCAGTGACTTCTAGCTTGACCGGTTCAATCTCCAACCCTTTGTAGTCGCCTAGTTCGATCTCCGGCAGCACTTCAAACCGTGCTCGGAAACGCAAAGGCTTGCCGGGCTCGAATTCCAGCTTGTCAATGCGCGGGTCGGCGATAGGGTGCAGATTCTTTTCACGGGCCGCATTCTCGAAGTGTTCAGGGATCAGTGTTTGCAACACCTCGTTCCTGATTTCCTCACTAAAGCGGCTGCGCACTAACTGCATCGGAGCTTTGCCGGGACGAAAGCCGGGGATGCGTGCCAGCCGCGCAAACTCCCGCGTCACCCGCTCTAGCTCCTTCTCCACCGCCTCTGCGGGTACTTCAACCTCTAACTCCCGTACGCAGGTATTATTTTCCCTGGCCATCGGCTGCTTTGCGTTGTCTGGAAGAACTTTGACCTTAGCAGAAACTTGCGTTGCGCGCAACGCACCGCCTTACCCTTTTAGAAAGTTCTAGGAGACCATAGGTTAGCTAATTTGATGGGGAAGATGGCAGCATGGCGGCGGATGGCGTGCGAATGGCGTTGAATGACGTACGTAAACAGCACCTTCCGGCTGGCAGTCCGGCTGATCACCCTGCCGCCGGAGGCCAAGGGCACCGGGCTGCGCTTGGCGCCTTGCCAGTTCGCCCGAGCGAGGGAATAAACGGCCTATTGAGCGCAAGCCACATTGAACTATCGTATAATGAAACCGCTGCGGAAGTGGCGGAACTGGCAGACGCGCAGGACTTAGGATCCTGTGGGGTAACACCCGTGAGGGTTCGAATCCCTCCTTCCGCACCATAATTATTCTTTTCGACTCACGCCGCCCGCAGGCGCAATCGGCGTTGGCGCAGAAAGCTCTAACCGCAGTACATCAAACCGGGCTAGCGGGCTGCTCTCTGGCTAGCGCGGTTTGGCTGGCAGCGTGAATCCGTGCGCTACTCCAGGACTTTGCCTTTAGTCTCTGGGAGCAGGGAAGCTAATAGCGCCGCGAGCAGAAATGCGCCTGAGGTAATTCCAAACGCCAACCCGAGCGCGTAGCGCAGTGCCAGGGCGCCGATCAGAAACGGCGCCAGCGCACTTACCGCCCGGCCAAGATTGTAGCTCAAGCCCATCGCCGTGGCGCGAATCTCGGTCGGGAATAGCTCGCTTGCAATTGCTCCAAAGCCGCTGAAGTAGCCCGTGCCAAAAAAGGCCACTGACGCTCCTAGGACTAGCAGCGCCGTTGGGTCAGCCGTGGCGCCGAAGAGTGGAACCAGCACCGCTGCCACGAGCAAGTAGCTGCTGTAGGCTTTCTTGCGGCCAACGCTGTCGGCGAAGTAGCCGAACGACACGTACCCGAACCACTTCCCTATGCCCATCAGCACCAGCCAGAGCGTGGTTTGCAGCAGCCCCAGGCCACGTCCACCTTGTTCAGTCGGCAGCGCCAGGTAAGCGGGAATCCAAGTGAACAGTCCCCAGTAACCGAACAAGGTGGCGGTATTCATCAGGGTAGCGACGATGGCGTAGCCGCGTAGGTCGGCTTGCCACAGGCGCGCCAGCGGCACACGCGTCGGCTCACGCCGCGCTGACCACAGCCGCGGCTCGCGCACGCGGCGCAGAATCCAGAAGACCAGGAGCGCGGGTAGCACGCCGACGAAAAAGACGGCGCGCCAGCCATAGGGTCCGAGGAGCACCCCAGCTACTACTGCCGCCAGCCCTTCACCAATCGCCCAGCTTGACTGCATCAGGGCCAGTGCCTTACCGCGATGCGTGGCGCGCCAGGTCTCGGCCACCAATGCCGCTCCCGTGCTCCACTCCCCGCCCATACCCAAGCCGAGGATTAGCCGAAAGAATCCGAGCTGCACAATCGTCTGCGCTAGTCCGCAAGCGCCGCTGGCTAGGGAATAGATGAGTATGCTCGCCATCAACGCGCGTGTGCGGCCCACGCGGTCGGCCACAAACCCGAATAGCACGCCGCCGACTGCCGAAGCGACGAGCGTAACTGAGTTCAGTAGCCCCGCCGTGTCCTTTGTCATCCCGAAGTGTGCCATCAGGTGCGCGAGCACCATGGCGTAGAGCATGACGTCAAAGGCATCCAGCAGCCAGCCGAGCCCTCCAGCCAGCAGTGCCCGGCGCTCCTCGACTGAGGCCTCGCGCAACCAAGCGAATGTGCGCATGGGTGTGGCCGACTTATACCTGAACCCGCGCCGCTAACCAAGCAGAACTTGCCAGAAAGCCCTTGACAAAGCCGCAACCCAGTGCCATCTCTAAGGGCTTTGTTCGCGCCTTAGTACGCGCAGACGGGACTCAGGATGAAAGTTCGCCTCTGTTGCCACGGGCGGTGCTTTGACGGGGCCGCCGCGGGTGCGGTTTTCGAGCGCTTCTACCGGGCATGTATCTGGCCTGACGCTAACTTTCACTATACCGGCCTCATCCACCGTGTTTCCAGGCTATTCGATGAGACTCTCTTCGACGGCGATGAAAACGTCATCGTGGATTTCAAATATTCTAGCTCTCCCAGACTGACTTGGTGGTTCGACCACCACCAGAGTGCTTTCCTGACCCCAGAAGACGCGGAACATTTCCAGCGCGATACCAGCGGGCGCAAGTTCTACGACCCCAGCTACAAGTCTTGCACCAAGTTTCTTTCCGATGTGGTTCGTACCCGCTTCGGCTTCGACTCAACGCCTCTGGCGGAGCTGATCATCTGGGCCGACATCATTGACGGAGCACAATACCCGAGCCCGGAAGCCGCCGTGCAGATGGAAACCCCGGCCCACCAAATCGCTTTGGTGCTGGAGAGTTTCACCGGCGGCGATATCAGCCCCCGTCTCATCCCTGACCTCGCGCGCCTGGCGTTAGCTGAAGTCGCCCGCCAACCTTACATTGCCGGCTACTTCCCCGAGCTGCTCCGCCGCCATGAGTACGCCATCAAGCTCGTCCGAGAACAATCGCGGTGTGAGCGCGGCGTGGTCTACTTCGACCTCAGCGAATGCGACCTCGAAGCCTACAATAAGTTCATCCCCTATTATCTCTTTCCTGATTGCAACTACAGCGTTGGCGTCAGCCGTGCCCCCGACCGGGTAAAGATCGCCGTGGGCTCGAATCCTTGGAATGAAAACGCTACCCGAAAAAACTTGGCCACGATTTGCGAGCGGTACGGCGGTGGCGGCCACGCCCGGGTCGCTGCTATCTCTTTTGCTCCCGGGCAAGTTGACCTTGCCCGGCAAACAGCGCACGCAATCGCCCAAGAGCTACGGGGCTAGTTTCAGAAATCAGAAATAGGCTGCGTGAAAACCCGCCACCTTGAGGGCAGGACTCGCTATTTTCTGGTTGCGGCCTGCTTATCTTCCGCTAGGGTCGTGGGCAGCAGGTCACGGCTGCGCAAGACTGCTGGCAGTGGTTCATCCGTGCTCATAGCAAAACCCACCGACTGCGCCCGGTCAAAGCTACCATGCGTGCTCAGCAGCGTAACCACGTGCGCAAACGCGCTCCAGCCGTAATAGTAGCCAGGTTTGAGACTCAGCAAGATATCAGCGCGATTGCGGACGTGGTTGGTGGCCCACTGCCAGAGGCGGTAGGCAGGGTCGGGATAGTGATGCTGGGCAGTGGCGGCAAACAGGTCGGCATCGGCGAAGTAACCATTTGCCTCCAGCTTGCCGGCACGCGCTAGCGCCGC
>Ga0315310_10001920_pt1 | contig 13127 bp, 10 predicted proteins | sample TDP5_MG_FD_203630 | JGI IMG/M metagenome (GOLD analysis project Ga0315310, IMG submission 203630) | Freshwater sediment microbial communities from Lake Towuti, South Sulawesi, Indonesia - TDP5 | ecosystem: Environmental > Aquatic > Freshwater > Lake > Sediment | place: Indonesia: South Sulawesi... | reverse complement strand
ATGGTCTCAAATGTTTTGGGGTCAATTACCAGGAGTCTGGCATCCTCTACGACTTCTGCACCGGCAGAGCGAGGCTTGTTGTTGAGGATGGACATTTCACCGAAAAATTCTCCTGCACCCAGGGTGGTCAGCGTCTTTTCCACATCGCCTATTTGTTTAAAAATCCTCACTTTTCCAGACTGAATAATATACATCTGATCCCCTCTCTCCCCATCGCGGAAAAGAACGGTACCACTATTTACAGTTTTTCCAAATTTTTGAAAAAGTTGATCATCTGCTGCCATTAGTCCTCCTTATCTCTTATCTTATGTATCACCCCACAGCGATAAAGTCAATTTAGACCAAACCGCTCTGTTCTTTAGCAGAAGACATAAGGACACCTATTGTCTCTTCTGCCCTGTGTTCAAGATAAGACTTGGCCACTTGCATTACTTCTGGATGTGAAGAAGCAATCTCTTCAAACTCGCCCTTCCCAAGCTTCATGAGCCTTGTCTCCTTTACTGCCTTGACCGTTGCTGTCCGGGGTGCCCCTGTGATCAATGCAATTTCCCCGAAGAAATCGCCTTCCGATAATGTTGCAAGCACAACCTTTTCTCCTCTCGCGTTGTGTGTGACAACCTCCACCACTCCACTCTTTATAATGTAAAGGGCATCTCCTGGTTCCCCTTCTTTGACAATATCTTTACCTTCTTCAGCAACCATCAATTGGAATCGGGAAATGAGCTTCTTTCTCTCAGGAGGTTTGATACCTCTAAACAGTGGAGAAAGCGCAAGCAGCGTATCGAGGATACGGATCTTATAGAACTCGATTAGAACATCGGATACATTAGGAAATTCCTTTATGACTTCCTCAAGACCCTCCTTTGACATCTCAAGGACTTCAATATCTGAAGATGCAACCACAGATGCATGCCTTTTAGAATCTCCAAAATATCCAAATTCTCCGAAGAAGTTGCCTTCCTTTAGAATATCCACCATTATCTGCTTATCTTCCTTTGACCTCTTGAATACCTTTGCCTCTCCTGAAGTAATGAAATAGATGGAGTTTCCTCTCTCGCCTTCTTTTACAATAACCTCTTCGGCGGAGAATTTTTTCGCCTGCGCTTTGGCCAATACCCTCTTAAACTCGTTTTCGGAAAGATCCGAGAACAATGGAATAGGAGCCATCTCCTCTTTCAGAACAACCTCCTCCTCTTCCTTTGCAGGGGTCTGAGCCTGGAATCTCTGAAGGGTTTCTTTTACATCATCCTGGTAGGAATCGATCTCGAGAATCTTCTGACAAAGTGGCACAATGGTGGAACTACCGCCAGATTTTTCCAGAAGTTTCATTGCTTTTTTGTATTCCTCTATGGCCTTCGTCTTATTATCCATCATTAAGTGAACATCGCCTATCTTGATCCTGATTTCGGGATCGCGGGCCTCAAGAATAACAAGCTTCTGTAGCTCTTCCAAAGCCTTATTCCAGTTCTTTGAATTGATGAGCCTCTGAACTTCTTCTCTTATTTTTGCCTTATCAAGTGCCATAGTATTAAATCATTGATAGCACGATCCCCGCTTATTTGCACCTATTCTCTATGTCGTCCTTGCAGGGCTCTTCGAGTGCAACCTTTATCCGTTCTATACTCCTGCCCATTCCGTTCTGCGAATCCACATCAAGGATCACACCCTGAAGCTCAAGCCTACCATTTGCCACAATAAACTTCTGCGGAACCCGAGTCAAGAATTTATTGATAACGATATCCTTATCTACACCAATGACAGAGTCAATAGGACCTGTCATCCCTGCATCAGTAATGTATGCTGTTCCTTTGGAAAGTATTCTTTCATCGGCGGTTTGAACATGGGTATGGGTCCCAATAACAGCGCTGACCCTTCCGTCCAGGAACCATCCTATTGCCTGCTTCTCAGAGGTCGCCTCTGCATGAAAATCAACCACGATCACCTTCGCCTTCTGTCTTAAAGCATCTACAAGCCTTTCCGCAGTCTGAAATGGACAATCTACCTGGTCCATGAAAACCCTTCCGAGGAGATGAAGGATGGCAATGGGCTCTCCAGAAGATGTCCTGAAAACACCTTCTCCGCGTCCGGGAGCAAGAGGGGGATAATTTGCAGGTCTGAGGAGATATTCTGTTTTGTCAAGATATTCTACGATCTCCTTCTTTTTAAAAACATGGTTTCCAGATGTTATCGCATTAATCCCATAACCAATAAGTTCCTCAACAACAGGAGGAGTGATCCCAATGCCACTTGCAGCATTTTCTGCATTGGCAATACAAAAGTCCCACTTCTTATCGGCTCGGAGTTTTGAAAGGACTTCTTTCACAGCCCTCCGCCCAGGCTTGCCTATAATATCTCCAATAAACAATATCTTCATTTTGCCAATTCTACCGCCCTTGTCTCCCTGATTACGGTCACCTTGATCTGACCAGGATATGTCATCTGGGCTTGAACCTGCTTGGCAATGCCCTGAGAGAGCATGACCGCATCAGAATCGCTTACCTTCTCCGGCTGCACAATGACTCTAAGTTCTCTTCCCGCCTGGATGGCGAATGCCTTCTCCACTCCAGGAAATGATGCAGCAATTTTTTCAAGTTCCTCCACTCTTTTGACATATGCCTCCATCGTTTCCTTCCGGGCTCCCGGCCTGGCTGACGACATGGCATCTGCAGATTGAACAAGAGTGGCCATTATATTGCCAGGTCTATCATCATGATGGCCGGCAATAGCCTCTACAATTTTGACGGATTCCCCATACTTTTTTGCAAGGTCAGCGCCTATCTGAGCATGAGGGCCCTCCACCTCGTGATCTACGGCCTTCCCAATGTCATGGAGGAGTCCAGCTCTCCTCGCCTGTTTTATATTAAGACCGAGCTCTGCAGCCATAACGCCCGTCATAAACGCTACTTCAAGGGAATGTTGATACACATTTTGTGAATAGCTTGTCCTATATTTTAGTTTTCCAACGATCCTTACAAGCTCCGGATGAATTCCGTGTATGTCGAGATCGAACACAGCCTTCTCTCCGGCCTCTTTCAGTGTGTTCTCTAACTCTTTTGTGGTTTTCGCCACAATATCCTCAATCCTACCGGGATGTATCCTCCCATCTGAGATAAGTCTCTCCAGGGACATTCGTGCGATCTCACGTTTCACAGGATTATGTCCTGAGACAACGATAGAGCCAGGCGTATCATCCACAATTATCTCCACTCCCGTAGCAGCCTCTATAGTGCGGATGTTCCGCCCTTCCCTGCCAATAATTTTCCCCTTCATCTCATCATTGGGAAGATTCACCACTGTCACGGTATGCTCTGCAGTGTAGTCGGCAGCGTATTTCTGAATTGCCAATGCAATTATATCCTGAGCCCTGCGATTGGCCTCTTCTGCCATTGCCTGTTCTATCTCCTTAACCCTCTTTGACGCTTCGAGCTTAGCCTCATTTTCCACCATCTCTATTAGAAGTTTCTTTGCCTCCTCTGCGGTCAATCCTGATATTTTTTCGAGTCGAGATTTTGTCTCGCTTATTAGAGCGTCATATTCGCGCCCCTTCTCAACATTGGCATTCTCAACGGCAATAAGAGATTTCTCCTTGTTTCTGAGTTCAGACTCTTTTCTGTCAATATTGTTTAATTTTCTGTCGAGCTGCTCCTCTTTCTGTTGAATCCTTCTCTCGCGCTTCTGTACCTCCTGCTTCTTCTCTCTATCCTCCCTCTCCGCAACAGTTCGTGCATTAAGAAGGATATCTTTTGCTTGAAGCTGGGCTTCCTTTCTGACAGTTTCTGCCTCTTTCTCCGCTTTTTCGCTGATCTCCTGGGCATATTTTCTTGATGTAGAGGTTTTTCTTTCAACAAATATCCATCTTGTGATAATTCCCAAAGTCACGCCCACAATAAGGGCAATGATGGGAATAATTATAATCATCAATCCTTGCATGTTTTCCTCACTTCAATGAGCCTGATTTCTGTTAAAACCATGTCCACCCTGGCATCGCCAGGACCCGTTGGAAGCAATCCATCATAAATCTGACACTCGTAAGAGAGCCCAATTGATATTGGCCTCGGGCTCTGCCTGAGAACTGAATCGAAATAACCCTTGCCATATCCCAACCTATTACCGTATATGTCAAATGCCACACCCGGGACCAAAAGGAGGTCAATCTCTGAAAGGGAACACACAGAAATGCTTGAAGGTTCGGGTATCCCAAATGCACCCTCTCGCATATCGCGCAGGTCATCCACAGGAGAGAATTCAATGTTTCCACCTTTCACCCTGGGAAAAACAACGATCTTGCCGGTATTTCTTGCATCCCGAAAGATCTCCTCCGTAGGCACCTCGCCTTTTACAGGAAAATATAGAGAGAGTATCTTGCTCCCAGAATACACTTGAGAACTCCGAAGAGCGCTTGTGATCTTTGCACCCATTCGAACAACCTCATGGGAGGTTAAGGACAACCTCCGCTTAATAAATTCCTTTCTAAGCTCCTCCTTCGTCATGGAGCGAGCCTCACGGTTTTAGAAGGAGAGAAGAGTGATGTTACAAGGTGACTATAGCTGCAGTATGGCAGCTCCAGAATGACTAGCTATAGTGTATTTTCTAAAATAAATGCCTCGACCAGGCAACACCTTTCCCTTCCTCCTTCTATTTGAAATCCCCCGCGTGTGCCGTGTGAACAGCTTCAATTTAGACCTCTTATTTAAGAGGTGGGCGCCATATTACTGCTTCGAGCTTCCCTTTCGGGCATGCAATCCACAGCAAGTGACAGCTCCCTATTGTTTTGTGTTGGTCCTTTTTTCATTCTGCCCATCACGAACACCGCAGGGGAAAACGGCCCATGCTTCAACCCAATTCCTCTATTGACTTAAATATCTTATGAAGACGCTTTCCAGCCTCCTCTTGATATTTCAAATATTCATCAGCAATGTTCAGGGCCGTAAGAAGAGCTAAAGAATGAGTGGAAGCAGCCCGGGATTTGTCCCTTGCCTCTTTCATCTTTCCATCCACATAACTTGCCACTTTTTTCACATGCTCTTCGCCGTCCCGGCTGACTATAGTGATTTCGTTTCCCATTATCGTCACAGTGAATGTTCTTTTTTCCATGTTATCCTACAACCCGAGGGAATCCAGCTCCTCAATAATACTTCGCACCTTGGCAAAGACCTCTTTCTTCACATCCGTTAAACCTTTTAGTTGATCCTTTAATGTACGGATCTCTCTTTCCCTTTTTTCTAATTCTGATTTCATGGAGTTATTTTCCTCCCTCATCCGTTTATAAAGCTTTATAACTCCATCAAGCTTCTCTTCCAGCAGCTCAAACTTTTCGATTTCCATGAGAGATTATCATTATTTTTAGATTATTCTATTGAGACGCCTTTAATAAGTCAAGCCTTTTTTTGCTCAACTAGAGAGTTGCCATATGAGGAGGGTAAATATGATATAATATGCCCATGAAGTTGAGATTGTCTTCATATACCCAATCAATCCTTAGGGCTCTAGTCTCAACTCTTGTTCCACGGCACGAGAGTTTTCCGCCAGTGGACGAGGATGCCATTGCATACCTGGAGAAATCCATGAAGTATCTCCCCTTTTACCTCAGAGTTTCAATGATCCTTGGCCTGTATTTCCTCCAGTTCTCTCCCTTGATTTTAGGATTCTACTTCAAACCATTCACCAAAATGACCCCTCAGCAGAAGGAACGCTATGTCGCAGCATGGGCTACAAGCAGATTCAGCCCCAGGAGGGACATCATCCGAGGCATCCGTGCCTTATGTATGATCGGAGCATATAGCAATCCTGATATCTTATCGCACATCGGCTATACCATTGATGAACATATCCAGAGCAGGACATAACCTATGATGCTCTTCACAGGAAATGAAATTCTTGAGGACCGAAGAGAAAATGCTGATGTTTGTGTTATAGGGTCAGGGGCCGGAGGCGCTGTGGCTGCAGCAGAGCTGTCTGAAGGAGGTCTGGATGTTATCATCCTTGAAGAGGGCGGATACTACACCAGCAAAGATTTCAATTCCAATCCCAGCGAAATGCTCTTTAAGCTTTACAGGGATGGGGGTGCTTCTTTTATCCTGGGCTCACCTGGGATTGCGTTCAGCGAAGGCCGTTGTGTTGGCGGCTCTACCGTTGTAAACGGAGCTTTGTGCTGGCGCCTACCTGATAAGGTCTTAAAGAATTGGAACTGGGAGCACGGGCTTAAAAACCTCACACCTTCCGAGCTCAATCCATACTTCGAGAAGGTGGAGAAAAGTATCAATGTCGCCCCTCAAAAGCCTGAATCTATTGCAAAGGGCGATTACATGTTTAAGGAGGCAGCTGAATCCCTTGGATACAAAGTGGTCAATCAAAATCGGAATCAGAAGAACTGTGTGGGATTGAACCAGTGCATTCTCGGTTGCCCGAGAGACAGAAAGCAGAGCACGCTCATCACATACATTCCCAGGGCCCTTGAAAGGGGTGCCAGACTCTTTGCAGACTGCCGCGCTATAAAAATAATGAAATCAAATGGTGTATTCACTGTTAAGGCTAATGTCCTTGAAAGGGAAACAAGGAAACCTCGTCGGAAACTTACTGTAACATCAAAACTCTTGGTCCTGGCCTGCGGTGCAATCCAGACCCCGGTTCTCCTGATTGGAAGCCGCATTGGCAACTCCAGCGGCCAGGTGGGAAGGAATTTCTACTGTCACCCCAATGTCAAGACTTTGGCTTTCTTTGACAAGGATATTTATTACTGGAAAGGCGCGCACCAGGCCTTCAAGATAGTTGATTTTATTGACGCAGGGCTCATTATTGCCACCGGAGGCGTCCATCCAGCAATTATTGCAACATCTCTTCCTTATTTAGGCAGGAAACACCTTGAAATTATGGAGCAATACAACCGCATGATCGGCGCCGGTGCTCTTGTCGAGGACTCAACGAGCGGAAGGGTATTCAGGGCGCCGGGGGGAACTCCATTGATGTTTTACAATATTAACAAGATCGGATTTGAACGGATGCGGCTCGGTGTGGCGCTCCTTTCGGAGATCATGTTCGCCGCAGGCGCACGAAAGGTACTTCTTCCCTTCCTTTATCTGGACGAGATCTCATCCCCGGATGAGATCAAGAAGATCTACAACCCCTCTATCCGTCCAAGACAAACAGAATCTCTCACGGTACACGCCATGGGAACATGCAGGATGGGCATGGATCCCGCCCGCTCTGTGGTAAACCAGTGGGGGGAGAGCCACGATATGAAGGGCCTCTTTATCACAGATGCAAGCGTTATCCCAACCCCTATCGGGGTCAATCCCATGCTCACCATCATGGCGCTGGCTTCCAGATCGTCGCAGTATATCCTGGATAATAAAAGAACACTGAACCTTTTATGAGCTTCAATACCCCTCAATTTATACCTGATGTCAAAAATATACGGACGCATTGTTTATTGATAATAGCCCTTCTTCAGTCTATGAGCTTGATTGGATGCGGCTGCCCGAGGGATGTAAAACCACCTCTTCCACCCCAGATTCAGGTTTCTTCTCCTGTAAACATCTGTGTCGGAGGATCAACGGTTATTGGCCCTGTACCCGTCCAGGGATATACTTATCAATGGTCTCCCTCTGATGGGCTTAGCGATCCTTTCTCTGCCAATCCAGTGGTCATCACCAGTACCACAATCCGATATACACTTATGGTTACTGATCCAAAGACGGGTTTTTCATCTCAGGCATTTGTGGATGTATTTGTCACCGCCCCTCCAACAGCCAATGCCGGATCATCTCAAGCGGTATGCCTTGGTGACTTCGTCATCCTGGGATCCCCCTCGGTTGCAGGGTTGAGCTACGCCTGGAGCCCTGTAACCGGTCTCAATGCAACAGATGTTGCCCAGCCCCAAGCCAGTCCTTTAACAACGGCAACCTACACCCTGACGGTCACTGACAATGCCAGCGGCTGTTCCGATATTTCTACAACAACGATCAGGGTTCCTTATCTGAACAGCTTTGTTTTCACCCCCGTAACAACCCCACAGGCAACCCTTATACCATTTACAATTACCGTTACTGCCTATGACGAACTTAGTCAGGTTTTCTCCTGTTATACCCCCTCTGCCCTTATTTTTGATCTAACAGGAAGCATCTACCCAACGACTGGAAATTTTGTAAATGGACTCCTTTCCCAATCCGTAAGTGTATGCACAACCACGGCAACAGACCAAATTCTGGTGACGACGCTTGACGCAAACATCTTGAGCACAAGTTTTGCAGTAAACCCCGGCCTCTCAGGGCCATTTGATTCCATGGCTGTTCAATCCATCTCATCACCATTGGTAGCAGGCTCGTTTTTTACCATCACCGCCACGGCACGGGATGCCTGCGGAAATATAGTCACTGGCTTTAATCAGGGGGCAACCCTTTCGGATACCACGGGCACCCTCTCCTTCACACAGGCGACATTTTCAGGGGGATACCTCACTGTCACGGCACAGGTATTCAAAGCCTTCGCAGGCAATGTTATCACGATAAGTAGCCAGGGCAAGTCTGCAATAACCAATCCTTTCACTATAGAGGCCGGAGGCCTTGATCATTTCTCATCGGAGTCTATCGGTCCACAGCAAGCAGGGGTTGCATTCACAGTGACCTTTACAGCACGTGATCTCTATGAGAATTTTATCTCTTCTTTTGCTGGCCCGGCCAGTATCACCGACACAACTGCTACAATCTCCCCAGGTTCAGGGAATTTCTCGGGAGGGTATCTCACTAAAACGGTCACGGTCTGTAAAACTACCCCCCTGGACACTATCACTTTATCTTCTGGGGGTTCATCTGGAACGAGTAACAGTTTTTCTGTAAGCCCCGGGCCGGCTGCCTCTATTGAAATCATGCAAATATCCAGCCCTCAGGCCAGTGGATTGCCCTTCATACTCAGGGCCAGGGCTTTGGATTCCTGCGGCGATATCGCCACAGGCTTCAACTCCGGATCTGTGCTATCCGATACTACCGGAACTATATCCACTGCCACCTCAAGCTTCATCGGCGGCTTTCTCACAGAAACTGTGTCCATCTCCTCAGTCTTTGCCGGAGATGTAATTACGGTTACTGCAGGGATTCTTTCTGCCACGAGCAATCCCTTTGATGTCGAGGCTCCCAGCGTTGACCACTTCTTTGTATGGGCCCCATCTACAGTGACTGCAGGCCAGTCCTTCACCATCTACATTGAAGCACAGGATTCGGGGAATAATGTCCTGACAGGATTCACAGGAACCGTGCAACTTTTTAACTCCACCTCCACTATTGACCCAATTATCAGCATGGGTTTTGCATCAGGTGCCATCACACAGGCAGTGACAATCTGCGGGGCAACGACCTCTGATACTATTGAGGTCCAAGGGGCCGGGACCTCCGGGACAAGCACAGCATTCATTGTAAGCCCTGGCGCTCTGAATTCGATTTATATTGACCCCATCGCCTCCCCACAGTCCCAGGCAACGCCATTCACACTTACAGCCTATGCACTGGATGTCTGTGGAAACACGGCCACAACCCATACAGGAGCTGCAACACTATCAGATTCTACAGGAACTCTTTCTCCTTCCTCAGGTAATTTCATCTCCGGCATCATGAGCCTCATGGTAGCTACCTGTTCTTCCAGCGGGGGCAACTCAATTACTGTAACCTCCGGTGGAAAAACAGCCACAAGTTCCACTTTTACTGTAATCCCTGGACAGGGCCCATTGGATCACTTGATCATAAATCCCGTTTCTTCACCCAAACTTTCCGGCACACCCTTTCCAATCACAGTGACAGCCTACAATATCTGCAACAATGTCCTTACAGGATATAATCAAAGCGCATCCATCACAGATACAACCGCAACAATCTCCCCCTCTTCAGGGAGCTTTGCAAACGGCATTTTCAGCCAGAACGAGGTTGTCTGTCAGCCAAACATAAACGATGTCATTACGGTAATATCAGGAGGAAAGGTGACATCCGGTACAGGTTTTGATGTCAATTCTCCGGCAAATGCAGGTGGAGACTCTTTCATCCTCACCTGGGGATCTACTGTCATCGGAACTTCTTCCCTACCCGGATATACATATTTTTGGACATGCAATAAGCCCTCCTGTTTTCTTGATGATCCCTCCCTGGCACAACCCCTTGCCTCACCCCTGAGCACAACGACTTATACCGTTTCGGTGAGCCAGGCAGGGTGCACAAATACATCCGTTGCCACTGTTTTCGTTAATATGTAACCCTTACCGTGCCCCTGGATGGAGAGACGAATTATCCTTTCAATGCAATTATTATGACCACACTTAGCGAACCCCTGGACCTCTCAACACTGAACACTGATACATTCTGGCTAACTGACTGGACAACCGGCAACCCCTTTTCCTGGGCAGGAACCTCTGTAACCTACGATACAGCAACACAAACAGCCGGCCTCTTTCATACAGACCTCACCATTGGCAACACTTATCAAGCCACTCTATCAATGTCATTACTGAGCATCTATGGAAATTCCCTGGTTACAGACTACAACTTTGGATTTGATGCGGGCGGATCTGACATTACCCCTCCAACCATTCTAAATACAACTCCCTCAACACCAGCCCCTTTGAATGCCCTTATTACAGCCACCTACAGCGAATACATAAGTCCCACAAGCATCACTGGTAACACGATAACGGTATATACAGGGGCATCGATCATAACGGGAACCATCGCTTATGACATTCCCTCTATGACAATTATCTTCACACCATATAATCTCCTTATCTCCACAACGACATATACCGCTGTGGCCCGGGATGCCAGGGATCTGGCCAACTTAACACAGAATCCCAATCCCTACACCTGGACATTTGCAACAGGAACTGCTCTGGACATCACTCCTCCTACTGTCGCAGGGATCTATCCAACACCCGGAGCCGCTGGTGTTCCATCTTCGGTCATTGTGTCCGTAACATTCAGCGAGCCCATGAATCCCCTTACCATCAATGCAAACACCTTCTACCTTCTGAATCCATTGGGTGGCAGGGTGGCTGCTACGATCACATATACTGCAGCAACAAACACGGCTTACCTCACCCCATCCAACTTTCTTGGTTTTTACTTAACTTACACGGTAATTGTAACAGGCGGTGCAGGTTGCACAGGGGTCAAGGACCTGGCAGGGAACTGTATGGGAGCGACATTTACATCCACATTCACGACCGGAGGGGCCATCTTCTGGGACAATATGGAGGCTGGAGGATGCAGCGGGAGCGGGATCGTTCCCCCGTGCTGGACATCATCAGGGGGATGGGCCTTTTCAACTCAATACTACAAGAGTCCAACCCGAAGTTATGGAATTTCGACGCCGCCAAATGGAATATATACCCTCACCTCAGGGGACATCTCAATTCCTTCAGGTTCTTCCCCATCGCTAACTTACTGGCAGAGGTATAAACTCTTCAAGTCCGGGCCAAACAGGGATAGGGGCTCTGTCAGGATTCAAGTTGTTAGCGGCTCATGCACGGATGCAACCCTCGACACCTTTAGGGGGGTTAGACAAAACTTTACCCGCCAGACATATAGCCTGTCAAATTATGCGGGATGCACAATTCAGATCATCTTTGAACTTGATGCCCAGAGCGGCAAAGGCCAGTGGTTTATTGACGATGTCCTGATTCAGTAAAAATAAATGGGCGCTGTCCCTATTTAATAGAGGAAACGCCAGCCAAGGTTAATTGAGTATTGCCCCACCCCTCCATTAATATCGGCATCCTTATTTGTGAAATTTGAGCTAAATATACGTGCTTCTATAAAGGCCTCTCCTACTCTTGCATTGACCTCTGCACCGATGAAGGCCTGAATTCCGGGTGCCGAGCCATTCTTTGTGACTTTAGACCCCCCATCTAATCCATATTCCATTGAGGAGATAAAGTATCCTGCGCCAGCCCCGGCATAAGGGAGTATGGATGAAGGAAACGGATATGTGCATCTTGCGTTCAGCGTTACAGGAATCACTTGAAGGGTCCAGGAAAGAGGGGTTCCATTAAAAGACTCCTTTTTATCCTGGGAGTAGTATCCTCCCTCAAGAAACAGGGATAGGGAACGGCGAAGTATTGGTAGGATAAAACTCAGGTCTCCGCCAAAGAACATCGTTGATATGTAATCTGTGCCTACGATATATCCCAGCCGGAGCCCCAGACCGTAGTTTCTCTCGTGTTTCTTCTCCTCTTCTACCGCAAACCTCTCAATGTAACTCTTCTGGGATCCGCCTTCTTTCAAGGAGGTCTCTGACCCTATGGATTGCCGGCGATCAAGCTCTTTATCAGAGACTATCTCCCTCTCAGGAAAATGGATAGCTGCTCCGCCGGGACACGGCTGAGGAAAATAAAATATATAAGTATGCTTCCCCACAGGGACGGAAATTTCTATGATTGTCGCATCTGAAGGAGTCACGGAGCCAACATTGAGAAAACTTGCTGCAATAGACTCTTGAGGGACGATATGAAATTTTTTAATGGGATGATTGTCAACATACAGGATGAGGCTCACAGGAGCAAGGCTATCTTTGTTCCATGGCAATATGACCTTTCTGACATCGGCTTTCAATGTCCCCGGGCCGTAAACGGCAATTTTCAAGGAATATTTCTCAGGTATAAAAAAATACCCCTTCTCTACCCCCCGCTCGAGAAGGGATATGCTTCGAACAGGAGAAAGGAGCGCAATGGCAGCCGTCGGTTGGGACTGCCCGATAACTACACATAGAATAAGGGCTGAAAAGCTCACATTATCTATTATACCTCAGGTCGCATCGTGCCCGCGATGTGCAAGCAACCTCAGGGCTTCCTGATTTTTTATTACAATCCTGTTCCTAACTATCTCTATATGGCCCCTATTGATAAAACCTGCGAGTGAAAGCAATACGAAGCTCGTGGTTGTCCCGGTAAGGTGGGCAAGGTTCTGCAAGCTTAGCTTAATACCCAATAAAAGACCGCCTTTTGATTCCTTTCCGAATAGCCTGGCAAAATCGAGAAGAAGCGAGGCAATCCTCTCGGGGACATCCGTATAGAGAAGGAGCCAAATATTATTTTCAAGCTTCCTGTGTTTGAGCATGCCTGAATAAGAACTGAAGGAGAGTTTCTGTGACTCTTT
>Ga0315310_10001919_pt1 | contig 13127 bp, 10 predicted proteins | sample TDP5_MG_FD_203630 | JGI IMG/M metagenome (GOLD analysis project Ga0315310, IMG submission 203630) | Freshwater sediment microbial communities from Lake Towuti, South Sulawesi, Indonesia - TDP5 | ecosystem: Environmental > Aquatic > Freshwater > Lake > Sediment | place: Indonesia: South Sulawesi... | reverse complement strand
AAGATCAGGAATCGAAGGTGCCGACGAAATTCATCTTTGTGAGTGGTGGGGTCTTATCCTCACTGGGAAAGGGCCTCGCCTCTGCCTCCATCGGGTGCCTCCTGGAGGGAAGGGGCCTCAGCGTCACCTTCCTCAAGTTCGATCCCTATATCAATGTGGATCCCGGGACCATGAACCCCTTTCAACACGGGGAGGTCTTCGTTACCGACGACGGCTCGGAGACGGATCTGGACCTGGGTCACTATGAGCGATTCACCCATGCCTCCCTCACCAAGGACAATAACGTCACTACCGGCCAGATCTATTTCTCCGTGATCAACAAGGAGCGACGGGGTGATTATCTGGGTGGGACCGTTCAGGTGATTCCCCATATTACCGATGAGATCAAGCGATCGATCCGCCGGGTCGACAAGGGTGCAGATGTGGTCATCGTAGAGATCGGGGGGACGGTGGGTGATATCGAGAGCCTGCCTTTTCTGGAGGCTATCCGGCAGTTCAAGAGCGAAGTGGGACGGGAGAACGCCATCAATATTCACCTGACCCTGGTCCCCTATATCAGCACGGCAGGGGAATTGAAGAGCAAGCCAACCCAACACAGTGTAAAGGAATTGCTGGAGATCGGCATCCAGCCCGACATCTTGCTCTGTCGTACCGATCGTTTCCTTCCTCGGGAGATCAAGGCCAAGATTGCCCTCTTCTGCAATCTCTCGGAGGAGGCCGTAATCACTGCTAAAGATGTGGAATCGATCTATGAGGTCCCGTTGGTTCTTCGTTCCGAAGGCCTGGATGATATCATTTTGAAGTTCCTTGGGCTAAAGACCCGCGGACAGGATTTGACGGAATGGGAGAGGATCGTAGAAAAGATCAAGAATCCGAGCCACTCGGTGGCCATTGCGGTGGTGGGGAAGTACCTGGAATTGAAGGACGCCTACAAGAGCTTGGCCGAGGCGATCACCCACGGGGGGATTGCCAATGATTGCATGGTGCAGGTGAAGAGCGTAGATGCGGAGAGAATTGAGCGGGAGGGGGCAGAGGTGAACCTGGATGATGTCAGTGGGGTCCTGGTCCCCGGAGGATTTGGGGCCAGGGGGATCGAAGGGAAGATCTCGGCGATCCGCTTCGCCCGGGAGAAGAAGATCCCCTTTTTCGGGATCTGCCTGGGGATGCAGTGCGCGGTCATTGAATTTGCCCGCAACGTCTGCGGACTTTCCTCATCCAACAGCACCGAGTTTGCCCCAGATACCCCTCATCCCGTGATTGATCTCATGCCGGATCAGCAAATGATTACCCATTTGGGAGGGACCATGCGCTTGGGTTCCTATCCTTGCCTCTTGCAGAATCCCTCTCGAGCCTTGGAGGCCTATGGTCGGCATGAGATCCAGGAGAGGCATCGACATCGATACGAGGTAAACAACGGATATCGAGAGATGCTCCAAGGGCGTGGCATGGTTCTCTCTGGCTTTTCTCCCGACGGTCGTTTGGTCGAGATGGTGGAGATTCAGGATCACCCCTGGTTCGTGGCCGGACAATTTCATCCGGAATTCAAATCCAGCCCGCGGGATCCCCATCCTCTATTTCGGGAATTCATCAGGGCCTCCTTGAAGTGGGGTCAGGGGGGGAAGTGAAAAGAGGGAAGGATCGAGAGGTCCGGGTGGGCAGAATCCCCCTCGGCAAAGGGCATCCCCTGGTGCTGGTGGCAGGTCCCTGTGTGATTGAGGAGGAGGGTAAGACCCGCAGGATGGCCGAGATCCTCAAGGAGATCGTGGAGAAGGCAGGAATTCCCTTGATATTCAAGTCCTCCTACGATAAAGCGAATCGCAGCCAGCTGAGCTCTTTTCGAGGACCGGGAATGCGCGGGGGACTGAAGATTCTGGCCAAGATCAAGCGGGACCTGAAAGTTCCTGTGCTTTCTGATGTCCATTCTCCCCAGGAGGTGGAGGAGGCTTCAGCCGTCCTGGATGTCCTCCAGATCCCCGCTTTTCTTTGCCGACAGACGGATCTTTTGCTGGCCGCTGGCCGCACGATGAAGCCGGTGAATGTCAAAAAAGGGCAGTTCCTGGCCCCCTGGGATATGAAGAATGTGGTGGAGAAGATCGAATCGACGGGAAACCGATCCATCTTGCTCACGGAGAGGGGGACCTGCTTCGGCTACAACAATCTGGTGGTGGATTTCAGATCCCTACCTTTGCTGTCTGAGCTGGGCTATCCGGTGATCTTTGATGCCACCCACAGCGTGCAATTGCCGGGGAGATTAGGCACCTCTTCGGGGGGGCAGAGGCAGTTCGTCCCTGCCCTGGCCAGGGCGGCGGTGGCCGTGGGGTGCGATGGACTCTTTCTCGAGGTTCACGAGGATCCGGACAGGGCCCCCTGCGATGGGCCGAACATGGTCCGCATGCAGGATTTGCCTGCCATCTTGAGATCCGTCAAAAGGATCCGTCAGCTGTTTAGTGAGAGATGAAGGAGAAGAGGGGGATGGGTGGGGAAATCGAGCGGGCAAAAAGGGTGTTGAAGATTGAGGCAGAGGCCATTCTCAACCTCATCCCTCGGATCCACGCCACCTTCAATGAGGCGCTGGCAATCCTATACGGCTGCCAGGGAAGGGTGGTCCTCACCGGGATGGGCAAATCCGGCTTCATCGCCAATAAGATTGCGGCCACCCTGGCGAGTACGGGAACGCCAGCCTTCTTCATGCACCCCGCGGAAGGGGTTCATGGGGACCTCGGTATGGTAGTCAAGGGAGATGTGCTCCTTGCCATTTCCAACAGCGGTGAGACCAACGAAATCATCAACCTCCTGCCCTCCATCAAGCGTCTGGGGGTCAAGCTTATCTCCATGGTGGGCAACCCCAACTCCACCCTGGCCAGGATGAGCGATGTCGCCCTGGATGTCAGTGTGGAGGAGGAGGCCTGTCCACTGGGGCTGGCGCCCACCGCCAGCACCACGGCTGCCCTGGCGATGGGGGACGCCTTGGCGGTGGTGCTCCTGGAGGCGAGGGGCTTCAAGAAGGAGGATTTCGCCCTATTCCACCCAGGCGGATCCCTGGGGAGGAGGCTCTTAATCCGGGTAAAAGACCTCATGCATGTGGGCCAGGAGGTTCCAAAGGTGTCCGAGGGTGCCCTCATGAAGGATGCCATCTTAGAGATCACCAGCAAGAAGTTAGGGGTCACCTCGGTGGTGAACGATCGGGGCGAACTGGTGGGAATTCTGACCGACGGCGATCTCCGGCGGGCCTTGGAGCGGGGAGGAAATATCTTGCCCCACGGTGTGGCCGAATACATGACCAGGCAGCCTAAGGTGATCGACGAGGAAGAACTGGCCGCCAAGGCCTTACAGGTGATGGAAAGCTTTGCCATTACCTCGCTCTTGATCCTTGACCCGCAGAGAAGGGTGAAAGGGATCCTTCATATGCACGATATCTTGAAGTCCGGGGTGGTATGAGGCGGAATGGATAGATGGAACAAGAGGTAATCGAAAAGGCCAAGAAGATCAGGATGCTCCTTATGGATGTGGATGGCGTATTGACCGATGGGTCCATCATCTTTGGCAGCGGCAGGCAGGAGGTTAAGGCCTTCTTCGTTCATGACGGATTGGGACTTCGAATGGCTCAACGAGCCGGGATGATTACCGGTCTCATCTCTGCCAGAGAATCGGAGATGGTGGCTCGGAGGGCGAGGGAGCTTCGAATCCCCGAGGTCCACCAGAAGGTGGAGGATAAGATCCCGGTCTGGGAGAAACTGCTCAAGAAATACCAACTGTTGCCCGAGAATGTGGCCATGATGGGAGATGACCTGGGCGATCTCCCCCTTCTTCTCAGAGCCGGCCTCTCCATCGCGGTGGCCAACGCGGTGGAGGAAGTAAAGGATCGGGTGGATTATGTGACCCAGCACCTGGGCGGAAGGGGCGCGGTCCGGGAGGTGGTGGAGCTGATCCTTCGAGCCCAGGGGGTGTATGAGAGGGAACTTTCGCGTTATCTGAAGCAGTAAGCCCTCCCGCATGATGCCTCCCCTGAGAGGGAGAGGGAAGAGAAGGCGATCCTGACCTTTTGGATCCTGGGAGATAAGAGAGGGAGAGTTCGATTCTTCTTCGCGGGAAGGGAGATTTTGGAGGAAAAAATAGAGATCAATGGAGGACGGAATGGGCCGAACCCACTACTTTCTTACCTCAGAATCAGTCACCGAAGGACATCCAGACAAGATTGCGGATCAGATCTCCGATGCAGTATTGGACGCCATCCTGGCCCGAGATCCAGTGGGACGGGTTGCCTGCGAGACCTTGGTCACCACCGGCTTGGCATTTGTGGCAGGGGAGATTACCACCACCTGCTATGTGGATATTCCCCAGATTGTGCGAGATACGATCCGCGACATCGGGTATACCCGGGCCAAATATGGCTTCGATTATGAGACCTGCGCGGTGATCACCGCAATTCAAGAACAGTCCGCGGATATCGCCTTAGGGGTCGATATCCAAGGAGCGGGGGACCAAGGGCTCATGTATGGCTATGCCACCAGGGAGACTCCCGAGCTGATGCCCCTGCCCATCATGTTGGCCCATGGGCTCGTTCGGCAGTTAGCCGATGTCCGGAGGAAGGGAGTATTGGAATATATTCGGCCCGATGGCAAGTCGCAGGTGACGATCGAATATGGGAATAGCAGGCCCACTCGTGTAGATACGGTGATCGTCTCGGCTCAGCACAGCCCAGATGTGACCCTCAAGCAAATCCGAGAGGATATCATCGAGAAGGTCATTCTGCCCGTTCTCCCCAGGAATCTATATGATCCGGAGCGGATCATCTACTATATCAATCCCACGGGCAGATTCGTGATTGGAGGGCCCCAGGGGGATACAGGCCTGACGGGAAGGAAGATTATCGCCGATACCTACGGAGGGGTGGGAAGTCACGGAGGAGGCTGTTTCTCCGGCAAGGATCCCACCAAGGTGGATCGTTCCGGCTCCTACGCCGCGCGGTACATCGCGAAGAACATCGTGGCGGCCAACCTGGCCGAGAAGTGCGAGGTCCGGCTGGCCTATGCCATTGGAGTCCAGCAGCCGGTCTCCATGGTCATTGACACCATGGAAACGGGAATCCTGCCCGACGAAGAGGTTCAGAAGGCGGTACGGAAGCTCTTTGATCTCAGTCCCGCCGCGATCATCAAGGCCCTCGATCTTCGCAGGCCTATCTACAAGAAGACCGCTGCGTACGGGCACTTCGGGCGGACCGAACCGGAATTCACCTGGGAAAAGACCGACATGGCTGAAGCCTTGGCTTCTGAATTGAAAGCGAAATGAGAGGAGGGCCTGTGAAGTCTGACATCGCCGATATCCACCTCGCTGAGAAGGGGAGGATGCGGATCGAATGGGCCCAGCAGAGTATGCCCGTTCTCTCCCTGGTGAAAGAACGGTTTGCTCAAACTCAGCCGCTGAAAGGGATCAGGGTTTCTGCCTGCCTCCATGTGACCGCGGAGACGGCCAATCTGATGGACACCCTGAAAGCGGGGGGGGCGGAGGTCCGCCTCTGTGCGTCGAATCCCCTGAGCACCCAGGACGATGCGGCTGCCTCTTTGGTAAAGCATCTCGGAGTGCCGGTCTTCGCAATCAAAGGGGAGGACAAGGAGACCTACTATCGGCACCTGGAGTCTGCCATCGAGTTTGGACCTCACATCACCATGGATGACGGGGCCGATACCATCTCGGTCATTCACTCCCGACGGAGGGATCTGATTCCCCAGATCATTGCAGGGACGGAGGAGACCACCACGGGGGTCATCCGCCTGAAAAGCATGGAGAGAAAAGGGGTTCTGGCGTATCCGATTATCGCGGTCAATGACGCTCAAACCAAGCATTTCTTCGATAATCGTTACGGAACTGGCCAAAGTACGATCGATGGAATCTTGAGGGCTACCAACCTCCTTCTGGCAGGAAAGCGTTTTGTGGTCTGTGGATACGGCTGGTGTGGCCGCGGCGTGGCCATGCGCGCGAGAGGAATGGGCTCCAATGTGATCATTGTGGAGGCGGATCCGCTTCGAGCGTTGGAGGCGGTCATGGACGGCTATACTGTGCTGCCCAGCGCGGAGGCGGCGAAGGTGGGAGAGATCTTTGTCACCGTCACGGGAAATATTCATGTACTGAGGGGTGAGCATTTCTTGGCGATGAAGGACGGGGCCGTGATCTGCAATGCAGGCCATTTCAATGTGGAGATCGATCTTGAGGCGCTGGAGGCCCTCTGCGCCTCTCACCGGCCGAGTCGGGAATTTGTGGAACAATATAGCCTGAAGGATGGCCGGCGGATCTACCTCCTGGGAGAGGGAAGGCTGGTCAATTTAGCCTCTGCGGAAGGCCATCCCGCGAGTGTGATGGATATGAGCTTTGCGAATCAGGCCCTCTCCGTTGAATTCGCAGTGAAGAATCGGGGAAAAATGGAGAAGAAGGTCTATCCGGTCCCGGAGGAGATCGATCGTGAGATCGCGCGCCTCAAACTGAAGGCCATGGGTATCCATATCGACGAGCTGACCGAGGAGCAGAGGGATTATCTGGCCTCGTGGGAATTGGGAACATAGCGGAAGGGAGACAGGAATTCCCTTTTGCAAGGAAAGCCAACCAGGGGTGGAAAGGATCCAGAGAGGAGGTTGAAGTGAAGAAGCTGACGGGGTTTCTGCTCTCGCTCATGTGGGTCTTGCTCCCTGCCATGTTGAGCGCCGGGGAGGATGCGGGCGGGATCGTTTATATCTTCGATGTCTTACAAAAAGAAAAGGTAGATCCTGGTCAGGCCTTCAGGTCGATTCCCCTTTTGAGGGGGCCCAATTGCAGCTTGAATCTGGCCCAGCTCAACACGGTGGTCAAGAACCATTACCACAAGAGCCATGACGAAGTCGTTTACTTAGTGAGGGGCAATGGCCTGGTGACCATCGCGGGAAAGGACTATCAGGTGTCGCCGGGCCATGCCTATCTGGTTCCTCAGGGAACCATTCACCGTTTCGTCAACCTGGGGCCGGATCCTGCTGTGGTTCTCTCCATCTTCTCCCCTGCATTTGATGGGAAGGATCGGATCTTTATAGAAGAATGAATTTCGCTTCTCGATTCGCTCGCCAAATTTGATCCCGGCCCTCAAGCCGCAGGGAGTGTCCTTTCCGCCTATTCAAAGAGCGCATCGACGAAGGCCTGGGGGTCAAAATCCTGGAGGTCCTCCAGGTGCTCCCCCAGGCCGATGTATCTTACCGGGATCCGCAGCTGATCCGCGATGGCCACCACGATTCCACCCTTTGCCGTCCCGTCCAGCTTGGCGACTACCAGCCCGGTGAGTCCCACCGCATTCTGAAAATCCCTGGCTTGCTGGAGGCCGTTATTTCCGGTGGTAGCATCCAAGACGAGAAGAACCTCATGGGGGGCTCCCTCCATTTGCCGCCCAATGGTGCGCCTCATCTTCTTCACCTCCTCCATGAGCGCCCGATTGGTATGTAAGCGCCCTGCCGTATCGATGATGAGAATATCCTTCTTGCGCGATTGGGCGGCATTGACTGCATCAAAGGCGACAGCGGAAGGATCTCCCCCGGGCTGGTGATGAATCATCTCCACGCCCAATCGATCCGCCCAGATCTTGAGCTGGTCCGCCGCGGCGGCGCGATAGGTATCTGCAGCCGCCAGCAGCACCTCTTTGCCTTCCCTCTGGTGGCGATGGGCCAGCTTGGCGATGGTAGTCGTCTTCCCCGTACCATTTACTCCCAGGACCAGGATGACATGAGGAATCGCCAGGGGATGGGGAGCGACTTCTCTCTTTGCCTGGTCCAGGATCGAGAGCAATTGCTGCTTGAGGGAAGCCTTGAGATCTTGAGAATCCTGGAACGCGGATTTCCTCATCCTTTCTCTGAGGGAGGCGAGGAGGGATTCTGCGGTGGGCACTCCAATATCGGCGGAAAGGAGGATCTCCTCCAGTTCCTCTAAGGAGGAATCATCGATCGCCCTCCCCGAAAACAAAAGATCCATTCTTCCGATGAGGGCCTCCTGTGTCCTCTTCAGGCTCGATCTCAGCTGGGCAAGAAGATTCATGAGCCCTCAAAAGGCCAGTTCTTTTTCTAATCTGGAGGCGGACATGCGACACTGAAAAAGGGCCTGGCCCAGATTTCCTTCTGGTTGGATGAGGAGGAGCAAGAAGAAGAGATCTCGTAGAGGTAAAACCACTAAGCTGCCCCTCTCGAACTCCACCACGATACCTCTCACCACACCTTGATCCTGCCGCTTCACCGCGGCGAGGATATCCCGCACCACCACTCCAAACCGAGCCCCAATCCACTCCACATCGAAGGATGAATCCGTTGAGCACCACTCGATCGCCTCCCCGTCGTTGCTGATCAAGATGGAAGCGATCCCCCCGTCTACCTTCTTAACGAGAGCATCCAAGGCCTCTTTAATCTCCATTCTTTTCTCCCTTAAAGATCGCGGGATTTGCTCATCGTCTCAGCGATCCCTGCTTCCTTCCCATCTGACGGAGACCACTTTGGAGATTCCTGGCTCCTCCATGGTCACGCCGTACAGGCAATCTGCAGCCTCCATGGTCTTCTTGTTGTGGGTAATGAGGATGAATTGATGTCTTTGGGACAGGTCCCCCAGGAGGGACAGGAATCGCTCCAGGTTGGCATCATCCAGGGGAGCATCCACCTCGTCCAGGAAGCAAAAGGGAGAGGGCCGATACTTGAAGAGGGCCATCAGAAAGGCCAGTCCGGCTAACGCCTTTTCCCCTCCGGAGAGGAGGCTCAGGTGGGCTAAATGCTTACCAGGAAGGGACACCATGATTTCCACTCCTGCCTCCTCCGCCCCTTCCGATGATTCCCTGCCATTTTGGAGTCGGATCTGGGCGGATCCTCCCCCAAAGAGAGCGGCGCAATATTCCCGGAAGTGTTGGTTGATCGATCCAATGGCCTGGCCAAATAGCCTTTCGGTGGTCTTGTCGATCTCGGAAATCGTCTGACGCAGGGAGGCAGCGGAGCTGGAAAGATCCTCAGCCTGTGCCCTGAGGAAGAGGTACCTTTTGGTGAAGGCCTCATAATCAACCAGTGCTGCCATATTCACTGGTTCAAGTCTTTGGCAACGTTCCCTGAGCCTGAGCAATTCCTCTTCGACCTGAGGGACCTCTCTGCCTTCCTCCTGATACAACTCCCTCGCCTGAGCAAGACCAGAGACTCCAGATCGGGTGAGACCCTCCCGGAGGTGAAGCAAATCCTGTTCTATTTGTGCCCTCTCGATCTGCAGATGATTCAGGGCTCCATCGATCTCCAAGCTATGCCTCTTGAGCCGACCGATCTCCTCCTGGATTTTATCCACCGAGGAGGATTTCTCCTCCCTCTGTTTTCCGATCTCCTTCGATGCCGCACTCGCCTCAGATTCCTGGGAACTGAGATCCCGGAGGATCTTTTCCTTTTCCTGCAAGGATTCCTCGATCCGAAAGCGCCTCTCCCGGATTGCCGCCAGCTCCTTCCCCGTTTGTTCCCTTCCCTGAAGGAGCGAACTGATCTGTTCTTCAAGCCGGGCGAGATGCATCTCTCTCTCCCTCTTCGTTTCCTCTTGGAGCCTCAATTCCTGGGCGGTTGACTCCCTCCTTTCCCAGATCGGTCTCTGCTGCCCCCTTAGAGACTTCAGAGAGGTCTGAAGATCTCTGGTCTCTTCCTCGACCCTTTGCTGTCGACTCTCCTGTTCTCTCTCCTCTTCGGCCAGGCTGAGAAGCTCCGCCTCGAGCTGGGCGTTCTCCTCCTCCAGGGAGGCCTTCTCCAGGGCCAGGAATTCTATCTGCTGGTCAGCTCTTTTCAGTTCCATGGCTACCTGACTCCGATCCTTTTCTAAGGCGACCCGCTCGATTTGCAGGATCTGCTCCTCTGTTGCCAGGGATTCGGAACTCTCCTGAAGCCTCCTCCGGTGCTGACCCAGGGCTTCTCTTTTTGTTTGTGCTTTCTCAAGCTCCTCTTTTGCCTCCCACAGTTTTTTGGAAAGATCTTTCATCTCGCGTTGACGGACCAGCAGGCCAGAGATGGAATCGGAGGCCAATCGGATCGCCCCCCGGGAAGTAATCACTTCTCCCTTCAGGGTAGCGATCGCTCGGGGTCGCCCCGGTTGCCTGCACACCTTCATCGCCACCTCCAGATCTTCTACCACCAGGCTATCGTCTAGGAGCCGCCGCATCAAGTCTTGGTATTGAGGCTCAACTCTGATGAAATCGATTGCTCTTCCCAAAATTCCTGGAAAAGAGGCCAAGGGCCTGGATGGGGCAGGGGGGAATTTCGACTCTGCCGAATCAGAGAAGAAGGAAAGGGGCAGAAAGGTCGCTCCCCCCTTTTGAAGCACCTCCGTCTCCTGAATGATGCGGTGGATTTCCTCCACATCCTTCAGGACCAGCCCTTTGAGCTCTGAGCCGAGCAGGGATTCGATGGCCCGCTCATACCCCGCCTGCGTCTCCAGGAGCTCGCCGATGGCCATCAGGAGGGCCGGCCGGGAGAGGGCAGGGGGTGAAGCGTTCCTGTTCTGTAGAAGATAACGTGCCCCCTCCCCATAATCCGAATAGGTTCTCTGTAACTCCTGATAGGAGGATAGGCGGCTTGAGAGTTCATCTACCTGGCGCTGCAACTTGGAAGAGGCGGCATCGCTCCCCTTCTCCTCCTCCAGGGTGGAGGCCAGATCGTCTGTCAGCTGGGTTTGTCGGGAGCGCAATTCAGCGAACCCTCGGGCCAGCTCCTGCAGTTTCTCCTCCAGTCCCTTGAGCCTATCCTGGAGTTCGGCTTGCTCAGAAGATCTGGCCCCCTGTTGGGCCTCTATCTTTCTCGTCTGCTGGTTCAGTTTCAGGCTCTGTTTTTCCAGTGCCGCCCTTTGGTTCCGCAGGTTGCTGCAAAGGGCAGCCGCCCGAATGGCCTCCCGTCGCTTCTCCTCCAGCGATTGGCCAAGGCGAGCCACCTCTTTAGATAGGTCCTCCGTCGCTCTCAGAAGCTCTTCCTCCGTTCGGGAAAGAGATCCAACCCGTTCCCTGACGCTATCGATTGCCCCTCTCCCCTCGGACATAGCTCCCTGAAGCTCTGCAAGCTGTGAGGCCAGGGTGACCAGATGAGCCTGGGCCTTTTCCTCCCTCTTGGTCAATTCTTCCTTCTCCTGGGTGAGGATCTCCCCTTGGGCTTTCGCCTTCTCCCTTTCCCCTTGAATTCGAATGACCGATTGTTGGGTCTCTCGGAAGGTTCCGTCCAGGCTCAGCAGATGAAGGCGCTCCCGTTCCAGTTGACTCTCATACTGCCCAATCCTGGCGGCCAGGGAAAGTCTCTCATCGGCTCTCTCTTTCAGGGCTGCTGCGATTCGACTCAGCTTAATTTCGGCACCCTGGTAGTCTCGGACCCGAAGGTATCCCTCCAAATATTCAATCCTCTTGCGGGCTTCCTCGTATTCCCTTGCCTTTTTGGCCTGCCGGCTCAGGGAGTTTCGCTGTTGTTCTACCTCCCGGATGATATCTTGCAGGCGAAGAAGGTTCTGAGCAGCTGCCTCAAGCTTGGCGACTGCGGCCTTCCTGCGCACCCTGTATTTCATGATGCCTGCGGCCTCCTCGATCATGGCCTTCTTCTCCCAGGCCCTGGAGTCGAGTAGGGAGGCCACAGATCCCTGTTCAATCAAGGCATAGGGTGTGTTTCCAAGTCCGGAATCGAAAAAAAGGTTCAAGATATCCCGCAGAAGACAGGGGGCGCCGTTCAGGAGATATTGGCTTTCGCCAGATCGGAAGAGACGCCTGGTGATGTTGATTTCGCTGAATTCGGTGGGAAGTTGGGCCTGGTGGCCGCTGATGGTAAGGGAGACTTCAGCCATGCCTTGGGCCTGAGAGGTTCCGTTCCCATGGAAGATTACATCCTCCATCCTCTCTGCCCGCAGGATTCGATGCCCCTGTTCTCCCAGAACCCAGCGAATCGCATCAGCGATGTTGCTTTTCCCGCACCCATTGGGCCCCACAATAGCTGTGATGCCGGGCTCAAAGGAGAGTTCCACCCCTTGAGGGAAGGACTTGAAGCCCACCAGTCTCAGGCGTGAGAGGTGCATAGCAGCATCCTTCTACCACATCCCATAGAGCCCTGTAAAGGAAAAAAATACTATCAGATGTATGATTTTACGAAGAAACCACAATATATTGTGTCTCATCGATCCTCTTCCCTTCCCCACCTCATCAAGGCAGCCTTGGCTGCCTCCTGCTCCGCTTCTCTCTTGCTCTTTCCCTTGCCCGCTGCGAGTCTCCTTCCTCCCGCCCTGACCTCCACCCAAAAGATCGGCTCATGGGCTGGCCCCTTTCTTCTCCTTACCCTGTACTGAGGAAGGAGATGGAGACGAGACTGCACCAGAGCCTGCAATCTGGATTTCGCATCCAAGCGGAAGGAACTCGGCATTTTGCTCAATTCCGCATCAAGGTGAGGAAGGAGAAATCGGTGGAGGGCCGGCCAGCCTCCCTCAAGATATAAGGCGGCAATCAATGCTTCCAGGGCGCCCGCCAGGATTGAGACCTTCTTTCTACCCCCGGATCGTTCTTCTCCCTTGCCCAACTTTAGCAAGTCGCCCAAGTGAATGTTTTTGGCGATGCGAGCCAGACTGGCCCGATTGACCAGGCGAGCCTTCATAGAAGAGAGTTCGCCCTCTGAGGCGGTGGGGAAGGCATGGTAGAGGAATTGGCTGACGACAACGCCCAGGAGGGCGTCACCCAGGAACTCCATCCTTTCGTTGTGATCCGCAGTCGGCTCTGGCTTCGATCCATCGCTCAGGGCAGATCTGTGGGTCAAGGCGCAACTCAATAGATCCCGGTTCCTGAATCGGTAGCCTAACAGATCTTCCATTGATTGCACAGTGTGGCTCCTTCCCCGGTGGATTCTTGGCCCTTTCGGCCAAGCACTATAGCGAAAACTGAGATTTTCCTCAATGGCGGATGGGCAAAATATCCTTGACAAAATGGCGGGTCAAATAATATATGGCCATTACATTGCACAAAGAGACCTTTCCCCTCTAGGTTTTCCCTGCCGGAGGGGCCACACGGGAAGGCTTCTCGCAGCAGGACTGCAAGGTTAGATAGACGGTTTTCAAGGAGCGAACTAAGGTGCCATTCCATCCCAGGGTACTCCGAAAGCTTTCGC
>Ga0315310_10001918_pt1 | contig 13139 bp, 14 predicted proteins | sample TDP5_MG_FD_203630 | JGI IMG/M metagenome (GOLD analysis project Ga0315310, IMG submission 203630) | Freshwater sediment microbial communities from Lake Towuti, South Sulawesi, Indonesia - TDP5 | ecosystem: Environmental > Aquatic > Freshwater > Lake > Sediment | place: Indonesia: South Sulawesi... | reverse complement strand
GAGCATAACGCCAACACTCGCCTGACCCTGGAAGTCCTGATGCTGAGTCTGCCTGTCCATTAGATTCTTCTCCTCGTTTCGAAATCGCTGAGGGCAAGTGTGGTGGAGGTGAGATATGAAGACCTTTATGGCCGTTGTTGAGAAGTGTCCTGACACCGACTTGTATGTTGGGTACGTGCCAGGCTTCCCTGGCGCTCACACGCAGGCAGAGACACTTGACGAACTGCAGAGGAATCTCCGCGAGGTTATTGAGATGTTACTTGAGGATGGTGAGCCGGTGTTAGAAGGTGAGTTTGTCGGCACGCAAATTGTGGCAGTTGCCTGATGATGGGCAAGTATCCGGTTCTGAAGCCGAGAGAAGTAGCGGCGATTTTGGAGAAGCTGGGTTTTGTAGAGGTACGTCAAAGAGGATCGCACAGGCAATATCGGCATCCAGATGGTCGGTGTACAACGGTGCCATTTCACCGTGGGCGGGACATATCACCAATTCTTTTACGGCAGATTGCCAAAGATATCGGTCTCACTGTAGACGATCTGTTGGAACACAGATAACCAGTGTCTATCTGTGGAGGTCGGGGCATAACCTTCGCTTAAGGAGTTATGCGGCGCGTCGGGAAGAACGCTGTCAGCAGCAGTCATGTGAGCATCAATGAATTTTGAAATCATTGGGGAAATCACCGACATCGAAACCATTGCGGTCGGCAGCTCGATCCGTGAAGTTGCACGCTTGCACAAGGTCTACTTGAAAACACAATTTGTTGTCTGCGTCAAGAATGAAGGTTACCCGGCATCACTGGAGCTACGCAAAATCTATCAGGTGATAGCCGACGTCCGTGCTGCTGAACATCAGATGATCCGGGTGATTGATGAATCGGGCGAGGATTATCTGTATCCAGCGGACTTTTTCGTTCCCATCCAGTTGCCGCAAGCTGTAGAAAAGGTCTTTGCACTCGCAACTTAGCACTGGGGATGTAAGCAATGCTTTATTGAAGCTATGGTTTTGCGGGATAGCTCCGCCTGCCAGTCATCGCAGCCAGCCACCTACCATTGGGCTATTCAGAGGCTCCTTGCCTGCCGTGTAGTTTCTGCGCCAGTGCGTCTTGCCTATCACAGCGGCGGCTGAAGCGCGTGTCGTTGGGCGGCTCTGCTGCAATACAGCATTTGCGTGAATGTATGTCGCCACTGTAGAAAGGGCACGGCCATGAGAACAGCATCAGGCATAAAGAAATCGTATCGAAGTGCACGTCCGCGAACAAAAAAGTGATTTCGCTTATTGGCAAACGCAGCCCTATCAGGTTCGCCTGGCAGCTTTGGAGGAAATCCGACGGGAATATCACCAATGGAGATACGGTGCTGAACCAAGACTTCAAAGAGTTTATACAGTCGTTAAACGATAACCAAGCATGGACAGAGAACAAACGCTGAAACAGCTAACCAAAGATGAGCTGATTGGCTTGTTAGAAGACGCAGCCAAGAACTGGCTGGCCCACGACGGCCTCTGGTTTCAGGCGGTGGAGCGCAAATACGGCCTGGAGGCCGCCGTCGCCTTAGATGCGGAAGCCTGGTGCTCTTTCACCGTTATCGAGGCCCAGCGGATCATGAAGCGATTGGGGATCGAGGAAGGGGGCGGTCTTCCGGCCCTCAAGAAAGCTCTCGATTTCCGCCTCTACGCTCACATCAACGTCCAGGAGATCATTGAGCTGGACGAGAAAAGTTTTGTCTTCCGCATGAACACCTGCCGGGTTCAGGACGCCCGCAAGAGACGGGGGCTTCCCGATTTCCCGTGCAAAGAGGTGGGCATCGTCGAGTACTCCGAATTCGCCCGGGCCATTGATCCGCGGATCGAGACCCGCTGTGTGGCCTGTCCACCCGGTCCGCATCCAGAGGAATACTGGTGCGCCTGGGAATTCTCCATCGAGCAGCCATAGATTTGTGAGGTAAATATGCCAGAGGTGATAGGAGTTCGCTTTAGAGAAGCTGGCAAAATTTATTACTTCGACCCGACGGGATTTGAGGATTTGAAGGTCGGCGCCTATGTCGTAGTGAATACGGCCCGAGGAGAAGATGTAGGCCAGGTAATCGTAGCCCCCAGGCAGGTGGCCAACGACGAAGTGGTGGGGCAACTGAAAGGTATCCTGCGGCGGGCCGAACTCTGGGACCTGTTGCAGATGCAGCATTTCCGCGATCAGGAAGAACAGGCTCTGGAAAAGTGCCGTCAGAAAATCGCTGAGCATGGCCTGCCCATGAAAGTGATCAAAGCCGAGTATAACTTCGATGGCAGTCGGTTAGTCTTTTACTTCACTGCGGAGAAGCGGGTTGACTTTCGCAAACTGGTGAAAGAACTGGCCCAAACTTTCAGGTCCCGAATCGAACTCAAGCAGGTCGGGGTGCGTGATGAGGCTAAAATGATCGGTGAACTTGGCCGTTGCGGACGCCCTCTGTGCTGCGCTTCCTTCCTTTGCGAGTTCAATCCTGTTTCCATAAAAATGGCCAAACAGCAGGATTTGCCCCTCAGCCCCATGGAGATATCGGGTATCTGTGGGCGTTTGCTCTGCTGCCTGGCATACGAAGACGATTATTACGCTGAGGTCAAAAAGAGGCTCCCCAAGGTCGGCGATGTCGTTGTCACACCCCATGGGTCTGGCAAGGTTACCGGCATCAACGTGCTCAAGGAAACCCTGAACGTGGAACTGGACAGCGAAGCGACTATTGAGATCACGGCGGAGGAATTGAAAACTGACGAGGAGCCAATCAGCCGTAGACGACGTAGACGCCGTCGCAGATCCTAGATTGAGAACCTGTCCTCTCTGGTGAACCCGGAGGTGGTGGAGGAGCAGATGAAGATGGAGTTGTAGTTATGGCCGTGTCTGAAACGATCGGTTTTGCGGTTCTGGGGGCTGGCATGGCCGCCGATTACCACCGTCAGGCCATCGCTGCCAACGCCGAACTGGGGGCGCGGCTGGTGGCCGTAGGCCACTACAACCCAGCCCGGTTTGCCGACATCAGCGCCCAATGCGGCGTACCCTGTGTCAACCAGGAGGAACTGCTGGCCCATCCTGAGGTGGACATCGTCTGCATCTGTACGCCCAGCGGCCAACATGCCACCCAGGCTATCGCGGCTGCCAGCGCTGGCAAGCACGTGCTGGTGGAAAAGCCCATGGCCCTGAGCCTGGCCGACGCCGACGCCATGAACGCCGCCTGTGATCAGGCCGGCGTCCAATTGGGTGTCGTTCTCCAGCGCCGGGCCGAGCCTCTTTTCCAGCGTATCTACAGTGCCATTCAGGCCGGAGACCTGGGCGATTTGACCCTGGGCGTAGTGACCCTTCCCTACCATCGGTCGCAGGCCTACTACGACCAGGCGGACTGGCGGGGAACCTGGGCCCTGGACGGCGGTGGTGTGCTGATGAATCAGGGCATCCACCTAGTGGACCTGCTCATCTGGTACATGGGCGATCCGGTGCAGGTGCAGGCCTATGCCGCCACGTTGCATCGGGATATTGAAGTGGAGGACACCCTGGCAGCGACCCTGCGCTTTGCCAACGGCGCGCTGGCCACCATCACGGCCACGACGACGGCAGCCCCGGGCTTTCCCCACCGGATCGAGATCTATGGCACGGGCGGTGGCATTCAGGTCGAAGGCGAATCCGTCTGCCGCTGGGAGTTAGCCGATCCAGCCAAAGGGACCGTAGAACCCTCGGAAATCAGCGCTCCCGCCAACGCCGGTGCCGGAGGCGATCCCCGGGGGATCAAGCCCGCAGGTCACATCGCCCTTTTCCGAGATTTCATCCACGCCTTACGGGCCAACCGTCCGCTGCAGATTGACGGTGCGGAGGGGCGGCGCAGTCTGGCTACCGTGCTGGCCATTTATCAGGCCGCCGGTCTGCTTTGAGTAGGGCGGCTTTCCATAGCCGCCGCGTCAGGGCAAGAGGCAGGTATGGAAACCTGCCCTATTTTACATCCCAGCTCTCTCGGCCAGCATCCGCTATGACCGCACGGCCGGCTTCTTCAGCAGCACCGCCCTGGCCGTGGCGGCCGCTGGTGTGGCCCGGCTCATCGCCAACGGCGGCGCCATGCGCCTGTTGGTCGGCGCCGAGTTGAGTGAGGCCGATGTCCACGCCATCGAAAAAGGCTGTGCCCTGACCGATGTGGTGGCCGAGCGGCTGGTGGCGGCCCTCAGCGAACCTGAAGAAGAACTGCTGCGCCGACGCCTGGAAGTGCTGGCCTGGATGGTGGCTTCGGGCACGCTAGAGATCAAAGTCGTACTGCCCAAAGGGCCGGATGGGCGGCCGCTGCTAGCTACCAGCGCCATGGACTACTATCATCTAACCAGGACTCTTTCCCTCAGAGAACGTTTCCAGCCTCACCCACAGTTCGAGCGGGCCTATCTACTCCAGACCGATAGCGGCCAAGTGGCCGTCACTTTCGACGCTGCCCTGTTCGATGAACACCCCAATACCCTGCGGCTGCTGTCTTATGGCAGTGAGGTCCTGGCTGCGCTGCTGGAGTTGGTGAAGGCACCGGAGTGGGGCACGGTGGGCAACATCGTCCGTTGCTCAGCCGATACCCCCTTGCCTTTGCGAGCCTACTACACGCTGGACGGGAAAGGCCTGCCGCGGCGTATCAAGCGATTGGCTGACCTTCGGGCAGCCCTGGCCGTCAAGCCTGAGGACCTGGTTTGGTCCGAGGAAGCGCTGGCCACGGCGAGGGCCGACTTTGAGCGGGAACAGGTTGCGTGGCAAGAGCGGCTGGCCCGGGTAGCTGCCGCGCGCCGGCACGGGGAACACCTGGCTCTGGAGGAGCAGGCACGCCAGACGCTGCTCCGCGCTGCCCTGGTCGAACTGGCCATGGCCCAGCAGGCCGAGCTGTTTGCACAGGAAGCGTTGCCGACGGCTTTCACCGAGGAGGCAGTGACAGGCCTCAAGCGTCACGGCTATCCTTTTGCCCCGCTCTTGAGGCTGGTCAACGTGGAGGGTATGCGGCCCAGCCCCACCGACCCGTTTTACACTGAGGTACAGGGGCAATCGCGAGAAGCCCTCAGGCGTCAGTTTGTGGTGCTACGGGATAAGGCGGCCCACCTGGTGGGCTTGCTGGCAAATGCCCAGGATTAAGAGTAGTTTTCTCAGGATCTACCGGACGTCGCTATCTGAGGGTATGTTCCAGATTTAGCGTATGCAGCGACCACTGACAATTGAGAGGTCTGGAAGAGGAGGGAACTGATGGAACTCTATCTGGTTCAACACGGTGAGGCCAAGAGCGAAGCCCAGGACCCGCAGCGACCGCTTACCGAACGGGGGAGAGAGGAGGTCCAGCGGGTGGCGGCTTTTGCGGCCAGGGCTGGCCTGAAGGTCAGCCAGATCCGCCACAGCGGCAAGCGCCGCGCCGAGGAGACGGCGTCCATTCTGGCGAAACACCTGTCACCAGCCGAGGGGGTGCTGGCCGTCCCAGGGCTGGCCCCCATGGATGACGTCCGTCCCATCGCCCAAGCCCTGCAAAAAGAAACCGCTCCACTGATGCTGGTCGGCCATCTGCCGTTCATGGACCGGCTGGCGGGGCTGCTGGTCACGGGCGACCCGGACCGTTCGGTGGTGCGGTTTCGCATGGGCGGCATCGTCTGCCTGGAGGGCGCAGGCAATGACTGGGCCGTCAAGTGGGTGGTCACGCCAGAGTTGGTTGCGTAGAACTGTGTACTAGAGTATCTCCAGATACCTTCTCAACTCCCAATCGGTTACCTGGATACGGTAATCTTCCCACTCCACTCTCTTCGCCCTGACGAAAGCCTCGTAAGCGTGCTCTCCTAGTGCCCCCTGCAAGACCTGGTCTCTCCCTATTTCTTTGATCGCCTCTTCCAAAGTGCCAGGCAGTGTGGCGATGTTCAGCTCCTTCAGTCGGGAATCATCAAAGTCATAGACGTCCTCCTCCACCGGCGGCGGTGGGACCAGCCCTCGCCGGATGCCATCCAGACCAGCCTGGAGCATGACGGCGAAAGCCAGGTAGGGGTTGCAACTGGGGTCCGGGCAGCGCAACTCGGCCCGGGTGGAATCCTCACGGCCTGGCAAGTAGCGCGGGATGCGGATCAGGGCCGAACGGTTGATCTGGCCCCAACAGATGTAGACTGGAGCCTCGTAACCCGGAGTCAGACGCTTGTAAGAGTTCACCGTTGGGGCGACAATAGCCGACAGAGCCCGGGCATGCTCCATCTGCCCGGCGATGAAACTATAGGCCGCTTTTGAGAGCCTGTATTTGTCGTCGGGGTCGTAGAAAGCGTTCTTTCCAGCCGTGGTGAAGAGGCTCTGGTGGGTGTGCATCCCTGAGCCATTGATCCCGAAAATGGGCTTGGGCATGAAGGTGGCATAGAGACCGTGGGCTGCAGCGACAGCCTTGACCGTGTAGCGCAAGGTCATGGTGTTGTCGGCGCTGGTCAGGGCATCGGCGTAGCGGATGTCAATCTCGTGCTGCCCGGTGGCCACCTCGTGATGACTCGTTTCCACTTCCATGCCCAGGCCTTGCAAAGCGGTGACGATGTCCCCCCGCACTGCGGAGGCCAGATCCCGGGGCGAGAAATCGAAGTAGCCGCCTACATCGTGGGGGACGGGCCTCATCTGGGGCTCGCCGTCCATCTTGAACAGGAAGAACTCTAGCTCGGGGCCTACATTGTACGTGTAGCCCATCTCCGCCGCAGCGGCAATCGCTCGCTTGAGGATGTAACGCGGGTCGCCTTGGAAGGGCTGGCCATCGGGTGAATACACATCGCAGATGATGCGCGCTCTCCGCCTCTCTGCTGGCTCCCAGGGGAGGAGGCAATAGGTGTTCACATCGGGGTGAAGCACCATGTCGCTCTCGTAGATGCGGGCAAAGCCCTCGATAGAGGAACCATCGAACCAGACCCCTTTCTCCACAGCTTCCTCCAGCCGCCCGGGGGTGATGGTAACGCTTTTGATAGTCCCCACGATGTCCGTGAACTGGAGGCTGATGAACTTGACTCCATCAGCCCCTGCCTTCTCTAAAAGTGCTTTGTTCGCTTCGCTAGAATTCACGTTATCTTCCATAGAAATCTCCTTCAGATTTTGCATATCGGGATGGGCTGTCGCTTGTGCTCAGAAGCGGCCCCCACAGCCTTCACCCGCTTAAGAATTGTCTCATCGCAGTCACTTGTGTCACCCTTTTCCATGGCCGCGATGGTCCTGTCCAACTCGTCGTAGGTAATCCCCATTTCCCCTTCGTCCGTCTGCCCGGGCCACAGGCCAGCACTGGGGAGCTTGGCGATGATCTCCTCGGGGACGCCGAGTTCGCGGGCCAGCCCCCGCACCTGGCACTTCAAGAGGTCGCCCAGGGGCAAGAGGTCGGCCCCGCCGTCACCATATTTTGTAAAATATCCCACTGTGAGTTCACTCTTGTTGCCCGTGCCAGCCACCAGGTAATTGCGGCTGTTGGCGAAATAGTACAGGGTAGCCATACGCAGTCGGGGTTTCAGGTTGGCCACAGCCAGGTCGCTTCCCCTGGGCAAAGAGGCCATCAGACGATCGAACACAGGACCTAAATCCACGTATTCGGTCTCGATGCCGAACTTGTCTGCCACCAGCCTGGCGTGCTCCAAATCGGTGGGGTCGCTGTGGCAGGGCATGAGCAACCCCAGCACCTTGTCGCCCAGGGCTTTCTTGGCCAGGGCAGCCGTCAACGAGGAATCCACCCCCCCGCTGAGGCCGAGGACAACACCCTCAGCGCCAGCCTCTTCTACCTTCTCCTTGATCCATGCGCTGATGTAGTGTGCCAGTTCCATCCTTTCACCTCTTTGGTTAAAAGCTTCTGAACTTGTTGGTGATGGGCAGCCGTCGGTCTTTGCCAAAAGCACGGGGGGTGATCCTCACCCCCGGCGGGCTTTGCCGACGTTTGTACTCACTGCGATCTACCAGGGTCATCACTCCTTTCACTGTCGCCTCGTCAAAGCCCATCGCTACCATCTCTGGCAGCTCCCGATCCTCCTCCACATAGGCGTACAGCAGGGGGTCCAACACATCGTAAGGAGGCAAAGAGTCTGTGTCTCGCTGGTCAGGTCGCAGTTCTGCCGAAGGGGGCTTATCCAGCACCCGTCGAGGGATAACCTGACCGAGGCTGTTGCGGTAGCGTGCCAGGTCATACACCAGGGTCTTGGGCACGTCCTTGAGGACGGCAAAGCCACCGGCCATATCGCCGTAGAGAGTGGCATAGCCCACACCCATCTCACTCTTGTTGCCGGTAGTCAGCACCAACCAACCGAACTTGTTGGAAAGGGCCATCAGAATGTTGCCCCGGATGCGAGCCTGGATGTTTTCTTCTGTCACATCTGGCTCTCGGCCAGTGAATACCTGGGCCAGGGTGTCGAGATAGACCTGAAAAATACCATCAATGGGAATGGTCAAAAAGTCTGTACCCAGGTTGTCGGCCAACTGCTGCGCGTCGGCCCGACTCGCCTCTGACGAGTAGCGAGAGGGCATGAAAACCCCTGTGACATTCTCTGCTCCCAGGGCATCGGCGGCGATGGCTGCCACCAGGGAGGAATCAATCCCCCCCGAGAGGCCAATGACGACCTTCTGGAAACCGTTCTTCCGAACATAGTCTCGTGTGCCCAAAGTCAGAGCCTGGTAAATCTCAGCCAACGGGTCCAATCTCTCCACGTTGCACTCGGGCAGAGAAGGTTTTTCTTCCTGGCTCTCCTCTTCTGACAGCAGAACCCTCTTTATCAAACTCGACTCAGAGTCTTGCCTCGCCTTTCGCCGTCGGGGGTCACGAAGCCGTTGGCGGAAGACATCCTCCAACTCCAGGTCAGCAACGATAAAGTCTTCCTCAAACTGGCGGCCCCGGCACATCAGCTCCCCCTTCTCATCGAAGATGACGCTGTGGCCGTCAAAGACCAACTCGTCTTGCCCGCCTACCAGGTTGCAGAAGGCGACGATGGCCACGTTGTCGGCCGCCCGGGTGGCCAGCATCCGCTCTCGAAAGAGCCCTTTGCCGGCGTGGTAAGGCGATGCCGAGATGTTCACCAACACCTGGGCGTCTCCCTGCAGAGCCTGCGCCTGTGGAGGCCCTGTGGGATACCAGATGTCCTCGCAGATGCTGACCCCCACAGTGGCCCCTCGGACAACGAACACAGAGCTCGTCTGGCCGACTTGGAAATAGCGGTCCTCGTCGAACACACTGTAGTTGGGCAGGTAGTGTTTATGGTAGACGCCCGCCAGGGCACCATCGTGGGTCACTGCGGCGGCATTATACAGGTCGTCCTGGGCGTCAACAAAGCCAACGATGGCTGCTAACTCCCGGGTCCCGGCCACGATCTCGTGCAGGCACCTGACGTTGGCCTCGATGAAAGCCGGCTTGAGGAGGAGGTCTTCGGGAGGATAGCCGGTAACGACTAGTTCCGGGAACGCAATCAGGTCTACCCCCAACGCTCGCGCCTGGTCCAGGTAGTGCAAGATCTTACGCTTATTTCCGTCCAAGTCACCCACTGTGACGTTGATTTGAGCCAAGGCAATCCGTAGTCGGTGCATTCCTTTCCACCTTTCCAGGGTACAGAAAAGACAGGTTGGTTCTTATGCAGCCTGGGTAGCAAGCTCAACCGCGTTTGGCGTTGATAAAAACATGGGACAGACGGCCAGTACGTCTGTACCGTAACAGTGATAAAAGCAAGGCCGCCCTGGGATCAGGACGGCTCGTTTAAACGATATGAGGCGAGATCTTATAATCCCAAAATCGTGCGAAGAGCCTTCGCTATCTCTTCGAGATAAGGCTCATCCAAGTGACCGACAATCTTGATGATTCTACGTTTATCTACCACCCGAACCTGTTCACAAAGGGCTACGGAATCCTGACTCAAGCCGCCAATTCCTGCGGGGACGAAGGCGTGCGAAGGCAAAAGTGCCCGTCGGATCTTTGTCGTAAAGGGCGCAATGATTGTATGTGGACTCGCTGCATTAGCGCGATCAATTTGTAGAACCACTGCAGGCCGTATCCCAGCTTGCTCTGTGCCGACTACCGGATTCAAGTCACACAGAACCACGTCTCCACGGCTGATCGTTACCATTGGATTTCCCCGCGTGCCAAACGATTCTCATAGTCTTCCAGGTTGGCCAAGTAGTCAGTAAAGTCCGATTCGGCAATTTCCAAGGCTTCGGCAAAGTGTGTCCACAACTGCCAACGTGCACTATCGCGCTTCATCAACAAAAAGTCTACGAAATCACTTACTTCCTGGGCCAGGGATTCGGGTAGTTGTTGGATCTTGGCGATAGTTATATCATGAACGGTCATCATTCGGCTCCTTTTCTGGGCTCAGCAAAGGCCGACATCGTCTCGTGCAAGTCCGCCATAAAGAGGGGATCATGAGTTGCTTGCTCCATTTGTTCGAGCTTGTCGGCCTCGCTGGGCCTCTGTTGCTGCTCAAGCATCTCCTCTACCAATGCAAATTCCTCCAGCGGCAAAATAACGCCAATCGGGTTGCTCGCCGCATCTGTGATAAACTGACGTTTGAGGACAGTTCTTGTCATTTTGCACCTCAGAAGCCAATGAGTTTTCGTCACGTTGACACAGGGTCTTGGTTTCAGGCTTGATTATACCATATTGGAGCGAAATATGGAAGCCAGTTTGTCACGTCAAAAGCAACGAGCTTTGCTCACGCGCCTGAACAGTGGTAAAAGCATTGAAACACCAGCAAGGATTGTTCCAGGCAATCCAATCGGGACAGACGCACAGTCGACGGAACGCGCAATCCACTGGCGCGCCAATCTCCAAGGAGCACATCGGTCGGCGTACGCGGCGCAGCCGACGTCACAGCCGCTACAACAACGTCGTCGCCGTCCAGCCATAGCGCGAGTACGGGGCGTTTTTTGGAAGTACTGCCGTCTGTAAACGGAATGTCTGCAACCCAGAAATCACCGGGGCGGATAGTCATCATACAACCCCTCGTCTTCAGGTGCGTAACTGCAGAAGTGCACTATGGCTCCGGATCGGTGCAGCAAGGGGCTGTATGGTGATGAGCCAACGCCCCGCGCCGACTTGGTCAATTCTCCATCGTCACAAAAGATATTATACCACGCAGCCAGCCAGACGGCAAAGCCTGGTTCGCTGAATCTGTCAGGTCAGGACCTTCAACTGGGTCGCTACGACTTTGCGATAGACACGCTCCGGCGCGCCCACCTGGCCATCCACGGTCAACAGCATCTCGATCGAGATGCCAAACAGGCGCTCGTTTTCCTCCAAATAGGGACGAATCAACCTCCAGTCGTCGGCAGTGAAAGGCGCAAAGTATCCGCCGTTCAATTGCTCCTCGTCCAATCGCAAAGCCTCTACAATATGACGGGGGGGGTTCGCCTCTTCCTCACAACCGTAATCATCGGCGTAGAGGTGAACGACCTCAGCGCCGGCCCGCACCAACTCTTCCACCTGCTCCTCCACTCCTCGGGCTAGGGGGAGCCCAAGGGAGACAATGGCTTCTGGCCTCAGGGCCTTCACTTCCTCCCAAAGGGGCATCCCCCCCTTATTGAACACGAGTTCCACCAGTTGGCTTCCCTTTAATATCTCCCAGACATCATCAGAAGGAATTGCGGACAGGCGGGGAGCGATGTGTGCAGCGAAGGGCACAAGGTCCTCGCCCCAACCCTCCGGCTCGACAAAGGCAAAGGTATCAAGGCGGGCCGTCGCCCTGACTACAGCCAGTCGCGCTCCCCGTCCCGGTGTGGGCAAAGGCAGAGGATTAAAGAGAACAGGCAGTGGGATTTCCAGGAGAGGTGGCAGCCGGCAGGCCAGGTCACCCGCGGGGTCAAACTCCAGGGACGGCAGCTTTCTGCCCAGGTCAATGGCTGTAGAGATGTACTCCCGCCCGTGGATTCCGTCGCGGGTAGGGCGCACGATTTCTGACATATCCAGCCAGATGCTGTCAAAGTCCGACCCAGCGAAGGCCCCACCGTAACCAGCGCCGGAGATAGGGATGTGCCCCGTCTCTGCCTGATACCAAGTCTGGGTGATGATCTGCAGTGTCCAGTAGGGATCACCGCCCCGCCGGCCAGGTCTGAGGGCGCGGTGGCCGTACTTGACGTATTCATCGCCCTCTCCCAAGCGGAACTTGGCCGGATAGATGAAGGGTGCAGGCGCGAGTTCAGTGGGGATGTGATAGCGACTGGTCACGGAAGCCTCCAAAGCGTCAAAAACAAAAAAGAAGCCCTCAGACCGAAATCCGATTCAGATTCCCGTCTAAGGGCTTCTCGGCCCGTAAATCCAGGTACGATCTCGTACCTAGCCTTTTCGGGCTACATATTATCATAGAATCTCAGAAAAGTCAAGGGCGCGTTGATCCTACAGCAATCGTTCACTTGGACTTCCCTATACTGATATACCCCCAATTTCACATGACGAACTTGAGAAGCGTCCTGACATTAAGTCCTATAAGGAGCACTCCGATGAGGCTGCCCAATGCTTTAGCAGGGAGTTTCTTGCAAACAAAGGCAGCTGTGGGGGCAGCAATAGCTCCACCAATCAAGAGAGCGACGACGATGTCCCAACGGAATGCTTCTAGCCCCACAGTGATCAGAAAGGTCAGGGTTTCGGCCAAGGTGACGAAAAACTCGATCAGATTGACGGAGCCGACGACTTGGCGGGGTTCATCTTTACCATCCAGGATCAGACTGGGGGTGGCAATCGGCCCCCACCCTCCACCACCAACCGCATCCATGAAGCCTGCTACGAACCCCAGTAGCGTGAGCTTCCCTCGCGAATGGCCGCTGTTCTCAGATGTGATGGGGTTCTTGCGTACCAGGAATCGGTAAAGGATCAAAAGCCCCATCATCAGGAGGATGGCAGCAACAAAGGGCTTGATGGTCTCACCAGGCACAGAAGCCAGGAAATAAGCTCCCGCCACCCCACCTATGACCCCTGGTATGGCCAGAGACAAGACCAACTCGCGCTTGACATTACCAAACTTGAAGTGAGAGACCCCAGAAAGAAGGGTGGTGAAAATCTCCGCTGTGTGCACAGAGGCACTGGCAACGACTGGATAGAGACCGATAGACACAAGTAAAGAGGCCGAAAAGACCCCATATCCCATGCCTAATGTCCCATCCACGAACTGTGCTAGATATCCTACGAGCACCATAGCTAGAAAGAACAACGGCTTGAAC
>Ga0315310_10001917_pt1 | contig 13146 bp, 16 predicted proteins | sample TDP5_MG_FD_203630 | JGI IMG/M metagenome (GOLD analysis project Ga0315310, IMG submission 203630) | Freshwater sediment microbial communities from Lake Towuti, South Sulawesi, Indonesia - TDP5 | ecosystem: Environmental > Aquatic > Freshwater > Lake > Sediment | place: Indonesia: South Sulawesi... | reverse complement strand
AGAGACAAGGTCGTGGGGTTCAGCGAGGTCTTCAGGAGGGTTCAAGCCCAGTACGAGAGCAGAGGGTTGAAGCTCAGCTTCAGCGGGCCGTGGCCGCCGTACAACTTCGTCACCTTACGCTATGAGTGAAGGCCAGTACGCTGCCCTAATCCCTAACTCGGCCGAGCACAGATTCAGGTATCCATCGACTGATGGCCACGCTAGGCCGCTCTGACTCTACGGCAGCAGTTCCCTTCAGAACGAGGAAAAAGAGGGGGGCTGGAGGTGCTAGTTTCCGTTTACCTCGCCGCTGCCGGTGTCGGGGCTGGCGCAGCGACGAGGCCGATCTCGTGGATTCTTTCCGCGTACTTCAGGTAGGTCTCGACTGAGGCGACGACGACCCTGGCTTCGATTGTCAGTAGCTCTATGCCAACCAGCGAGACTCTGGCAAAGGCGTCGATGACGATGCCTTTGTCGAGGATCCGGTCGAGCACCTCCAGCAAGCTCACAGGTGCGGGCGGTACCCCAGCAGCCATTCAGGTCGCCCCGACGTCATCGAGGCCTCTCTTCGTCATTTAACGCTTCTTTCAAGTCTGGATTCGCAAAGAAAACTCAGGCAGAGACAGAATTGAATCATGATGTGATGATGGGAAAATGCGCTCAGCGGAAAGGCCTCGGATTAACAGCAATGTCGCACCACTCATCTCTCATGAATCAAGTGGGGAGATGAGCGCACTCTGATGGTCTGAGTGAAGGTGTGCGTAGCGAGCACATGAGGAGTCTGTGAGACCTAACCGTGTTAGCTTTGTTGCACAGGGTGCACTATCGAGCGGCAAGATAACTGGTCACGTTCACGAGCAACTCGGCATGTTGCTCAGCCCTAGTGGCGTTTAACGCCTTCCCTTTTCCTTTGAGAGAGGAGGTTCGACAATGAGTTGCGAAGGGCTAGCGCAGACGGACCTTGCCTTGGCTCCTTAGCGTTCTCAGAGAGTCCAAGACCGCTGACATGCCCAGATTCAGGTCTCTTGCGATCTTCGGCGCCCTTGTAGCCCCATGCTGTGTCAGATACTCGTATACTCGGTCTTCATCTCTCCTTGGTCTAGCAGGTGGCGCGATCGTTCGCTCCGGTTCTAGTCGCTCCTCCGCTTGAGGAACAGACTCCTCCTCCGTCAGTTTCCCTCCTAGAGTAAGCTCTTCTCCTCTTGAGGATTCCATAGGAACCTCCTCCTGTGGTCTCACCTTGATCAACTCCGTCCTTTTGCTCCTCCTCTTTTTCCTGCCCTTCACCCTTACCTCGGTCGCATCGCGTGCGCGCCGTGCTTCTTCGGTTGCTCCATCTGTCTCCACCGAAGCCATGCATCCCTCGACCACGTACCTCCGCGGGCTAAAGAACTTAAACATTGTTTCCGGGTTCGAGGTCATGCATGATGCTTCTCTTGAGAGCCATGGCAGAGGTATCCTCCACCAGTCTCTTAATGCTGACAACTGACATCAAAACCCGGTCTCAGAAACGGGACTCGATGAGAGAGACGAGACCGTCATCTTGAGGCTAAACACCTGCAAGAAGCGTTGCTCTGATCTGAAGTGCGCATCAGTGAAAGATGATTCGGTGAGAAGAGACTCATTCCAACAAGGCATGGCTTGTTGAGAAAGCCAGAAGCGTTCGGATCGTCGTCAGCTAACATTTGCCCGTGTCCACAACGACACTCGGTTGATTCTCGTGCGTAGAGTATGGGCTTTCAGGAAGATGGAAGGAGCAGAACATGGAGAGCAGACCAGGTTCTCTCGAGACAGACGAAGCTTTGCCACCTCGCAGAGCGGAAAGCACCGCCAAGGAGGGTGGCCAAACACACCAGACCGCGGGACCCCTAGCCCTTTGCCCGCTTGGACAAACCGAGTGGCAGCACTCCGACTGTACAGAGAGCGGACCCCTGGGTATCCATCCCCAGTTAGGTGCGGATACTGCTCAGGTCAGCGGTCACGGAAAACGAGGCCCCGTTGGATCGGGTTCTGTTAACTCTTCGAGGCTTCGAGGTGCAGTTAACAGAACCGCGCCGGGCAAGATCGATGTCTACGTCGCAGAACAAGATCTAGGTAAATGGATTGCCTTGATGACGGAGCCGGACGTAGCTCTCTCCGTGGATGACCTGGCCGCTGAGAAGGCTGGAAGGGAGCATGTCCATCTGCATTCAACCCTGGCCTTGGAGGCGGTTGACGAGCCCGTGGTGGTCGACGGCATTAGGTACGTAGCTCCCGAAGCCCTGGTCATTCAAGGCCTGAGAACGCAGGATAGCCTCAGCCTGACAGACACCTTCGCTCTACTAGTCGCTGGAAGGGACAGAATAAGCTGGAAGAGGCTCCTCGAGTTGGCTGAGCGGCAGGGCGTTCTGAGGGGGCTGCGCTGCACCCTAGACCTGATCAACGCTGAGGCAAGGAAGGATTTCTTCCGAGCCGATGACGTATCAGGGGTCTTACGCCGAGTAGACCTTTCATCCTTGAGGGCGTTTCCCAGAATCGTCGAGAGAGGGCCTCTCTCCAGGGAGGAAGAGCATTACCGTGAGGTAGGGAAGCGGTGGATCATGGGGATCTACGTTCCTAGGGCTTTCGTCTCCAAGATTGCTAGAGACTTGGTGAGGTGAACCTCGTGAGCGAGGCTGGGATTGGACGCGAGAGCCTACGAGACCTAGGAAGACTGGTCGAGGAGGCCGGGCGATGGGGGGTTAGACTACTCGTGATCGGTAGATACGCGGTGAGAGCCTATACGAGGGCCTACAGGTATACCAAGGACATAGAGCTCGCAACCACAAGGGAAGGGCTGGGAAGGCTGAAGGGACTACTGCAACGACTAGGGTACGTGTATGAGGAGACAGATTTCGGGGTGGCTGGGAGCAAGAGTTTCCCCGAGGGCTTCATAGACGTTCACGTCAGCGTTGAAAGGATCTTCGATGTGTCGACAGGCCTCTCCATACCCGTAAGCGATGAGATGTTCCGGGACGCCGAGGAGCTTCTGGTCGAAGGTTTCTACGAGGAGTCGAAACCATTCTCGGTCAAGGTGCCGGTCGTAGACCTTGGAACCCTCCACTTGCTTAAGCTCTTACCGGTTGGGAGAGAGAAGGATGCCGTCGACCTGATGGCTCTACTCATTGACAGGAATAGGGAGGTCAATGCGGCCAAGCTGGCCGAGGCCTGCGAGCGATGGTGCATAAGAAGCCACCTAGTCTCCCGGCTGACGTACTACGCCGATTACATTAGGAGGGGTGAAATGGAGAGGCTTTGGTTCAATCTCACAGGTTAACGGCTGGCTTACGTCGAGAAGAGAGCTACGTTAAGATTCCTGAGAGACCTCATAAACAAACTCCGTGCTTCTTAAGCGAGTGAAGCTCCCAAGTAGACCTCAACCTCTTCAGGTATCCACACCCAATTGAGATGGAAACAGCGTCGTACCTGCCGAGCGGCCAGTAGATCCCGAGGATTCAGCCGCCTCCCTCCTTGACGGACTGCTCGAAGAGCTTCCAGGACTGTGCAACGCTCTCCTTTGTTGGCTTCCTCTCAGGTGGACAGCTTTCTCATAGGTCTTACCGGAATAGTGTATGCTCAGCTATTCTGGAGTGCTAACAGCTTCGAGAATACTTTGATTGAGAAGGAGGTGGAGCATGAACCGAAAGATGAGGAATCCGTGAGAATAGTAAAGACCAGAGTCGAGTTTCTGAACAGCCTCAGAAAGGCGAGGGTTGAGCTAGCACTCTCCCTATTCGTCGTAACAGGTCTCTACCTAGTCTCGATCCTGTGGTCTATTGCCAGCATGGCTTGGACACAGAGCGACCCAGCGATGCGGCCAGTCGGTTGGGTAGCTGGACCGATAGGGTTGTTCTTCCTTGGAGTTCTAACCTCCGCATCTGTCATCAGCTCATGGCGAGCAAGCCGGATTGAGCTGCCCCCACTTCAAGCTGCCGGGTAACTAGGTTCGGCAATCCCCAGCTTCAGCCTGCCGGCAGCCACCCGGCTCCCCCGAAGACCTCAACGGCAGAGACCTCTTTGACGAGTTCTCGGTGGTTCGCAGTAGACAGATCGTGGGACAAGTGAGGACAAGTGCCAGCAAGGTTCCTGAAGCATCTCTTTCTGCCTACGCCCAGGAATTCGGTCTCAAGAGCGCTGTAGAAGAGCCACGTCTTGCCGCTCACGAAGAGAGCCAGACCTAACAAGCTTCCCAAGGAGACCGGTCGTCATGTCAACGACTACTACACCACGTTGTTCTCTTGATCAGCCCATAGAGGAGAACGCCCAGAGTCGCGGGGAGGAACGCGTGCCAAGCGGCCGTCATCGAGGCCCAGTAGAGGCAGGTCAAGGTCGAGGCTTCCCCTACCTACACGGTCTGCAACGATGGCGAACTTCCGTTATCTGCGGTAACGCTCACCGATACCTTGGTCCTTCTTCAGAAGGTCTAGCATCAAGATGTCGGGGGAGATGAAGGAAAGGGGTATAGTCAGCTTAACAACGAGAGACAGATGATGAGTTGCATCTCAGCGTAGGCCCTAAGCACGTATGGGCGCTTACCTCGGAGTTCCCACGCTGGATGGCTTCCCCGGAACCCTTTTTCTACTCCTCCTCACCACGCGTATGTAGCTGGACCCCTGGACGAAAGGCGGCGAGCACATGTCGGAGAAAGACAAGGTCTTATCCAAGATAGTGCATGAGCGACTCATCGTGCAGGCGAAGTGCTATAGGCACTGCGACAGAGACGCCTCTTTCCATGAACTCGACTCAGGCGGCAAGGGAGTGGTCGGGCTCTACGTTTGCCCTAGCGGATACGTATCCAGGGTCATCTACTTCGATCAGGAGCCTGACATCGAGTGGTACAAGGGCTTTCTTAGGGCAAAGATAAGTGGGATGAGAGTTGAGGGCAAGGACTTGAGGATCGCGACGAGGCACCCGTGGGACCTAGGGCTCAAGGAGGCGGAGGTAGCGATCGGCGAGGGGAGCCTAGCTCCTTACGTCCTGAGGGAAGTCTACTGGTCCCCGCCAAGGACAGAAAAGAGCGGCCTACCCGTAGGAGCCTTCCTCTGCTCACGCTGCGACAGGATCTTCGCCCAAGACATCAAGAGCACCAACAGGCTCTGCCCGTCATGCTCAGGGAGGTAGCAATCTCCTCTACCAGCTTCTTGTACCATTGACTGGAGAGGAGGTTCGCCAACGCCTTCCTGGTCACAGGGACGCCTTCAGAGTATCCTGTGAAGACGTGCTTTACACCGCCCGTGAACTCAAGGAAGATCTGGGGGATGAGGTAGTCCTCGGCCCAGTCCCCATGCTCAGCGACCATCCTATCGGCCTCCTTCTCCTGCTCCCGTACGTCGATGTCCAAGAGCTTGAGGGGAACGCCCAACTCCCTCCCGATCCTCTCCCCCGCCTCTAGAGCCGGTGGGTCGCAGTGGGGACACCAGTGGGCGAAGACTACACTCACGCCCTTGACCCTCACGGGCATAACTGGTAACGGGTGACCACGACTTATCAACGTTCTCTGGGAATGGAACAGTGGCCCCCGGCGTGAACCCATGGGCTCAACGAACCCGCTGCACCACGGGCGGGGAGGTCTAGCAGCCCTGAAGTCAAGTCTGAAGGAAGGATTCTACATCGACACACCAAACCCTAAGTAGCGTAAGCTAACCCTTCTGCTAAGATGACTTCGGCCATCGGTAGTAGGGTGGGGAGGGACAGATCAGATGCGTAGAGGTGAGGCGCACATGCTGAATGAACGGCTCGGCAGAGGAGTGAACATCATTGGGTACGACCCTATGTGGAAACCGGCGGAAATGGCGCGAATGAAGGACAAGCACTTCAGATTGGTGAAAGAGGCAGGTTTCAGCAACGTGCGCATTCCACTACACCCATTCCGAGACGCCGGCATTGACGGCGACAACAGGATTACCGACTATTGGTTCGAGATGCTAGACTGGGCAGTTAAGCAGTCGCTCTCCAATAGGCTTATGGTCATACTGGATTTCCACGAGTACGGGGTGATGGGACAAGACCCTATGGGTAATAAGGAACGGTTTCTGACAACGTGGAAACAGATGGCGGAGCGCTACAGAGACTACCCGGATGATGTTGTCTTTGAGATCCTAAACGAGCCTAACAAGGAATTGACGCCCGAGTTGTGGAACCAATTCCACAGTGAGGCGCTGGCTATCATCCGTGAGTCGAACCCCAAGAGAACCGTGATCATCGGACCTGGGCATTGGAACAACATCGACTACTTGGAGCAGCTTGAGCTTCCGCAGAACGACCGGAGAATCATCGCCACTGTGCATTACTACAGGCCCATGGGCTTCACACATCAGGGCGCCAGTTGGGCCGGACGGCAAGACAAGATCGGCGTCGAATGGAGAGCTAAACCTGAGGAAAGGCAGGCTATCGTCGAAGACTTCGAGAGGGCACAGAGCTGGGCGGAGCGGCACAGTAGGCCGCTATTCTTGGGCGAGTTCGGTGCATACGATAAGGCGGATATGGATTCGCGCGTTCGATACGTGAGCTTCGTGGCACGACAGGGTGAGAGGATGGGCTGGAGCTGGGCATACTGGCAGTTTGACAGCGATTTCATCGTATATGATATACCTAATGATAGGTGGGTCGAACCCATCCTCGACGCTCTGATTCCGCCCCGGAGCGGGGATCGAGGTGGCTCGGAACACCTGATGGCGCCGTGATTCGCTAGATGTACCATCTTAGGGTAGAACCTGACGATCAGGGCTTTGATCCCACGTTCAATCGAGAAGCAGCCCCTCGATCTCCGCTAGGCTCTTGTCCTTCAACCCTTGCGAACGAGACCGCAGGGATCTACTCCAGTCCTGCATCTCTGGAGCGAAGGAATGCAAGTTCGCCACCCACCTTGGCTCCGAACCTAGAGCGACCTGAGGACTAGCCCCTGGCTTGTCCTCCCGTCGCCAAGGTCCTAAGCTGGCTTGAAGCTCTAAGCCACTGCACCTGCTTCTCGGGATGTCATGGGGAGTGAGGGGTATGCCTATATGACCGGAGGGCGCGTCTAGTTCGTGAGGGCTCATGCTCAAGATGGACGCAGCCCATTCTGGCCGTGTGGCAGGATCGCTGAGGTTAGGAGCGTTCGCCGCTGTAGCGCTGGGCTGCCTTCTCTGGTTCCTCTCAATGAGCCCTTTCCTCGGCACGATCCAGCTCACGGTTCCCGTCATAGGTCCACTTCTCGGCTCCACCTTCTATCGGTACGCGATCAGCGCGGCCGGGATGCTGCCGGTCGCCCTAGGCGCCCTTCTACTAGCAGCCTCCTTGAGTTCCCTGGCGCTCATCTCCTACCATGGGATAGGTGATAGCTTGAAGCACCTAGCATTAACCGGCGGCCTTATCTCAGAAGACATTAGCCCGATATCAAAGTACCCAATGCCGTCCATAGCGTCAGACACATCAACGGCTCGAAGGTACCTATACAGTCTGCACATCTCGAAAGGATCCGCCCCGCTTCTTCGTCTGGTGGAGTTCACAGCCGGCGACCTCCGAGAGCGCCGATCACAACATTCCGTGGCCACCTATAAGAGCAGATTGAGTCTCCTTGGGGGCTTCAGGCGAAGCCCCGAATGGCGCCGCAGACTGAGGGCTGGTGCTGATCCGCAGGCGTTCATGTGAGGTGGTTTCACAGCGCCTTTCGCCATATGGAAGGGGGGGGGTTTACCCCATCAAAGCGGCGCCGGGGAGGCCCTGGTCCAACCGAAGCTAGCGCGGAAACGCTCTGATCGATCCGCCCTCTCCTCAGACACCCAGCTATGCTCCTCAGCTGAGTGACCCTGCAACCAATTGGGAGCCCAGTCTCATGGGCAAGAGCCACGCTATGTGACCCCTCCTTGCCTAGGCGGGTGGGACTTGGGCGCACCGCCTATCGCATGTCGAGGCAGCGCTGGAGTCATAGTCTGCATCGACTCGCGTTTGCCCATGCCTCATAGCGGCCTGTCTGTCAACCTGATGCCAAGGGTATCCACTCAGGCTCTGGCACGCGCATCGTCTAGTATGCGCCAAACTTCTTGACCGCTTTGAAGAAAGCATTGGGGACATCAGGCTCTGTGTCGCACGCTGGAGCGAAGATGATGCCTCCTTCCTCCCGCAGCGCCTCTATCCTATGCCTTGTGAGGGCTGTTCTCGCGGCTGCCTGCTTCAATGCGTTTGCCCTTGAGCTCATCATTTGTTTGTCTTGCTATGGTCAGCGCGCCAGGTAGCTCGATCATGTCATTCTTCTGCTCCTTTTTCTGCTCGATAACCCGTTTTCTCTATGCTCTCGGCTAGGCCCTTCATGTAGCCGAGCGCCAGGACTTTGCCGAGCACGTGGTATCCTTCTCGGCCTCCGAAGGCCTCTTCGCCTATCAGCTTCGGCGCATGGTCAGGTCTCATGGGTCCTTCGAAGCCAACCTCGTAGTAAGCCTTCATAGCTTCGAACATGTCGATGTTGCCCGAAGGGTCGTCGTGGAATACCTCCTGGAAGCCGCCCGGCGTATGCACGGTGCCGACGACGTTTCTGAAGTGGGCGAAGAGAATCTTCTTCCGCCTGCCGAAGTGGCGTATTGCGGCGGGAATGTCTACGCCCATCTCTGCGAAGCACCCCTGGCAGAAGTTGATCCCAACATTGTCGGTGGGCACCAGCTCAAGGAGGTGGTCGAAGGCCTCTACGCTTCGGAGAATCCTTGGAAAGCCCTGTATCGGCGAGATCGGCGGGTCATCAGGATGGAAGGTGATGACCACGCCCGCCTGTTCAGCTGTGGGAACAGCGTTCTTGAGGAGATACTCAAGGCTCTCCCAGAGCTGCTCCTCCTCGTACGTCCCGAACCTCACTGTCGGAGGAGCATCCCTCGCCAGCTCGTAGTTAAAAGCTGTTGAGGTGGCACCACCCCTCGTCGGCTTGTCCGTCTCCGTCCTCCAGATCGCGTTCAGCACAGGCGGCATATGCTGTGGCTTGATCACTCTTATGCCCGCGGCGCCCAGGTTCTCAAGGGACTTGCAGAAGCTCTCCAACTGCTCCTTGCGGCCAGACAGGTTGTAGAGTATCTTGTGTATCCGTGGGCCGTCCTCGAACACCTCCAATCTCAGCCCGAAGTTCTCGACGTGCCTCTTCAGCTGAGCCAAGTCACCCTGCTCCCAGACCTCGGAATCCGGAGGGGTTAGGGGACCGTGACCGATGACATCGGTGCAGCCCAGCTGCCTCATCAAGACCAGATTCTCAGGCTTGTAGACTCCACCTGGAAGGACAACGGCAAACCTCATTCTGACCATGGCCTACCACGAGAGTCGCCTCGAGTATAAGTAGCTTCACATGCTACGGGACCATGTTCGGCGACGCCGTGCCTTGTTCGTTGACAGTTTTGTCACCTCCGATCATGCAGCCTTCCACTCCCTCATCAGTGACGATTCTCGTAATCGTCTCCGTCGTCTCCACCTCGTCACCCCAGACGATGCCAACCCATCGCGAATGGTGCCACCTCGTGGTAGTCTTGAAGGTGATTGCTTCGACGTCCGTTATCTTCATCCCTTCACTTCCCCCCCACGACTTGGCTGGGATATGCACTTGAGCGGAGTCCTCGGCTATGCCCTAAGCATAACCCAAGGGCACGTTGGGCACCTGCTCATGGTCTTCGGCGTCTAGACTGCTCCTGAGAGAGAACGTTGGCTCAGGCAGAGCGCTGAAAGCATAAGCTCTCTGATTAATATGATGCTGGCGAGGCTGGATTGGTGGGACTGAAGGTGTCTGTTTCTAGGGAGAGGAGGGTCGTATTCAGGCAACGTGGCTTAGTGGAAGTTGAGGAATTCGAGCTCGGCGCACCGACGGAGGGCGAGATGCTGATCAGGACGAGAAGCACACTGATCAGCCCAGGGACAGAGACGGCCTTCCTGATGGCTCTCGCTAACACCAGCGGAGAGTTTCCGCAGTATCCGGGATACTCAAACGCTGGGCTCGTGGAGAGGGTTGGCAATGCAGTCAAGGAGATTCACGTCGGGGACAGGGTCGTATCCCATAGGCCCCATGCAAGCCGCGTACTGGCGAGAGAAGAGGAGACGTTAAGGATACCGGACGCCGTCTCCTATGATGAAGCATCCTTCTTCGCCCTGGGCTCAGTGGCGCTGCAAGGGGTACGCAAGGGGAAGGTCGAGCTAGGTGACTCGGTGCTCGTGGTTGGCCAAGGCCTAGTCGGCAATCTGGCGCTCCAACTTGCCAAGTTGAGCGGAGGAACCCCTGTCATCGGAGCTGATCTCTGCGACTATCGACTTGGCATCTCGTTGAAGGTCGGTGCAGACTACGCGATCAACCCATCGAGAGACAACCTAGACGAGAGGGTAGGAGCCATAACTGAAGGGAGGGGCGCAAGCGTGGTGATAGAGGCCACAGGAAGCCCGAGTGCCATCCCAACCGCGCTCACGTTAGCCAGCAGGTATGGGAGAGTTATCCTCTTGGGGAGCCCGAGAGGTGACAGCACAGTCGACTTCTATACATACGTGCACAGGAAGGGACTCCAAATAGTCGGAGCACACAACAGCACAAGGCCCCGATACGAGTCTACACACGGAGCGTGGACCATCAGAGACGACGCTAAATTAGTGCTGAGGCTTATCGAGGAGGGCCTCCTGAACGTGCGTGCACTCGTAACGTCGAAGATGAGCTACCGAGAAGCGACGGAGGCGTACAGAAGACTCAGGGAGTCTAAGGATGAAACGATCGGCGTAATCATTGACTGGGAATAGCAACGCTCAATCCACGAGGGAAAGTGAACGCCTTAAGCATAGAGACCTCAGCGACTCAACGCATCCGATATGCACGCTCAACGCACGCCCCCTTGATAGGCTATTCTCCGACACTCGTTATGTTAACCAACTGGACCTTCGTATCGTCTTGGACCCCTATCACGTCCTGCAGCGGTCCTGCCAACCTGATACTGAGGGTATGCACTCAGGCTCTGACATCCGGGTTCTGTTAAGTCTTCGGGACTTCGGCCCCGTAGCCGGTTGGGTGTTAACTTAACAGAACCGACATTCGCAACCTCTATTGCGCGCCGAACTCCTCGACCGCTTTGAAGAAGGCATGGATGTTCTCGGTGGGGACATCAGGTTCTATGTCGTAGGCCGGAGCGATGATGAAGCCTCCTTGCTCCCGCAGCGTCTCTATTCTATGCCCGACTTCTCTCCTCATATCTTCAGGGCTTCCATGAGCCCAGGTCTGAGCTGACCCAACGGTTCCCCAGAGCGTAAGCTTCTCACCGAACCTCTCCTTCAACCCTTCCGGCTCCATGCAGTCGGGTTGGACAGGCTCGAGGATGTCGACGCCTACCTCAAGAAGACCGGGTATGATCGCCTCTAAGTTCCCGTCGCTGTGGTAGAACACATGGATCCTCGGGTTCACCTCCTTCGCAGCACGGATTATCTCAGCGAGCCGAGGTTTGAAGAACTCTCCCCAGGTCTTTGGGCTTAGAAGCATCCTGGAGGGCTCTGCGACATCGTCTCCGAGGCCGAGGATATCGACACCACTTCGAGCTAGTATGGCGGCGTTAGAGGCGCCCATCGCCGCGACTTGGTCCAGCAGGTAGGTAGGAAGTTCCTTGTTTACCGTCAGGTCGCGGAGGAATCTGTTGAATCCCCTCACTCGCCACGCGGTCTCGAAGAGGCAGCCGCCTAGACCGGGCAGATGTCCTATAACGGCGAAGCCACGCTCCTTCCAAGCATCTACCTGAAGCTTCAAGCGTTGAGACCGGTCGCCTGCGGTCACATCGGGGAACCTGTAGTCTCCGATGTCTTGGTGTCTCCGTGCATCGGCGAGCGGCGTGACCTCAGGCTTGAGCGGGCCGCCTAAGCCTGGCGGCGCGTAACCCCACTCCGAGTACCTGCGGAGCGTCGGGAGGTCTCCAACCCTGACGTTGGGAGGGAGTGCTTTCAGGTACCGTTCAAAGTCGGCCTCTCGCTGGGTAGCCTCAAACCTCGCAACTCTTGTCTCGATGCCGAAGGTTTCCTCAAGGCCGGTGGGCGCAGCCCTCTGCCTCACTATATCGGAGACTCCCACGTAGTAGCCCATCATCCTCGGCACTCTGTCTGGCGTCTTATGCGCCAGGGCGGTCAAGATTCTCTCCCGGGGTGTCATACAGTCCATACCTCTGTCAAGTCTTCCAAGGAGACTGATCGTTTGTCAGGATTGTATGGTGAGGTGGAGTTCCTGTCCAGCCGCCTGGTTCTCTTCATCAGCCCGTAGAGGAGAACTCCGAGTGCCGCAGCGGAGAACCCGTAGGAGGCCGCCGTTATCGAGGCCCAGTAGAGGCAAGTCAGGGCCGACGCTTCCCCTGCGGCGATCATCTCAGCCGACCATGTTAGGTGCGCGTTGAATGCAGCCGTGAGGACGGGCCGCCCGACCGAGAAGCCGCCGGCCAGGAAGGCGGCGAGGTAGCCCCAGCCCCGCCAGGCCGCGAGCAGGGCTGCTCCCGAGAACGCTAGGAGGATCCCGAAGGCCCCTGTTCCACACCTAGTGAGGCTGTCCATGTGGACGATGAAGGCAGCGGGGCTTAATGCAGAAAACCATAGGAGCCCCCCGAAGAACAGGGCTGCAGCCCCGGTCGTCGCCACGCCCACGCTCCTTCCAACCATAATACTCCCCCCAGAACCTCCCACGGAATCCTAAGGACGACGACGAATCCTCGATCATCGCATTGATCGAGGAACCCCCATATATATTGGGATCAGGCCTGTCCTCGACAGGAAACCGTGCCTTCGGTTGTCCCCGTCTCCTTGCCGGCGGCCCATACTCGACAAGCCGCCTCGACAGGCCATGCGAAACTCCATCCCAAGCCAGTTCGCGATTGCGCTCTTTCTCGAACTTCCCACGGCCGCGGCTCGCCGGACGACCGGCCGGGCCAATGTCTGCACCGGCCCGGGACTGCCTTATCCCGAGGCCTCTCGCTGCAGGGGTTCTTTCAGCCCCGGGCCAATCCCTTGGCCTTTGCGAGCGAGAGATGGTCGGCGGCCTGAACGTCGAAGCCGCTGGGTCCCGGCGCTGGGTCTCCAATGTGAAACTTAGAAACGCGAGGAGCAGCAGGAGGTCGTCAGCCTCTACATGCCTACTTCTCATCAGGCATTGTGAGCGGGATCTTTCCTCTAGAGTTACCACTCAAATTGGCAACTACGCCG
>Ga0315310_10001916_pt1 | contig 13148 bp, 15 predicted proteins | sample TDP5_MG_FD_203630 | JGI IMG/M metagenome (GOLD analysis project Ga0315310, IMG submission 203630) | Freshwater sediment microbial communities from Lake Towuti, South Sulawesi, Indonesia - TDP5 | ecosystem: Environmental > Aquatic > Freshwater > Lake > Sediment | place: Indonesia: South Sulawesi... | reverse complement strand
TCTTCGACGTTATTAAACTCATTGACAATAGTGATTGTATCGCCAGGTTTGATGGGCTTGAAGAACTCCAATTCCAGTCCGGCATCCACTATCCCTGGGTAAGGCCACCCTGGCATGGGGACTGCCTGACCCATAAACATCGCCGCAGTCAATAAACCTGGCGGCATAACCTCTTTCCACTTCGGGTTCTTGTCTCCTAGAGCATCACAGAAAAGGCGAATCATGCTCTTATCGATCTCATAGGTTGTCGGGTTACCTTTTTGCCCTATCAAAGCTTTCAGGTCCTCTACGCTGGTCATTGTACTGTGCCTCCTTACTTGGAATTTTGTGCCTTGGGATTGCCCAAGGCCACTATACTGAATAAGACTACCAGGCCCTGCTGAGAATGCAAGCGGCGTTGTTTCCTGCATACCCATAAGTCTGGGCAAGCCCTACCTTAAGGTCCTTCTTCACCTGCCGCTCACCGGCTTCGCCTCGCAGTTGCTTTACCAGCTCATATATCTGGAAAAGTCCCTGGGCTACAACAGCCTCACCACAGGATCCCAGCCCACCACTGGTACAAACCGGCAGCTTGCCATTTATGGGATCAACTTCACCCTTTCTGAGCATCTTTTCAGCTTCTCCGTCTTGGGCTTGCAGGATACAATCCAGGTAGGCGAAGTAATGCCACGAGCTATTGTCTGGCAGCTCTATTATGTCTATATCCTCCGGTTTTCTGCCCGACATCTTATAGACGCCAGCAACTGCATTTCTGCTCTCGGTCAGAATTCCGACACCCGGTTTGGGGTATGCACTCAAGTATGTCAACGGTATGGTATTATCGCCGAATGTCGGGCTTCCGATGACGGCCGCGTCCACCAATACTGGCTTGTCGGTGTACTTCTTGGCTTTGTCAAGGGAACACATTATGACAGCCCCCGCTCCATCACTGGTGGCACAGATCTCAAGCAGGTGTAGAGGATCGCATACCATCGGTGAATTGAGAACCTCTTTCTTGGTGAAAGCCTTCTTGTACCTTGTCTTAGGGTTGTAAGGGGCAGGCTTGCTGGTTACCACCTTAACCATGGCTAGGTCGTCTTCTGTTGTACCTACGTCTTGCATTCTCCTCTTACACTCCATGGCCCAGTAAGCTGGATTGGTCTCCCCGGTCATGACATACCGTATGTAATCCAGGTCGAATTGAGAATCCTCTGACTGTGGTCTGAAGAACCCTCCCGCCGACTTATCTGCTGCCACTGCGATGGAGGTATCATATAGCCCGCTGGCAACTGCCAGATATGCCTCCCTGAAAATAGCCCCGCCGGTAGCGCAGGCATTAGCACAACTGGTAATAGGTATTCCAATTCCACCCATGGCCGACGAGATGGCGGTACCGCTTAGTATGCCAAACATACCTTCCCTCTGGCTAACCCAGAGGTAGGTGCCAGCTGCCATTGATTCAACCTCGCGCCATGCCATCTTGGCGTCTGTGAGAGCCTCCGTTATGGCCTCTACAGCCATTTCAGGCATAGATTTATCCGGGAACACGCCCCAAGGATGCAGTCCTACACCTACTATTGCGACTTTCCTGAATTTCTTCATGAACCTCTCCTTGCTTCTAAATTTTCGTCTTCAATATCCAAATTCGTTAACCCACGGGTTTCCACATCCAGGTGAGGTACTCGTTTTCGTCGTCCTCATACAGCTTTCCCGCCGTCATTTCGACTGGCATGCCTATTTTAATGTTATCGGTGGTAGTTAGTATGCCTAGAACTCTTAGGCCTTCCTCAGTGTCTATCATCCCTATGCCATATGGCTCGAAGGGTTCCTTTCTGAAAGGTGCTGGCGGGGCATACTTCTGAATGGTCCAGGTCCATAGTTTTCCTCTATTGCTCAACTTTATCTCTTCTACATTCTCTCTCACCTTTTCGCAATCGGGGTTGACACAGAAGGCGGCTTTAGGAAAAGACACTGTCCTGCACTTCTTGCACCTACTGGCTATAAGTTGTGGCTTATCGGAGGGCCAGGTAAATAACCCCTTGATTATCGGGACTTGCTTCTTAGTAGGCATTTAGAATAGACCTCCTTTCTTCTTCGAAGTCCAATTTCTTGAGCTACAAATCGACGTTGAAACTGAGCATCGCCGAAGGCGAACTCGGATGCCTTGGCTCGCTTGGAGTAAAGGGGCAGGTCATGATCTTCGCAGAAGCCGATAGCTCCATGAGACTGGTGAGCCAAATCTGAGATTCGCCTGTAAGCCTCGCTGGCCCATGCCTTGGCTATAGCAGCCTCTTTGCCAAAAGGCAGACCTTCGTTGACCTTCCAGGCTGCCAGATAGGTGATGTACCTTATCCCTTCCAAGTCAATCAATATATTGGCGCAGTGATGTTGAATTGCTTGCAGACTGCCAATTGGGCGATCAAACTGGACTCTTTCCTTGACATAATCAACTGTCATGTCCAAAACCTGTTGAGCACCACCCAGCATTTCAGCACACTTAGCCACTGCAGCTACTTGGAGCAACCTCTTAAGGCATTCCCCACCTCTACCAGGTTCCCCTAGAATGCTGTTCTCGGGAACCCTCACTCTCTTGAAAGACACTTCGCATTGCTTGTCACCAGCCATGGTCTCAATTAAGGTGCAGGTCAGGTTGGGACTTTTCGCGTCGGTGAGGAATAAGGTGACTCCTTCGTGCCCAGTGTTGTCTTTGCTCCTGGAAGCACATACTATGAGATCGGCTACATGAGCATTTTCCACAAAAAGCTTGGTACCATCAATCACGTATTCCTTACCTTTCAACACAGCTTGGCACTGGAGAGCATCAACCTCACAGCCAACATCCGGTTCACTTACAGCCAAGGTCGAGATCAACTCTCCTTGAGCTATCTTGGGAAGTAATTCTTTCTTCTGTGGCTCGTTTCCCGCTTCCAAAATGGCTAAGGTACCTATCAAAGAGGAGAAGAAAGGTCCTGGCAAGCAAGCCCTTCCCATTTCCTCAAGGAGGACCACAACATCTAGGAAGTTACCCCCTATTCCTCCATACTCTTCGGGGATAATAAGTCCCATCCATCCCAGCTCCGCCATCTTTTTCCACAATTCGGAGGTGTATCCCCTCTCGTCCTTAATCATCTCTCGCACCAAATCCTTAGGGCACTCGGTGGAGAGGAAATCACGAGCTATTTTCCGCAGCATTTCTTGTTCTTCAGTAAAGGAAAAATCCATGCCTCTATCCTTTTCCTTCTATCCTCTCGGCAAGCCCAAGCCTCTCAGGGCTATGGTAGTCCTTTGTATTTCCGAGGTGCCACCAGCCAGGCTCAGGCCCCTGTTAAAAGTGTATAGGAAGGTGAACCTCTTTCTCAAAGCGGTCCACTTGGAATCCTCCCTCAGTTGCACCTGTGGCCCCAGGACTTGCAGTCCCACCTGGGCAATACGCTGACCCAGTTCGTCGGCAAACGTTTTGACCACGGAAGACTCCCAGCTTATGCTCTCCCCCTTGTTTAGCAGCCAGGCAGCCTTGTAGTTAATCATGCGACACACCTCAAGCTCAACAGCTATCTCAGCCAGCATATCTCGCAATACTTGGTCGTCCTTCAGGCGCCGCCCGTCATACGAGGCTTCGTTGACATATTCCACCAACTCTTCTAGGTCTTTCTTGCTCCCGGCATGTCTCAAGCACCTGCCCCAGAATCTATCTCCTTCCAGGCAGGCAAACACTAGTGGCAGTCCCCGATTCTCCTGCCCGAGAAGACAGCTCTTGGGAACACGGACGTCTTCGAGAAAGATCTCGCAAAAGGACTCGCTTCCGCTCATGTCAATGATGGGATTCACCGTTATGCCAGGACTCCTCATATCCACCAGGAAGGTGCTCAACCCTCTCGATTTGGGAGCTTCAGGATCTGTTCTGGCCAGAATCAGGCACCACTCCGCCAGGTGAGCCCCGGTAGGCCATATCTTCTGCCCGTTGAGGATGTAATCGTCACCGTCCTTTGCAGCACGCGTCGCCGTGTTCAGTAAGTCCGACCCGGCCCCTGGTTCGCTCAGCCCGGTAGCCCAGAGTATGTCTCCTCTTGCCATCTGAGGAAGGAATTCCTTCTTCTGCTCCTCAGTGCCGTAGCCGAGAATGCCTGCTGCCACAGCATCACCGAACAAGTGCCCATATTGGGGTGCTCTGTGGTAGGCCAGCTCTTCGGCGGCGACAAAACGCTCCATGATTGAGCGTCCCAGGCCGCCGTACTCTTTGGGCCAGGATATGGACAACCATCCCTTTTGCCCCAACCGGCGGGTGAAAGCACAAGACCATCCCCCAAAGCCGTAACCCTCGTCTTCGATTTCGCAAGGGAAGCTTTCTGGAGGCTCTTTCTGGCAGAACTGGCGAACCTCTTCCCGAAGCTTCTCCTCCTCTTCAGAGAATCGGAAATCCATTTCCTTTTTCAACCTGCTTTCTTCAAGGGAGGCATAATCTCAACTTTTTCGACAGCTATCCTAACGACGTGATGGACGTCCATTTTCAGGCGAGCAAATTCAGCTTTAAAGGAGTCAAATAGAGCACCCGACTCAACTATCTCTGCTTTCCCCCAGATTCGGCATCCTCCCCAGGTAGCCGGGTCAAAGATCATAGCCGATACTTGAGGATTCTCTCTGAGATTGGCAATAGTGCGGGGAGACGCCATCTCGGCAAAGACGACATGCTCATCGTCATGCACCCGAAAGGACCCCTTAGGTGAGACATTCGGTTTCCCTTTCTTGCTTGCTGTAGCTATAAAAGCTGGTAGAACCTGTGATATTATTTTCTTCGCCTCTTCTGGTAACTTTGCCACAGGCACCCTCCTGCGGCATGAATTTTAGCATTGATTGCCTTGAAAGGCAAATCAAAGACTGTAAGGCTGTTTAAAAATGTAGCGCGGGTCTTTAGACCCGCCTAAAGCAGACCTAAAGGTCTGCACTACAAAAATTTGGGGTGAAGAGCTTCCAAAATACTCAGACTGTCATTGCGAGCGAAGCGAAGCAATCTCACCATTGCTTTCAGAGATTGCTTCGGCACTTCGTGCCTCGCAATGACAACTAAACACTTTCAGATTGTGGAGATTGCCTGAAGAGGTAATTAAGGTTAAAATATAGCGGTGTAAACTTACGTAGGAGCCTAGTCAAGTGACAAAATTCCAAGGTGATCCGGGAGTAATCGAGAGCCAGATTAAAGGGGTGACAAAATACGTAGTTGATAATATTAGCGTATACAAAATCTTGGTAGAAAACTTCCTAAGTCATTTTACTAATGTGTATCTTATTTTAGATAGAGAAGCAAGCTTAGTAGATTTAGCCTTTGATGGAGAAAAACCAATGGCTTTGCCACCATAAATAAAGATTTTAATGAGAGTGTGGGAGTAGAAGATGCTAGAAATATCATCATTACTCATGGACACGAAGACCATTTTGGAATGCTGGGATACGAAAAGCTAAAGGGTAAAAGGGTATATATTCATCAGTTAGATAGTGGGGTAATAAAAAATTATCAGAGGGAATACTCTGAGTGGATAGAGCAACTGGGAAGGCTGGCAAAGGAGGCAGGCTGCAATATCAATTTGGAAAATTTATTCGTAGCACCCACTCAGCCTCTTGTCCAACCTACAGATTATGAGTTTATAGAAGTAAGGGATGAACAAAAGATTGTCAATGGCTATGTGGTTTATCATGCCCCAGGACATTCTCCAGGTCAGATCTGCCTAAAGGTTGGCTCTATCCTCTTTTTGGGGGATCATCTTCTTTCCTTCACCACCCCGCATCAATCTCCTAAGAGTAGCAGGGGGGCAGGCTTGCAAACTTACCTTAGCTCACTTAGGAAGGTGGCTGATTTAGGGATAGAGCTTGGCTTGCCTGGACACGAGGACACTATCTACTCCGTTAAAGGCAGGGCGGAGGAGATAGAGGGGTTTCATTACCAACGCTTGGAAGAGCTTGTCGAGCTGTGTCAAGAGGAGAAAAATCTCTTTCAACTCACCACCCAATATTATCAGCGACACCCAGAACTGCTCCAGACTCTGTATGCTGAATTGGGGGAATATAATGGTGTTCTTGCCCTAGAAGAGATAAAGGCTCATGTGGAGTATTTAATGGAGAACAATAAAATGGTAGTAACTAGGGTTGAAAACGGGGTGATAAAATATCGGTCAAGATGAGGATATTACGCAATAAGGGAAAGTCAGTGGTAGCTTGGAGTCGTGCCCGTTCCTTAAAGGCGTTGATCCTCCTCGTGGTTATTGAATCTTTTATCCTGCTTTCTCTCCTTGGCATTTTCCTTTGGTTGGTACTGACCAAATAGAAGACAGGGTGACCCTGATGAGATATCATAATTATGGTAAAATAGGAGGCTGTTTAAAAATATAGTGCGGGTCTTTAGCCCCGCCTAAAGCTCCGATAAATCGGAGCACTACGAAATTTTGGGGGTGAAGAGCTTCCAAAATGCCCAAAATTGAACGGAAAATCAAAATTAAACGGCCTCAGATAGTAAAAGGAGGTAAGTAATGGCAGTGAAGGCTTTAGTGCTAGTTGAAGTGGCGGTGGGGAAGATGGAGGGGGTGGCGGAGGCTATTCAAAAGATAAAGGGTGTAAAGTCAGTGGATGCGGTGGCTGGTCCTTATGATCTTGCTGTGATGGTTGAGGCAGCCGATGTAGGAGCTATCGGGGCACTGGTGACTAAAGATATCCATGCCATCCCCAACCTTTCTAAGACCACCACCTGTGTAGTGGTGAAATCCTTTTAGGCATCGGTGCCAGCTTTTAAGTCTAATAGCGAGGTCACCAAAGGTGACTCGCCGTGGCGAGCTTTAGTCTTGCCTGAGCGACTATATACCTCGGTAGTCATCAAAAGATGTCTCGCAGTTAAAATACCTCTGCAATTTAGTTAACATAATATTAACGCATGATGCTATTTAGACCTGTCCGAGAATTGGGTGGACAGACCTGAAGCCTTACTTAGGAGGTGCAAGGATGTTAGAGCAATTATTGGAGAAGATGCCAGCTTACTATCAGCGAATGCCAGCGGAGCTGCAAAAGGTTTTTGATGCTCTGCCATTGGAGATGCGCATTCTGGTTATCAGGGAGTTAGATATGTTCCATCGCACCCTAGAGGAGGAGCTTTATCGGTTTACCCTTGGGCTGATAAGGGCTTTGAGGTAGCCCCCAAATCTACCCCAGTAAGCAGAAGTTGTGCGGAATCTTAACATATATATACGAAGTGTATATATATTTTTGACCCTGTCTTTACAATGTGGTGTTATTCTTAGGTAACTGCTTGGAACAGAGGCGAAGGAATGGCAAAGGAACCAACCAAATCGGAGACTGTCTCCCGAGGACTAGTTGCTCGGACAGCAAGGAGAAAAATGGAGGAAATACTCCTTTCTCTAAACGCTGTGGGCGTGGCAGTGCAAAGTGCTTTAGAGCCTGAAAAGGTGCTCCAGATAGCGAGCGAAGAATTGTTGAAGTCGGGTTTCAAGGCACCTAGTCTGTTTATGCTGGATAGGGATAGAAAGAGCGTTCTTGTTAGACTTTCTTACTGGAGTCCTATATTGCGAGCAACGGTTGAAGAATTGCTTGGGCAAGAGGTGAGCGATTTAAGGGTTTCGGTAGATGACGTGCCCGCATTTAAGGAAGTCATTGAGAAGCAAAGATTCGCCACCATCGACGTGGAGGAGGTAATACCACAGCTCTTTCCCTTTCTCTACTTTAAGAAAGTGCCTGAAAGGCTGGCAAGGGCTTTTGGCTTTCGACGCTTCACCTTTGCCCCTCTGGTCAGCAAGGAGGAGGTCATCGGTATCCTGGGGGTAGATTCTGAGAGGCTGCCGCGGGATGGTGAGGTCATAGCTGTGGTTGCCAATCAGATAGCCGTTGCTTATGAGAATGCCAAGCTCTGTAAGGCTTCACAAGAGAGTGAAAGACGCTACCGTTTACTTGCCGAGAACGTGTCAGACATCATCTTTACCACGGATATGAACCTGCGTCCTACCTATCTCAGTCCCTCCTTTGCGCGTCTGCTGGGCTACAGCGTTGAGGAAGCGATGACCCGCACAATGGAAGAAAGCTTGACTCCTGCCTCCTGTGAGGTTGCTCTGAAGGCTTTTACAAAAGGGATCACCTTAAAAGATGCTGAGCAAAGGGAGAAGTTCAAGTCGCGGACGCTGGAGCTGGAGATGAAGCGCAAGGACGGCTCCACCGTCTGGGCCGAGGTCAAAGTGACTTTCCTACGTGACCCGGACGGCCAGCCTGTTGAGATTCTGGGGATGATACGCGACGTCACCGAGCGCAAGCGGGCGGAGAAGGCTTCACAAGAGAGTGAAAGACGCTACCGTTTACTTGCCGAGAACGTAACGGACGTCATTTGGGTCGTGGATACGAATCTGCGTCCTACCTATCTCAGTCCTTCTATCACGCGTCTGCTAGGCTACAGCGTTGAGGAAGCGATGACCCGCACAATGGAAGAAAGCTTGACCCCTGCCTCCCGTGAGGTTGCTATGAAGGCTTTTATGAAAGCGCTGGCCATAAAAGACATGGGGCGAAGGGAGGGGTTCAGGTCGCGGACGCTGGAGCTGGAGATGAAGCGCAAGGATGGCTCCACAGTCTGGGTCGACAGCACAATAAGTTTCCTACATGACCCTGAGGGTCAGCTTGTTGAGATTATGGGGGTCCTCCGCGACATCACTGGGCGCAAGCGGGCGGAGGAGAGACTGAGAGAATCGGAGGGAAGATATAGAAAACTGGCTGAGGAATTTTGGGAAAGGGTGAAGGAAAGGACTAAGGATTTGGAGAGAGCCAGGGCATATAGTGAAGGTATCCTCTCAACTATGGTCGATGGACTGCTTGTGCTTGATCCCCAGGGAACGATAATAGATATTAACGATGCACTGGTAGCAGTGTTAGGCTATAAGAAAGAGGAGGTAATGGGGCTTCCTATTACTGAGTTCATGGTTGAAAGGGATATACCGAAGGGTTTAGCTGCTATGGGAGAAGCTGTAAGAGGCAACCCAGTTAAGGGCTTAGAGGTATCCTATGTAACCAAAGATGGCATAGAGGTCCCCGTCTCCGTTGCTGGCTCTGCATTAATGGATGCCCAAGGTAACCCAATGGCACTCGTTGTTATCGTGAGGGATATACGAGAAACTAAGGAGCTGATTAAAGAGTTGAAGGAAAGAACTGCTGAGCTAGAGGAAATCAGGGTGGCGCTGGAGCAGAAAGTAAGGGAGCTAGTGGAAACACAAAGCCAACTAACCCTTTCCGAGGAAAGATACCGTGCATTCTTCGAGTATGCTGGTAATGCTATTATAGGCTTTGACACTAACGACATTATCCAATCATGGAATAGGCGAGCAGAGGATATATTCGGCTATAAGTCAGAGGAGGTGATAGGAAAAACTTGGTATATGCTACTGCCAGAGGATCGGCGAAAGGAGATAGAGCAGCTAGCCAGGAGAGTCCAGGAAAAGGGCTTCTTTGAGAGCTATGAGACTGAGCGGATCAGGAAGGATGGGAGGAGAATCCCCATAGAGCTAACAAGGGCTCTCCTCAGGGACAAAGAGGGGAGGATTATTGGAACCTCATCTATAGCTAGGGACATTTCACAGAGGAAGAGGCTGGAGCAAGAAAGAGAAAGGGCTCAGCAGCAACTAATCAAGGCAGAGAAGCTAGCTACTATTGGGCAACTGGTGGCAAGCATAGCGCATGAGCTGAGGAATCCTCTGGGGGTGATCAGTAATTGCGTCTACTTTCTTAAGGCAACATTAACCGAAACTGATGAGGAGACTAAGGAAACTCTGGAAGCGTTAGACCAGACGGTGGCTAGATCGAACAAAGTTATCTCTGACCTGCTAGACTTCACCAGGTCGAGGGCGCCATTGCTTGCTGAGGCTGACCTCAACCAAGTGGTAAAGGATGCCTTAGGGGAGGTAGTGGTTCCAGAGGGGGTGGAGGTGGTCGCCAATCTGGGTGACCTTTCGAAGGTCATGCTCGATGCGGGGCAAATCCAGAGGGTTTTCCTAAATGTCATTACCAATGCTCTTCAAGCTATGCCCAAGGGTGGCAGGTTAGAAGTAATGACAAGGCAGAGGAATGAATTTGTGGAGGCGGCGTTCAAAGACACGGGAGAGGGTATCCCCCAAGAGAGTCTAGATAGGATCTTTGAGCCGCTGTTCACTACCAGAGCCAAGGGGATTGGGCTGGGGCTGACCATCTGTAAAGAGCTGGTAGAGGGGCACGGTGGCACCATCAAGGTAAAGAGTGAGGTGGGCAAGGGGACGACCTTCACTGTCAGGCTACCAATCGCCAAAAGAGGAGGGTAATCTGGTCCAAAGGGGGTCAAAAGATGACCCCTTTTGTTATAAAAATGAACCCCTTTGGGACTTGCAAATGACAATGATATATCTACAGTTATATTAGATGAAAACAAAATTTTTAGCGCTGCAGCAATTTCTAGTAAAACAGAGCGAAGGGAAAGGAGATGTTTATGGCTCCCAGAGTACTGATAGTTGATGATGATATTCTTTTCCTCAAAAGCTTGGCGCGCATCCTGAAACTTAGAAGCTGCGACACTGCTACTGCTGAGGATGGGTTCAAAGCGATAGAGAAGGTCAGGGAAAAGAGGTTTGATTATATCCTTATGGACATAGTGATGCAGGGTATGAATGGGGTGGAAACCTATAAAGAGATAAAGGGAATCAGTCCACAAGCAAAAGTAATTATGATGACTGCCTATTCGGTGGAGGATTTAGTGAGAGAAGCCCTAGATGAGGGGGCATACGGGGTAGTTTACAAACCCCCTGATATCGACAAAATACTGGGATTATTGAAGGGTTAAATTCATCGCTTTCCACCCGTGAGTACACGAAGCAACTGCTCATAATTGAAAGGCTTAGAGATAAACTCATCCACCCCTTCGCTTAAAGCCCTGTCAATAAGCTCATCCACACTATAGCCGGTCATTATCACTACTCTCGCCCCTGGGCGGATTTTTTTTATCTCTTTGTATGTTTCCAGTCCATCTATCCCCGGCAGTCTTATATCTATAAGGGTACAATCAAAAGCGTTCTCCTCAGTTTTTTGGATAGCTTCGGGACCGCTGGTAACAACAGTAACCAGATATCCTTTAGCCTTTAGTATGCGTGATAGGGTTTGTAAGAAAAGCCGGTCATCATCGACAACAAGGATACTACTCTTTTTTTCCATTATCTTTTCACCTCCATGCTTATTACCTGTCCTCTCAGGATCAACTGGGTTTAATGAACTTATACCCTACTCCACGCATTGTAAGGATCATGCTTGGTGATTGGGCGTCATCCCCAAGCTTTTGCCTCAACCTCTGGATATGAACCCTGAGCAAACCTGACTCGCCTTCGTACAATGGTCCCCAGGCATACTCTAAAAGGGTATCATAGGTCACTACTCGCCCGGCATTCCTCACCAGGCAGCATAATATCTGATATTCGGTAAGGGTCAAATTCACCAGCTTGCTCTTTACACACACCTCCTGGCTGGCGAAGTCGACCATGAGGTCACCGCTAACAAAGGGTGGTTCAACCTTGGTTGTCTCCGTTAACTTTTGGGCACGGCGCAATAATGCGTTTGCCCTTGCTTGTAGCTCCATATAGCCGAAGGGTTTGCTTATATAGTCATCAGCGCCCAGATTAAGACCCTTAGCGATGTCCACCTCACGGTGTTTCTCTGAAAGCACTATAAGGGGCACTTCTGAAAACTGGCGAATTCTGTGACAAACCTCGAAGCCATGCATATCGGGTAACTCAGTGTCTAGGAGGACTAGATCTGGCTTTTCTGCTCTCACTAGTTCAAGCCCCTTAGAGCCTCTCTCTGCGGAAAGCACTACGCTGTCTGACCAAATTATGCCCAGGCAAAGGCTAATAGCCTCTACCTCCGAAGGTGTGTTATTAATTACCAATATCTTCATCTTTTGCCACCTCCATATAGAGACAGACTTGATTCCGTCTGTATTCTACATAAGCCATATTAAAAAAGTCAATTGCCTTCCTCCAATCGGAGCTTCAAGACGCTAAGCTGTTTCAAGTATAGTAAGCGAGGATAAAGATAAGGTTAAGGATATGTATATACTTCGTATAGATATCGTGTAGATTGTTAAAGTTCTGTCTTTTGATGATGTCAAATTTCGGTTGACATGTTAGAACATATGTGCTACTATGAGCGGGAGGTTCTCATGAAACTGCTCAAGGTAGCTATCGAAAACCAGAGGTGGGATGTGGCTGCCCATGCCCTAGTTATCAGTATGGTCAAAGCGAAGCAAAATACCACTCAGACAAGCAATGGTAAGAGGAAGCCCTCTAGAGCAAAATCAAAACGCCGCCAGGTATGACTTCTACGCTAAAGCCCTAGACGAAGCGGAAAGAATGGAGCTTGAGGAGGCAGCCACTGTCGAAGGGCTCAACAATGAGATCGCTATCCTCAGGCTTAAGCTTCGCCAGCTCCTGGAACAATACCCAGAGCGAATCGACCTCCAGATGCGAGCAGCCAATACTTTAGCCCGCCTCATCCGCACCAGATACAACATCACCGCAGAACAGAAGAAGAACTTGAGGGAAGCTATCACCACGGTCCTTAAAGATGTAGCTTTACCCTTAGGAATCAAGTTCCTACCTTAGGGGAGGAAAGTAGGGAACAAGGAAACAGGAAGGGAGGATTCTTGTTCCCTGTTCCTTATTTCTAGTTCCCAAAAGGCACAATGATTAAATTGCGACCTTATCAGCAGGAGGTAGCCAGAGCTATCCTGGACAGCGTTCAGAACCATAAAGGGCTTACCTTCTCTGTAGAGATTGCTCGCCAGGGTGGCAAGAACGAGCTCTCGGCTATTATCGAGCTAACCCTGCTCACCCTATACATGGCTAAGGGAGGCAATGCTATCAAAGCCTCCCCTACCTTCAAACCCCAAACCATTATCAGCATGATGCGTCTGAAGCAGAGACTTGATGAGTATGGCTTCGCCGGCATCTGGCAGGGGGAGATGGGCTATATCATCCGCTTGGGAGAAGCCCGCCAGATTTTCCTCTCTGCAGACGAGTCCTCCTCTGTAGTAGGTCACACCACCGATATCCTGCTGGAAATAGATGAATCTCAGGATGTCTCTAAGGAGAAATACAATAAGGAGTTCCGCCCTATGGGCT
>Ga0315310_10001915_pt1 | contig 13149 bp, 9 predicted proteins | sample TDP5_MG_FD_203630 | JGI IMG/M metagenome (GOLD analysis project Ga0315310, IMG submission 203630) | Freshwater sediment microbial communities from Lake Towuti, South Sulawesi, Indonesia - TDP5 | ecosystem: Environmental > Aquatic > Freshwater > Lake > Sediment | place: Indonesia: South Sulawesi... | reverse complement strand
AAGATATCCGGTGATGCTTTAAGACACTTAGAAGAAGGCAGGGAGGAACATGATAGGCCTTGATACAGGTTTTTTCATTAGACTCCTTGAAAACAAAAAAGAAGCGGTTCGGATATGGCAAGGGATTGTCGAGGGAGAAGAATCATCGGTTTCCTGTCTCACGATCTTTGAGCTTAAGAGGTTATCGCTGAAGAAGGCGATCGACGAAGAAACAACAGGTCTACTTATCGATGCCATACTTTCAATCTGTAAAGTTTCTTGGATTGATAGAAAGGAAATTCTTCTCATGGGTGCCAACCTTTCACACGGCCTCGGGATACCAGCGGTGGATGCATTGATTCTCACAGGATTTTTAGTGCTAAATGTAAACACCATTTATACAACGGATTCTCATCTTGAACTTTTCTATAAAAAGGGCATTAAGATTCTTAAGGTGTGAGAATTTGTTGCCTCTTTCTGCAAGAGTCTCCCCGAATCTTCGCTTAAAATTTTCTCAAATCCTCCTCAGTTCCGATTAAATTCTTTTTTTGACCTCCATTGGCCTTTCTGTTAGAATGCCGAAGATTTAATTTTCTTCTCCAATGAGTCATATGGTCAAAGCGAAAACGCATTTTGTGTGTCAATCCTGTGGATACCAAGCTCCGAAATGGTTGGGGAGGTGTCCAGGATGTCAGGAGTGGAACACCTTCGTTGAAGAACGAGTGATTGAGGAGAGAGCTCCTGAGAGAGACCTTTTAGGTTTTGAGGCGGAGGCCGTTCCATTGCCGATCAACGAGATCGTTGGCGAGGAGAGAGGTAGGCTCCGAATCGGGATCGGAGAGTTCGATCGGGTCTTAGGGGGTGGGATCGTTTTTGGATCGGTGATCTTGGTGGGAGGCGATCCAGGGATTGGCAAATCGACCCTTCTTCTCCAAGTAATGAGCCGCTTGGCATCGAAAGGACAAAAGGTCCTTTACATTTCCGGAGAGGAATCTCTTCAGCAGACGAAGATGAGGGCGGAACGGTTGGGAATTTCTTCCGATCAACTCTTTGTTGTCTCTGAGACATCCCTCGAGAAGATCTTACAGGATATCCAGACACTCAAACCCGCGACGGTCGTGGTGGATTCGATTCAAACCATCTATTCCTCTGAGCTTCCTTCCATGCCGGGATCGATCACCCAGGTGAGGGAGGCCTCCAGTCGATTGCTCTATTTGGCAAAACATCTCTCTATCCCAATCTTTCTTGTCGGCCATGTGACAAAGGAGGGGTTTATCGCTGGGCCTAAAGTCCTGGAGCACATGGTGGACACAGTGCTCTACATTGAGGGGGAGGCCAACCACGCCTTCCGCATCTTAAGGGCAGTGAAGAACCGTTTTGGCTCCACCAATGAGATTGGGGTCTTTGAGATGAAGGACTCGGGTTTGGTGGAGGTATTGAGCCCTTCGGAATTTTTCCTTTCCGAAAGGACTCAACATACTTCTGGTTCGGTCGTCATGCCCAGTATGGAGGGTTCACGGCCTATTTTGGTTGAGCTTCAGGCCTTGGTTATTCCTACTCACTTCGGCGTTCCGCGGAGAACCGCCCAAGGGGTGGATGCGAACCGTGTCTCACTTCTTGTGGCAGTGATGGAGAAGAGATTGGGAGTGCACCTCAACAATCAAGACATCTTTCTCAACATCGCTGGCGGAATGAGAGTGGAGGAGCCTGGCATTGATCTGGGGGTGATTGCATCGGTTGCTTCAAGTTTTAAGGATCGAATGATCGATCCTGAACTGGTGGTCTTTGGAGAGGTAGGCCTGGGAGGAGAGGTGAGGGGCATCAGCCAATCGGAGGTGAGGGTGAAGGAGGCGTCAAGGCTGGGGTTCAAAAGATGTCTCCTGCCAAAGCAGAATCAGGAGAAGATGAAAGGAGTAAAGGCCATCGAATTGATCGGGGTGAAGACAGTTCAAGAAGCCATATCAGCACTGTTTAAGGGAGGTTAACATTCCCTTTGGATTTTGAACTTTGAAATTTGACATTTAAAAGGGGTCCTTATGAAGAGATGGGCAATCCCATTGACGCTGATATTGCTCGCCTTCTTATGTTTCCTTCATAGCGAGGGGCAGGAAAAGGTTAAAAGTCCTGGGGAACTCTACGATGCGTCCATCGAACTCTATCACAAGGGGAGATGGGAAGAGGCCATCCGAGGTTTTTCAGAAGTCGTCCGGTCCTTCCCAACCAGTAAGCTGGTCTCATACTCTCAATATATGATCGGTCTATGCTATCTCAAAATGGAAAGGCAAGAAGAGGCCATGAAGCAATTCGAACTCTATGTAAAGGCCTATCCTGATGGCGACCGTGCCAAAGAAGCGGAAAAGAGAATTCAACTTTTGAAGGGGAAGTCAAAAGAGGAGGTCCCTCCCTCGGCCATACCTGAGAAGTTGGAGACAAAGCCTGAGGAGCTGAAGTCAACTCCAGAGGCCCAAACGGTTTCTGACGTCAAAAAGGTCAAGAGAAGGATCTGTGTTCAAATTCGGCTCTTCGATATCGAGAACATTGAAGAGGTGGAGAAGAAGGTGAAGGAGTTGAAACAGGCGGGTGTGGATACACTGATCCTAAGGGTCTTTCAGAATAAAGGGGATCGGATGTATAGATTTGTTACGCCCCGTCATGAGGAAGGGGTTTATTTTAAGACGGAACATGCTCCAGTGGTGGAGGATATCTTGGGGCCCGTGACGGAAATCGCGCACCGGTATGGCCTCGACCTCTTTGCGTGGATGACGACGCGTTATGCAAACTATGGTTTGGGGGAACGGCCGGAGTACCGCTGTAGACACTATAATTTCGAGACGAGAAAATTGGAAGATGCGAAGGGTTTCAACCTCTTTCATCCCGATGTTCTAAAACACTTAAAAGGACTTTTCCGGGACCTCTGTCGCTACCCCATTGACGGGGTCCTCTTCCAGGACGACCTGATTCTGAAACATAATGAGGATTTCAGCATCGATGCCAATAAGGCTTTTCTAAAGGCATTTGGGTACTCGCCCCATCCAGACCGTTTCTACATCGATCCTTACAAATCCCAATCTGGGAAATATTATGTGAAGGCATATACTGAGGATTTTTGGTCTTGGGCAAACTGGAAGAACCGTTGGCTCATGGATGTGGTCCAACAACTGATGGCTGCTTCGAGAGAATCGAATCCCAACGTGAAGTTCGCGATCAACCTCTATTACGAGGCTGTCCTCAATCACAACAATGGAGTCGCTTGGTTTTCACAGACCCTCTCAGAGGCATTGAAAAAGGATTTTGACTATTATGCGGTGATGGCCTATCACCGCCAAGCGATGAAGGAAAAAAATCTGGACGCGGGAAAGGCTATCGAGTTGATGTCGGAGGTGGCACAGAAGGCGGTCAAGTCGGTCGGAGACCCCTTCAGGGTGCTGATGAAGTTTCAGATCTATGATTGGAAGAGTTATGAGGTTATGCCCCAGAAAGAGGTGGAAGAGGTTTTAGCGGGAATCCTGAATCAAGGGGAAGTGAGTTTAGCCTTTTATCCCTACGTCGATCAATTTCCATTCCATTCGCTAAAAGGGAAGTGGGTTAATCCTAAGTAAGATTTTAGACTTGCGATTTTGGATTTAAGATTTAAAATCTGCAATCTGAAATCTAAGATTATTCTTTGATTTTGATCCAGTCGGGGTCTGCTTTGAGTTCTTCTGCTTCTCTTGGCAGAACCTTCTCCAACATGTTCTTCGCTCGATCCCTCTCTTTCTCGTGTTCCTTGACCCTGTCTTCGAGGACTTTTATCTCGGCCTTCAACTTCCGTTTGACGCTGTTGGGCTTGAATTTCGATTGTTCCAGTTCATTCTCCTTTGCTTTCCAGGTAGCATAAGCAGCGTCATAATTTTTGATGGCATGAAGAAGTTTCTCATTCCATTCCTTTGCTCTTGCCCTCCACCATTCTTCTCCTCGGCCGATGAGGTCTTTTGGTTCTGGAGGTGGCTCTAATTTCCTCTCCTCCTCAGGCGAGGGTTGTAAAGAGGGCTCCTTAGGAGGTTTCTTCTTCTGGACTTGGTGCCGATACCTTTCGGGAACCAGGCTTAGGTCGTCTGCGAAGTGGAGGGTGCCTTTCTCATCCGTCCACCGGTAGATCTCTTGGGCAAAGACCAGCGAAGAGACCATCAACCAAACAAAGATGAGCAAGAACAACCTTTTCACTTCCTTTGGCCTCAACCAATTTCAGATGTCGAAGTTCCTGCCTGCGGTAGGCAGGCAAATGTCAAATCAAATCCGAATTCCAAAATGCCAAAGTTTGAAAGCTTTTTATTGACCCATTTGGAATTTGAGCTTTGGAATTTGACATTTTTCTTTTAATGTACTTCTGCCCAGTTCTCTCCTGAATGGATCGAGACCTTGAGGGGAACAGAGAGCTCCATCACATTCTCCATTTCGTTTTGGATCATGGGAAGGGCTTTTTCCAGTTCCTCTTGAGGGACTTCAAAAACCAGTTCATCGTGGACCTGCATAATCATCTTTGTAGAGAATTTAAGTTCTTCGATCCGGTTTTGAATATGAATCATCGCCACCTTAATGATATCTGCTGCGGTCCCTTGGAGGGGGGTATTGATGGCCATTCGCTCTGAGGCCTGCCGGATGGCGGCGTTCGGGGAGTGGATGTCCGGCAGATATCGCCGCCGATGAAGAAGTGTGGTCACATATCCTTTCTGCCTGGCCTCTTCCAAACCTTTTTCAATATAGGTTCGGACCTTAGGATATTTCTTGAAATATTCATCGATATAGGCTTGAGCGACCTTCGGCTCTGCTCCCAGTTGTTGAGAGAGGCCGTAAGCACTCATTCCATAGACGATCCCGAAGTTGATCACCTTGGCCTCCCTCCTCATGGAGGGGATTACTTTTTCCATTGGCACCCCGAAGATCTCGGAGGCTGTTCGTGCATGGATATCCTCATCTTTCTGAAAGGCCTCGATGAGCGTTTCATCCTGAGAGAGATGGGCGAGGATCCTTAATTCGATTTGAGAATAATCGGCAGAGACGATGAGCCATCCCTTTTCAGGAATGAAGGCTTGGCGAATGCGGCTTCCTTCCTCTGCTCGGATCGGAATGTTTTGAAGGTTAGGGTCACTGGAAGAGAGCCGTCCTGTCGCTGTGACCGTTTGGTTGTAGGAGGTGTGGACACGACCAGTTTTCGGATGAACCAATTTAGGAAGGGTGTCGATATAGGTCGATTTGAGTTTGCTCAGATTACGATAGCCGAGGATCTCCAGCGGAAGATCATGGTGGAGAGAGAGCTTCGTAAGGACATCCACATCTGTGGAGTAGCCCGTTTTGGTCTTCTTGACCACAGGAAGCTTTAGTTTTTCGAAGAGGATCTTGCCAAGCTGCTGGGAGGAGTTGATATTGAAGACCTCTCCGGCCAGTCCATAGATTCGATCCATCTTCTGCTGGAGTTGGGTTTCGATCTCCTTAGAAAATTCTTGCAGGAGACCCGTATCGATCTTGACCCCATTCATCTCCATCTTCGCCAAGACGATGAGTAAGGGCAATTCCACTTGATCATACAGCTCCTTAAATTCCTCTTCCAATTTTGGAAGAAGGAGGTGAGAAAGCTGGAGTGCCACGTCCGTATCCTCACCGCTGTAGTCCTTTGCCTTCTCAAGATCGACCTGATCGAAGGTCACTGACTTTCCTTCAACTTTTGCCACGTCTTTGTAGTCAGTGACCGTACGATCCAGATACTCCCTGGCAATCTCGCTCAGGTTGTGATTATGTTTGGTGGGATTGAGAAGGTAGGAAGCGATCATGGTATCGCAGTGAATCCCCTGAAGGCAAATGCCATAGCGCTTCAGAACGATCCATTCGTATTTGAGATTCTGCCCCACTTTCTTCGTCCCTCCATCCTCGAGGATGGGTTTTAGCGCTTCCTGCACCCAAGAGAGAGGGAGTTGTTTTTTCGCTCCCAAATGACGGTGGCCGAGAGGGACATAAAAGGCCTGATGGGGTGCGTAAGAGAGGCTGATCCCTACGAGATCGGCCCACATTGGATAGGGCGAGGTGGTCTCCAGATCGATGGCGAAGCATTTGGCTCTTTTTAGATCCTCCAACAAGGCGAGGAAATCATCTCGTTCTGTCATCAAACGGTAGTCATTCTGATCGGAGGACTTCTCTTCGGGGAGTTCTTTCAACAATTTGTTAAACTCCAATTCCTTGAAAATGTCTCTAAGACCTTTTACATTGGGCGGAGCAAGAGCAAGGTCACTGAGTCGATAGTTGATAGGGGCCTCTGTCTGGATCGTGGCCAGGTCGCGGCTCAGCCGAGCCTGTTCTCCATAAGTCTCTAACTTCTCTCTCAATTTCTTCTGATGGACCTCGTCTAAATGGGCCAGAAGGTTTTCGATGGATCCGAAGGTCTTGATCAATTCCATCGCCGTCTTTTCGCCTATTCCGGGGACGCCCGGGATGTTATCGATGGCATCTCCTGCCAAACCCATGACGTCGGCCACCTGCTCAGGTTTAACCCCGAAACGCTGGATCACCTCCTCCACGCCAAATTTCTTTTCTTTCATCGTATCATAGACCTGGACCTTGTCGTTGACCAGTTGAAGAATATCTTTATCACCAGTGATGATCACCACATCGACTTCGGGTGACAGCCCTTTGGCCACGGTTCCAATGAGATCATCCGCCTCGTATCCCTCCGTCTCTAAGGTAGCAATCCGGTACTCCTCGACGATCTTTCGAATATATGGAATTTGAGGAGATAGAGCCTCGGGCATCGCGGGTCGGTTGGCTTTGTACTCTTTGTAGAGCTCACTTCGAAAGGTAGGCGCTTTCGAATCGAACACTACAGCGATGTAATCCGGCTGATGGTCTTTCAGAACTTTGAGAAGCATCTGAGTAAAGCCGAAGATGGCATTGGTGGGAAGGCCTTTGGAGTTGGAAAGATGCCCGATTGCATAAAATGCGCGAAAGATATAAGACGAACCATCCACGAGAAAGAGCCGGGGGCGATCTGACATATTGAAATCTCAATATTCGACAGGCAGGCTAAATAAGGTTTTTTTAAAATCCAAATTTCAAAATCCAAATGCCAAATGAATGTCAAATTTCAAATAAAAAATTCTTACTATTGGAACTTTGGATTTGACATTTGAGCTTTGGCATTTGACATTTAGATGCTCTCGGTTCGTATCTCATGAAATGTTGGTATAGACTCGATTCCCGCCAGAATGCTTGGCTACGTACATTGCATCGTCAGCGGATTTGACAAGTCGCTCCGGAGTGAAGTTTTCTCTGTACTCAACCAAACCGACGCTGGCCGTAATGTCTTGAAATCCTTCTTTTTCCACGGAAGAACGGATCCGCTCCGCAATGGCCAGGGCCTGATCGAGAGAGGCACCGATGAGAAGAGCAGCAAATTCATCCCCTCCATAGCGATAGCCTGAATCGACGCTGTTCCGGATCGAATTTCGAACGATCTCGCCAACCTTTCTCAAGACTTGATCTCCCTCCAAATGGCCATAGACATCGTTGTATCGTTTGAAATGATCGAGGTCGAACATCAACAGGGAGAGGGAGGTCTTCTGCCGCTTCATGCGAACCAGTTCCGCTTCTAACATCTTAAAGAAGTGGCGATGGTTGTAGAGGCCGGTCAGATCGTCGGTGATCGAAAGCCGTTTGACCTCTTCCTGCAATCTCTCTTTTTCCATTAAGGTCCGGGACTTTTCTAAGGCTTGATTGACGATGTGGATCAAGTGCTCATTCTCAAAGGGCTTCTTCACGAAGTCGGTGGCTCCTTCCTTCAGGGCCTGAATGGCATTATCCACTGTGGCATAGGCGGTGAGCATGATCACGCACTGAAGGGAATTCTGCTTCCGAATCCTCCGCAAGGCCTCGTTCCCATCGATTCCAGGTAAGTTGATATCCATCAGGATCACTTCAGGCTTCTCTTGTTGCGCTTTCTTCACCCCTTCTTCACCCGTCGAAGCAACAATGACATCGTACCCTTCAACGCGAAGAAGGGCCTCGAGGATCTCTAAAGTATCGGGCTCATCATCGACGATGAGAAGCCTTCCCTTCGGGCCTTTATGAATGGAGGACTCTTCCATCTTGACTCTCCGTAGCTCGGGGGATGGTGAAATAGAAGGTAGATCCCTTCCCCACCTGGGATTCCACCCAGATCTTGCCGCCATGTTCCTCAACCAGCCGTTTCGTGATGGCCAGTCCTAAGCCTGTTCCGCCATATTTCCCGGTTTCGACCTGAAAGAATTCGTCAAAGACTCTTTCCACCTTATCCTTCGGGATACCGATCCCAGTGTCTCGAACCAGATGGAGGACATAGTCATCCTGTCGGCGAGCGATGACCGTGATCTGGCCTCCCTCTGAAGTAAATTTAATGGCATTGGAAATGAGGTTCACGAGGATATCATGGTACCCGTTCCTGTCGGCGTGGACATAGAGGTCTTTTGGTACGTCGAGTTGGATGGCCACATTCTTATCCCCTGGCTTGACCTCATTGATGTACCCTCTCACCACTTCAGAGAGATGGAGAACTTCCCGATGGAAGTGAAGACGCCCAGATCTGAGCCGGCTTAGATCAAGCATCCGATCGATTCTCATTTGGATTCGGGTCGTATTCCTCTGGATGGAAAGGAGGTAGGATTTTAGGTAGTCAGGCAGGGTTCCTCCCTTCTCGGAGAGAATGAAGTCGATGTTGGCCTTGATGATCGTGAGAGGGGTCTTCAGCTCGTGGGAGGCGATGCCAATGAAGATCAACTTGGTCACATCCACATCCTTTAATCTACGGTTCACCATGTCCAGTTCCTTCTTGGTCGATTCAAGTTCTTTGAGGACATTCTGGTTCGATGTCTTCAACTGGTTCAATTCCTCAAGGGTGTCCTCCATGAGCTGGGTTCGTTCATCCACTTTTCTCTCGAGATCTTCTCTGGATTTCTTGAACTGGAGGGTCATCTGGTTGAAGACCCTGGACAGATCTCCGATCTCATCCTTGGACCGGATGTCAACCGTCTGAGCCAAGTCTCCTTTTGCCGCTTTCTCTGCGGCTGTGAGCAAATTTCGAATGGGTTGGAAGGAGATCCTCCCAAGGATGAAGGTGAACAAAATACCTACACCGATGAGCCCGAGGCCGATCAGGATGATGTTTCTTCTCATCCCAAGAATTCGATCCGTCAATGGTGAGAGAGAAAGCCCGATCTGTAGAGTTCCAATGGTTTGGCCGTCTTCAGATTGAATAGGCAGGGTGACTTCGTATGCGAGATTGAGATCAGGAGAATATCCCTTCTTCACGGCATGGGCCAGTTTATCTCCAGAAGGATCTAAGACGGCACAGAGGACGATGTCCTTATCCTCCACGATGCCCTCTACCGTACGTTGCAAAGAGGCACGATCCAATTGGTCAATCCCTTGTCGGACAGGATGGTAGAAGCTTCTGGCGATCGATCTTCCATGATTTTCCAATTGGCTTCGGTGAAAGGTCATTTCCCCAGTGAGATAGAAGTATCCAAAGGCCGTTGAACCGACTACGGCGAAGCAGATCATTGCGACGAGAAATTTGACCGTCAGACTGATGCGAAATGGAGAAAAAGATTTAAACGGGTTCATAGACGCAGTAAGGTTCCTCTGCCATATAGTCCCCGAGGCTTTCGTAGGCTCTGGCCCGACAGCCTCCGCAGACTTTTCGGAACTCACACCTTCCACATTTTCCTTGGTAGCCATCGGTATTGCGGAGATTCCGGAAGACCTCCGAAACGGCCCAAATCTCCTGAAAAGGTTTTCCCCTTACGTTTCCGCAATCCAATTCGAGATAGCCGCAGGGTTGAACCTGACCGAGATGGGAGATGAAGCAGAAGGAAATCCCGGCCAAACACCCCCGGGTCATGGCATCCAATCCCTCCCTCTGGTGGACAATCTTTTTCCCCTCTCTTTTAGCCTCTTGTCGGAGGATGCGGTAGTAGTGAGGCGCACAGGTGGCCTTGAGTTGAAGGGGCACCTGATCCCTCTGCTCATAGAACCAGCGAAGGGTTTTTTCATAATCAAGGGCAGAGATGGACTGGTCCTCAAGCTCCTTTCCCCTTCCTGTGGGAACGAGGAGAAAGATATGATGAGCCACTGCACCGAGAGCCACAGCAAGACTAAGTATCTCAGGAATCAGATGGAGGTTAAACTGTGTAATGGTCGTATTGATCTGGAATTCAAGACCTCCTTTTTTTGCCATCTCGATGCCCCGAAGGGACCCTTCAAAGGCCCCTTTCACCTTGCGAAACGCATCATGGGTCTCCGCATTGGGGCCGTCGAGGCTAATGCTGATTCTTTGTATGCCGGAATCGTTCATCATATTAACTATTTTTGCTGCAATTAATGTGCCATTTGTGGCCATAACCATTCGAAAACCTTTGTCTGATCCATACCGGGCCAGCCTGAAAACATCCTTCCGGAGAAGAGGTTCCCCTCCGGTCAGGATGATGACAGGTTTACTGATAGAGGCGATCTCATCCATCACCTTGAGGCATTCCTCGGTTGAGAGTTCTCCTGGGTAGGGCCCTCGCTCCGCAGAGGCGCGGCAGTGGACACAAGCCAAATTACATCCCCTCGTCAACTCCCACGCCACCATCCTCAACTGGTGATTCGTGATTCGATACTCGTGACCCGTAGTTCTTAAATCTTGATTATTATCTCTTAACTCCGAACTCATAACTCCGAACTTATAACTATTCTAACTTCTTTGCTGCTTCTTTCGCAAAGTAGGTCAGTATGAGATCAGCCCCAGCTCGTTTAATGGCGACAAGCGATTCCATCATCACCTGTTCACCATCGACCCAACCCAATTGTGAAGCAGCTTTGACCAAAGCAAATTCACCGCTGACATTGTAGGCCGCCACAGGTATATTAAAGGTCTGCTTCACCCGATAGATAATGTCCAAGTAGGGCAGGGCAGGCTTGATCATGACTATATCTGCCCCCTCTTCGATGTCGAGCCGAACCTCCCTTAAGGCCTCATCTCCGTTGGCTGGATCCATCTGATAAGATTTTCGATCGCCGAATTGGGGCTTGGACTCTGCAGCCACCCGAAAGGGGCCGTAAAAACTGGAGGCATATTTTGCTGCGTAAGCCAGGATGGCAATGTCTTCGAAATGGTTTTCGTCAAGGACCTTTCGAATGGCTCCCACCCTTCCGTCCATCATATCCGAAGGTGCAACAATATCTGCTCCTGCCCTAACATGAGAGAGGGCCTGCTTGGAAAGAAGTTCGAGGGTTTCATCGTTCAGGATTCTCTTATCCTTCACCACTCCGCAATGTCCATGGCTGGTATATTCGCAAAGGCAGACATCGGTGATGACGAGAAATCCATCCACCTTCTCTTTGATCGCCCTGACCGCCCTTTGGATGATCCCATTCTCCGCATAGGCTTCCGATCCCATTTCGTCCTTCTTTTCAGGAATGCCGAAGAGGATCACGCCCAGAATCCCTAAAGATTTTGCCTCCCTCACCTCTTTGATCAAGAGATCGATCGATAGCTGGAAATGGCCGGGCATGGAGGAGATGGGCTGTTTTACGCCTTTTCCAGGACGAACGAAAAGAGGAAGGATAAAATCGTCTTGCCGGAGATGGGTTTCACGGATCATTCTTCGAAATACCTCATCCCTTCGCAACCTTCTTGGTCGATATTGTGGGAACCTCATTTGACCTCCTATAAATACCTCAATGGTGATTGAACAACTATTTAAAAAGAACGATATATCTATATATTTTTACTACATTTTAAGCTAAATGTCTATTATAGAAAAAAAGGTTGACGAAGGGCTTGTTTTCTTTAAAAATAAAGGGGATGGAGGAACCCGAAAGGATCATAAAGATCATAAGGATCATGAGGAAGGGATAACGCGAAATCATCTTATGAAAAAAGAAGGGCTCCAATACGATATCACGCTTTTCACAGATCATGATATCTACCTCTTTAAGGAGGGAAGTCATTTCAATCTTTACAACAAATTTGGCTCTCACATCGTTTCCCACGATGGCACCCAAGGGGCCTACTTTGCCCTTTGGGCTCCGAATGCAAGGCAGGTCTTTGTAATGGGGGATTTTAATTTTTGGAACAAGGAATCCCATCCTCTCAAAGTCAGGGAGGACGGTTCAGGGATATGGGAAGGATTCATCCCTGGTATTTTCCAAGGAGCCCCATACAAATATCATTTGGTTTCCAATTACAACAACTACCGTGTGGATAAAGGCGATCCTTATGCCTTTCGATGGGAATGTCCTCCAAAAACAGGATCGATGGTATGGGATCTCAATTATGAATGGGGAGATAGCGAATGGATGGAAAACAGATATCGACTTAATGCACTTGATGCTCCCTTTGCGATCTATGAGGTCCATTTAGGTTCGTGGAGGCGAGTTCCTGAAGAAGGCAATCGGTTCCTGACGTACCGGGAGATGGCTCCATATCTTACAGAATATGTTAAGGAGATGGGGTTTACCCATGTTGAATTTTTACCGGTGATGGAACACCCATTCTATGGTTCATGGGGATATCAGACCGCTGGATACTTTGCACCCACTAGCAGATATGGCACTCCTCAGGATTTCATGTATCTCATTGATCAGCTTCATCAGAACGGAATCGGTGTCATTCTCGACTGGGTGCCTTCTCACTTCCCAGACGATGAACATGGTCTGGTCTTTTTCGATGGTACTTACCTTTATGAACATGCAGATCCCAAGAAAGGATTTCATCCCGACTGGAAAAGCTATATTTTCAATCATGGAAGAAACGAGGTGAGGGCCTTTCTCATCAGCAGTGGACTTTTCTGGCTCGATCGTTACCATGTCGATGGTCTGAGGGTGGATGCCGTAGCCTCGATGCTTTACCTTGACTACGGAAGAAAAGAGGGTGAATGGATACCGAATGCATATGGAGGAAGGGAAAACTTAGAAGCGATCACTTTCATTGAAAGATTAAACGAGGCGGTCTATCAGGCCCATCCTGATGTTCAGACCGTTGCCGAAGAATCGACTGCCTGGCCCATGGTATCGAGACCCACCTATGTCGGTGGGCTCGGATTTGGTATGAAGTGGAACATGGGATGGATGCACGATACCCTGAATTACTTTTCTAAAGATTCCCTTTACAGAAAGTATCACCAC
>Ga0315310_10001914_pt1 | contig 13149 bp, 12 predicted proteins | sample TDP5_MG_FD_203630 | JGI IMG/M metagenome (GOLD analysis project Ga0315310, IMG submission 203630) | Freshwater sediment microbial communities from Lake Towuti, South Sulawesi, Indonesia - TDP5 | ecosystem: Environmental > Aquatic > Freshwater > Lake > Sediment | place: Indonesia: South Sulawesi... | reverse complement strand
GCTGGCCTACTCCCGCATATTCTCTGCCCAAAGCCACCCCTATAATTTCATTGTTTTCTTCGGCGAGTAAGGAAATTCCATCCTTACTTTCTATTCCCTGCTTGAATCTTTCGATGCCCTCGTGTTCGCGAATGCTTTCAAGCTCGGGGTTAACAAACGAGTTGGGCAGCCACTCACGAAGGCTCTCCCATATTTCAATGTAACACTTCAGCAATTTTTCAACGTCATTAAACGTAATAAACCGAATGTTATACAAGTCCGTTCCCAAACATTATACGGAGTAAGCTGACAGGAATATTAACAATTGCTGTCCATGCTGAGTTCGCATTGAAAAAAGGGCTTGTCAGAAATATCTTTCCGTTGTTGTTAAAAGAACTTAAGTAAAGAGAAAACCACTTCTTAGTCGGAGGAACCACAATGGCCACGCAGGAAAGGTTTCAGCCGACAAGGCTTTTGTGCGGTGAGGACGCCTACCTTAAGGAATTCGAGGCAAAAGTCTTGGCAATTCGAAAACTGAACGGGCAGTACAACGTAATTTTGGATCAAACAGCGTTCTATCCAATGGGCGGTGGGCAACCTGCAGACATGGGCATAATTAAAGGTGGGAATGGCGAAGTCAAGGTTAAAGATGTCCACAAGGAAAACGGCTTAGTTGTTCACATTGCAGACGAGATTAAAGGAGGAATCGAACTAGGAGAAAGCGTAACAGGGGTCATAGATTGGAATCGTCGATACGCCTTGATGCGAAATCACACTTTGGCACATTTGATGGCTGAAGCCGTGCGCAAAGCAACTGGTTTAAGTATGGAGGTGGTAAGTTCCGGATTAGACGTGGACAAGACACGCTTAGACTTTATGCATGAGGGTTCTCTTGGACCGCTACTGCCAGAAATCCAGAAAATCGCTAACAGCGTCATAAACGAGAACAGACCCGTAGAGATCAAGAACATGTCGCGGGAAGAAGCCGAAGTACACGTGGCACAGTTCCATGAAAGCCTGAAGACTCTTCCGCCACATGTTAAAAGTGTCCGTGTAGTCGAGGTCAAAGATTGGCATGCCTGCGCCTGCGGCGGAACCCACGTAAAGAACACAGGAGAGATTGGTGCCGCCGAGGTCTTGAGGAGAATGTCAAAGGGCAAGGGCGTCGAACGCATTGAGTTCAGAGCAAAAACGTCTTAAGCTAGAGCGTAGTGTCTCATAGTTGGATGATGAACACGAGAGTCAAGAGCCACCGTGCTGTGATTGGAACTCTCGACGGGCGAACTGACACAATAACATTGTCTTTGACAATTTTCAGTGCAAAAATCTTATTATATAAGGTTGTTTTAAACACAAATGCGTCATTGGAGGCGATGAACATGCCTTGCTCGGTCGTGGTTTGTGGCTTTTTCGGGGACACTGGCAAGGGAAAAGTCATCTCGTATCTGGCGTTGAAAGATAAACTAAGCATTACTGCTCGTGCAGGAGTGGGACCCAACGCCGGCCACACGGTGTTCTTTGAGGGAAAGAAATACGGGCTCAGCATGTTGCCCAGCAGCTTTGTGTACAGGAAATGCCGTTTGCTGATAGGTCCAGGTGTTTTGGTCAACCCTGAGATTCTGGTTCGAGAGATGAAACAGACAGGGTCTGAGGGCAGGGTTGGCGTTGACTCCCAATGCGCCATTATTGAGGCTAGACACATAGAGGCGGACAAGGCTGGACACCTCGCTAAAGATATAAAGACAACAGGCACGGGAACTGGACCATGCAACGCTGAACGAGCCATGAGAAAAGTGAAACTAGCTAAGGATGTAACTGAGCTGAAAAACTATTTGGCCGATGTTCCTTTAGAAGTAAACAAGGCTATAGATGATGCAAAAAGGGTTCTGATTGAGGGAACTCAAGGCACGTATCTGTCTCTTTATCATGGCACATATCCCTACTGTACATCCAAAGATGTAACCGCCTCGGCAGCATGCTCAGACATCGGCGTCGGCCCGACCAAAATAGACGACGTCATCATCGTGTTTAAAGCGTTCACGACCAGAGTCGGCGCAGGACCATTACCAAGCGAAATCTCAACGGAAGAAGCTCAAAAACGCGGATGGGCTGAATACGGAACCGTGACAGGACGCCCACGTAGAGCAGCACCCTTTAGTTACGAGTTGGCTAAGCGAGCAGTGATGTTGAACGGCGCAACTCAGGTAGCACTCACCAAAATCGACGTTCTCTTCCCCGAGTGTAAGGGAGCCAAATCCTACAACAAACTATCTAAGGATGCAAAAGGATTCGTTGAGAATATTGAGAGGGAAATCAAAATCCCCGTGACCTTGATAGGCACCGGACCAGACGCTTTGGAAATGGTTGACAGAAGGGCTTAGTTAGAAAATCACTTTAGACAGTTCCGTTCCACTATAGTTTTCGCATCACATCCAAAAAGGAGAATAGGAAAAGACCGAGTTGCCGAACTCTAGTGCTGTCGGATACTTTGACAAGGTCTCGTCGAGGCCATTCGTTCGGCATTTGATTTACTCTGGCTCTGTGATTTTCTTTTTTGGAATAATTTTGATTCCGCCCATTTTGGGTATAATTCTTAGATGGAATGCCATCGGCGAAATTTTTCAGAGTCCTAACCTAATCTCCAGAGCATCATCGGCTATATACGCTTCTTTTGCGATTGCCCTTTTGGTTTCATTCCTTGACCTGGTTGCGGGTCTGCCTCTGGCTTGGTTCATTGCACGGGGAAAGTCTAAATGGCTAAACATAATTGACACGTTAGCGGACCTACCTTTCATCATACCCACCGTAACGTTAGGCTATTCACTGCTACTGTACTGGAATGGACCCGAAGGCGTCTCACAATTTCTCGGCGCTAACCCCCTCGTGTCAAAGGGCTGGCTCTTGATTGCTCTGCTTCACTTTGCCTTCTCCTACCCCGCCGTGGTCAGAGTCATAGTGGGCGCGCTGTTCGACTATAAGGTTGTTTATGAAGAAGCCGCACGAACCCTTGGCGCCGCGCCTCTCACAGCCGACAGGACCGTGACATTGCCCATCTTGAAATCAAGCCTGATTGCGGCTTTCACCTTAGCCTTTGCCAGGTCGCTTTCTGAAACCGGCGCCACCGTGATTGTTGCAGGCGCCTTTGAGAATGGTGTAGTCTTCATCAAAAACACCAGAGACGCGGGCCAAGAAGGCCCTATGGTCTTTGTGAGTTTCGTTCTGATACTTACTGCTAGTTTGATTTACTTAACTATTAGACTTCTTGGCCCAAGGCTGAAGATGCCTGTGAAAAGAGTTTGGCCGTTTGTGGAGAGGAAACTGAGCGATTTTAAGGTTAAAACGGTTAGAGATTCTTCTACAACATTGGTGTTTTTTGCTTTTGTTTTGGTTCCTTCTCTGTTCATTGTGTTTCCAATTGTTAGCGCTCTCTCAAACGGCACGTTAAACCAAGCAGTTTCCGGTGTTGGAGTATGGCAAGGATATTGGCAGAGCCTCTTTCTGTCATATTTTGTGGCGACAACGGTTACTGCATTAAACATCTTGGTGAGCTTGCCCATGGCTGTTCTTATAGCTAGAAAACGCTGGGGCGCAACGGCTTCGACAACTCTAGATGTGCTGTCTAACATTCCCATGATTGTCCCATCCATTGCGTTAGGGGCTTCAATGAGCATTTTCTGGAGAAACTTCGCGTTCATTCCCGAAATCGCCTTGATAATTCTTGCACACTTATCAATTACATACCCCTATTTTGTTCGTGCGATGGTTGCAGCAATAGAAAGGGTAACCATGGACCTTGAAGAGGCATCGAGAACTCTTGGCGCTAGACCGTTCACGGTGTTCAGAACAATTATTCTGCCCTTGACAAAGTACTCCTTGTTCGCAGGAACCATAATGATGTTCGCGAGAAGCGTTGACGAGACAGGCGCAACCCTGGCTGTTGTGACAGGGGTAAAGACTGTTCCCGTGTTGCTTGTTGATTGGGTTAGGGGGACTGTGCCTGCTTCAGCTATGGATATTGCCTTAGGCGCTGGCTTGCTCGTCTTGTTTTCCTTCATAATCCTCTTGGTTTTGAGAATTGTGGTTAAAGGACGGCATTGACATGATTAATATACCAGTGACCACGCATTTCCATAATTCGCAAGGGACCCGCGGAGGCTGAACACGCTGCCTGAAGTCAAAATGGTCAACGTTTCAAAGACATTCGCGAAAAAAATCGTGGCAGTGGACAACGTCAGCCTACAAGTTTACGACAAAGAATATTTTTCTCTTCTGGGTCCAAGCGGATGCGGCAAAACAACTCTTCTAAGAATAATCGCGGGGTTAGTTGAACCAGACGGGGGAGAAGTGTACATCGACAGCAAATTGGTGAACAAGCTTCCGCCTGAAGATCGAGGCATAGGCTTTGTGTTTCAAACTTACGCGTTGTTTCCCCACATGGACGTTTGGGACAACGTGACATATGGGCCTCGAGTGAAGGCTTGGGAGGAAGCAAGAGGCGAGAGAATCGGTCGAGAAATGTTAGAAATGGTGCGCCTTTATGAAAGGCAAGACGCCTTCCCACATGAACTAAGCGGCGGCATGATGCAGAGAGTTGCCTTATCAAGGGCGCTTGCAGCTGGAGCCAGACTGTTGTTGCTGGACGAGCCGTTGGGCGCATTAGACGCTAAGATTCGATTTGAGCTGAGATATGACCTCCGCTGGCTGGTCAAGGACTTGGGCTTAACTGCTATTCACGTTACGCATGACCAAGGAGAAGCCATGGCAATCTCAGACAGAATAGCGGTCATGAAAAAGGGCAAGATTCTCCAGGTGGGAACACCGCAGGAATTGTACAAGAATCCGCAACACATCTTTGTGGCCAACTTCGTTGGAGAGAACAATTTTCTGGAAGGCAACATAGTGAAAACAAGCGAAGGAAAGGTTCAGATTGAACTGCGTGGAGGATTGACTGTTTCCAGCTTAGACACATCTAAAAAAGAAGGCGAGCGAGTGATCTTGGCCGTTCGACCAGAAACCTTTACAATTGAGAAGGGACACAAAAAGAGAACCAATTCCTTGTTCGGCGTGGTGGAAAAACTGAGATATGAAGGAACCGACATACGATATGAGGTGAGGCTGAAAAACGAAGACATGGTCATGGTGGTGCGACCGTCGCTTATGGAAGAATGGTTCAACGTAGGCGACTCGGTCACGGTCAGTTTTCCAAGCGAAAAGAGTTACGTATTTACATATCCAAGTAGAGGGTTAAGGGAGGAACTAGCTGTTGAGTGAACTTCTGAAATGGTTTGAGAAACGCTGAGAATCAAAAGCTATAGCGATGATGAGACGTCACTTGGCGACTACAATGAGCGCGGTTGAGGACCTTGAAAGAGCAGTGAAGGCGTCAGTCAACCTCAATGAAAGAGAAACCAAAACCGCCATCTCAGTCTCTCCCAACTAAGTTTCGGATTTCAATACACCGCATGAATGTGTACACACTAACTATTTTTGATGACGCTCACTTTTCCGCTTCTGCCAACCCTCAGCTGACGTACACCTCTAAACGCGATAATATTCGCATTTTCAACTTGAATGAGGTCACCCGCAGAAATTTCATCTGCTTGTTTGTTCCATAAAGGCAATTGGATGGCTCCAGTCTCGTCAGTAACAAGGACGTTTGTCACATTGGCGTAGAAACCAAAACGGGTTGCGACGACCCTTGGCTGAGATACTTCGAGAACCCTTGCCTCTATATTAACGCGTTTCATTCCAACCCTCAAATCTTTAATCCGGTAGTGACTTGATTTAGCCTCTCGGGCCGTGTTTCTTATAGACGAAGATCTATATGTAAACTCCTTCAGAGGATTGGTTTTTGCAAGAATGCGCTCTGGTATGGGAAATTGCGCAACCACTTTATGAGTGTTGGTTATGAGAAAGATTGCGTAATCCCGTGTCTTCAAACGGCATTCAATCGAGAGTTCTCCACACGTAGCTTCTACATGCTCAAAAGCATCAAGAAAACTACTAAAAAATTTGCCTGAATCGATTTCGTGTTTCGCTGAAATTCTGGCGAGATACTCAAGAAGCCGAATGTCATCGTACGAGTGAAATCTTCCAGGGGGTCGCCCCCGCGTAGTCCATCTTTTGTTTCGCATTTTACTTTTTTCCTACTGTCGTAGCAGAGTGATTTCTATCGTTGAAACCATCCTTGCTCTTCCTTCGCCTTCTCTTGGTGGCATTTCTTCGGTTCCTATTGTGATTTTGCCTATGCTCAGGTCTTTCATGAATCTGTGTCTGGTTATCTCGACGGCGTCTACTGCAGTAGTTATTGCTTGTCCTCTCGCCTTCAAAGTAACTTCTTTAGCGTTGGACCCGCTGAAACCTGTAATAATCCCCAACACGTAATTCATCGGTGGCTTTCTCCCTACGTATATAACGTTTGGTTCTCTAGACAATTTTAACTTCCTCGCTGTCGGTGTTGACAAATGTAATAGCCAAACCTCACTTTTAAACACCACTAACATTCTCTAATAACTAAAATGCACACGCTATCCCTTTAACTCCCACGCGCACACACGGCGTACTTATGAAGGGAGCTATATGTGACTGTCATCATTGCTAACGTTCTTTATCCTTAAAATTGCGGTCGTCATTCGCATTCCCTAACCTATCGTTTTTTGTTTAATCGGTTTTGATGGCTCCTTTTGGTTATATAAATAGTCCGCGTCAAGCGTGACTCCGTCGATGATAAATTTGGGTTGGGGGATGGTAGATGGACTATACCAACAGTTAATTTTGACTTCGTGTTTTTTGCAGAGGGCTTCCACTTCGGCTTCAAACTTTTGGTAGAGTTGAAAGAGAGCCTCCTGAAAAGCATGCACTTTCTCCCCTTCCTTGACCTTCCTGTTGCGTGCTCGGAGCATAACCTCTGAAAGCCCCAGTTGCCTAGCTTAGGTTCACTGCTACAAACTGCGTTCTTAGGACGGGCAAGAGCAAGTTGTTGCATCGATTTCTTGTTAGGTGATAACCCATAGTTTACCACGTTATTCTTGAATCGTGAGGTACCCTTTGCTTCTCAACCATGCTGTTTCGTTTCTTCTGTATCGCCAACAAACATCGCCTCGCATGTCGGATTGAAAGTCCCAAGGCGAAACTAGAACGATGTCTCCTACACGAACCCAGACTCTTCTCTTCAACTTTCCTCGGATTCGGCAGAGACGTTCATGACCGTCTTGGCACTTCACAATGATTCTGTCAAAACCCAGCATCCGAACAGCTATTCCCAACACATCATTAGCAACTGGCAGTTGAATCTTTCCCATATCATCCTCGCTGACAACTTTTCTCTTGCCCAATTTTTCTTACCTCTTTGCTGAAGAAGGAGATGATCTTTCAATTTCCATAAGGAAAACCATGTTTTTCTCGGGTTTATTTTGAGGGCGTGTGTTTGAGCCGAATTTCGAATGACCTCGACTAATTTGACTGTGATGTCCTGGGCATCGGATTCCTGCTAGTTTCCCATCTTGCGAGATCCAGACAACGCGCCCCATTTCATGGCATTGAGGGCATTGTAAGTGGTCACCTATTTGAACCGTCTTATAACCCGCCTTTCTTTCGATTGTCCACGTATGTTTTTCTTCCTGTTCTCTTCCTTAGTGTACAATGAACTCGTACGGATGATTTGCATTTTCCGCAGTTGGTGACAATACCTGCTCTTAGACTGCACAATCATATCTACCTCTTTGGTATACTTCGAAAAGATTCAGTTACTGGTAGGAAAAGCCTACACGATAAAAGAAACTTTTCAAATATAGTAGTGCTACATCTCTAATAAAGGCATAGGTTAACACTCTAGAGTTGCTTGCCATTAATGGTAAAAACCCGCTCGTGCACTACACGTACACGATTCGAGGAGTAAATTATTTAATGAACTTCCTTGGATGGCGCTTGAATTTTTTCTTGCAGCTCACGGAACAGAAGTGGTAGGTCTCTCCCTCAAAACTTATCTTGAACTTCGCTGTTTTTTCGTCAAGCACAGCGCCACACACAGGATCTCTCAATCAATAGCCCCTACGTTCTTTGATGAAGGTACAATATAAAATAGAATGGTTTCAGCAATGCTTGACAAATACGGGACGGAACAATTCTCTAACATTTCAGCTCTCACAAGGCTTTTATCTGTTCAATTTTTCGGGTCAGGATCTCAACGATCGAGTCGTTGTTGACGTACATCATTGGTTTGTTGCAATCGGGACATTTAAAGAGAAGCTCAAATGCCTCTTCGAAGGGAAATCGCTTACAGCCTGGCGTCTGGCAGGTGTAGAACTCGTGGCTTTTCTCATACTCAAGCCGAGTTTCCAGTTTTTCTAGAACACGTCGCTTTTTGTTTAGGATGAAGCCTTCCAGTTGGTCGGGCTGGAGTCTCCAGTTGAAGATAAACCAGCCTGTTTCTTTGTCGCGAGACTGTCTGAGAGCTACGAGAAAGTAGTCATGGAGTCTGTAGAGTGCCTTGCGAACCATTTTGAGTTGTATTTGGGTTTTATCCGCTATCTCAATATCTACAATCTCGTGAACCCCTTGGAGGACCTCAACTACTCTAACAGCGTCCTCGCCGAACAACGCAGCCACCTTCTTTAGCGTCTCGTTATCAGCAGAGAACAGTTTTGAAACGCCTCCGCTTAGACAACTCGCAGACAAGCTCCGCCTGAAGAGAATACCAGGAATACCACTCTCGAATTTCCATTGCTAGCCTCTGCTTCCTCATATGCCACCTTAATAGACGCTGACTCTTCAAGCCCTTTTTTCAAAGCTCTTTTGCTCCTTACTTATTAGCGCTCAGACGATTAACCCTTTCCATCCCAAGAAAATTATGAAATTCGCGCTAAAACCAAAAACATTGGAGCAAGTGGTCCAAACTCTTAAATTTTGCAGTTTTTTAACTTAGTTCTGGAAGGCATGAAATGTTTCAATATTTTGAGGCTGCAAGGGTTGGGAGTTGGCTTGGATGGGTTTTCAATTTTGGTTTTGGGAGCGTTCTCTTTGGTGTGTCTCCTTTTGAGGTCACTGCCTTAGTCCTCTTTGCCTTCTCACTTGCTACGGCCAGCGTCTTCGTTTTGAATCAATACTTTGACCGTGAGGCAGATCGAGAGAACGAGGTCAAGTCAAATCTACCTGTTGCTTCTGGACGAATAACACCAAGGAGGACATTGGTCTTCTCTTTCTTACTGGTCATCTCGTGTTTAATCCTGGTGTTCATAGCCAACGTTCATGTTCTCCCGTTGTTTATTGTTTACTTAGGACTATGGACTGCTTATTCCACTCCTCCATTCAGATTGAAAAGCGTACCAGTTGCAGACTTCGTGGTCTCAGGTATAGGCGCTGGCTTTCTGCCATTCTTAATGGGGTTGGGGTTAAGTGACAAGCTAATCTCCAATATTCCATCAATTATGTTGGGAGCCATGCCCCTAATGCTAATTCAATGTGGTGGCCATATCATCCAAGCTGTTGGAGACTACGAGGCAGACCGTAAAACTGGGGTTCACACTTTTGTTGTTAGGTATGGAAAGAAAAAGGGTGTTATCGTCGCTGGGTTCATGTTTTTGACGGGAGGGTTCTCGCCAGTCGTCTATTCAGCTTTTGGTTTACTCCCCTATAGACATTTATTCTTGTTTTTTATACTCTTCCCCATTTCCATACCCATTACCATGCGTTATGTAGATGTGTTAAAGAACCCATCAACAAAAAATGTCATTAATATACAGAAAACTACGCGAAAGTATGGAATTATTGGAGTAACAGTGATCTGGGCTTATGCACTACTCGCAAAAATAGCCAGCTTTTAAAGGGGTTAGGGCGCAACTTTGAAAAGGTATATACGAGTTTTCTGCACCTAACTATAACCTATCACCCAAATACGAAGTGAATGCTGTGTCTAAAATCGGTCAAGGCGTCATCGTGAGTTGTCGGCGGGGGCCGAAAACCCAGAAGCCGAAAGAATACATCCTCCGTTTTCCCGGCATTGAATCAGTTGGCGGGGCGGCGCGACTCATAGGTCGGAAGGTTGTATGGCCTGTCGGAAAACATGAGGCTCGAGGAAAAATAGTGGCGTTGCATGGAAAGAACGGCCTCGTTAGGGCTCGTTTCAGAAAGGGTATGCCTGGCCAGGCAGTGGGGAGTCTAGTAGAAATAATCGGTTGAATCAAGTCTACGTTGTTTTCTATGTCAGTAACCCCAAGGTCTTAGAGTAGGGTTTGAGCAAGGGCACGGAGCAGAGGATAACAATTAATATGCAGGATGATGCCTTAGTGATTCGCGAGATTTGAATGGTGAACTCTGAGTGTCCAGTTCCAAATTGTTGGAATGGTTTGAGAAACGTAGAGAATCAAAAGCTATAGCGATGATGAGACGTCACTTGGCGACTACAATGAGCGCGGTTGAGGACCTTGAAAGAGCAGTGAAGGCGTCAGTCAACCTCAATGAAAAGGAGGTCAGAGCTGCAGTAGAGAGGGTCACAAGTGCCGAGAAGGAAGCCGACAGTCTGAGAAGGACCGTTATGAGCGAACTAGCAAGGGGAGAGCTGCCGTCCACTGATAGAGAAGACCTCATGCACCTCATGAAACGAGTAGACATGGTAGCCGACTGGTGCAGAGAATCAACACGCATCCTATCTGCCACACTGATGAAGGATGTGCCAGAGAAACTCCGTGAATCAACCGTAAAAATGGTGGAAGGCGTCAAAGAGTGCGCCTCAGCCCTTTACAGATGCATCAGTAGAATGGCAGAAAAACCTGAAGAAGCCTTGAAGGCAGCAGATGAAGTGGAACGACTGGAAGAAAAAGTTGACGATCTGCACGAGAACTCAAGGCGACTGCTAGCCAGAGAAGAAAAGCTGAATATAGGAGCTGCGGTACTGATGAACGAACTCTATGGAGCCTTGGAAATGGTAGCCGACTGGTGCGAAGACGCCTGCGACCAAGTAAGAATAATAATAGTGCGGAGATAATCTACTTAAAGGTGGAATCATTGTCAAGCATTGTAATTGACATTTCCGAACTGCGAAGTGCGCACAGCGAACAAGCTGAGGAACTTGAAAAATTCTTAAAAGACAAGATCAAAGCCAAAATCGATGTGACAGACCGAGAAATCACGTTGAAGCCTGGAGACAAGGGAGAAATCCCAAGCAGAGACTACTTGAGAGTGCTTCTCAAAAAGTACTTGCACAAGGCTGAGTTGAAGGAAGAGTTTCGGGTAATCGCTGGCAAAGAGTACAATCTTATGATCAAGAAGCGGAAACTGGAAGAGGAAGGATAAACCTACTTTTTCGCTTCCTTACGCTTCTTCTCCAGCAACTCCTGTATCTTCAGAAGCTGGATTCTTGCGGTCCAAGTTTCTTCGTAGCCTTTTTCAAAATTGTTTGCCTCGATGTTCACTTTGGCGTTCTTGAGAAGCTCCAGTGCAGAAGCCAAGGTGGGCTTGAATTCCATTGATTGTTGAGAGGAGGAACTGTGCTTCCACGAAGAGCCTTCCAACCTGTCTCCAAGCGTGAGCGACAATAGGAAAACAGCGTATTCTGTTTCAGCTGTTGCCGACCACAGTGAATCGGACACAGCGTTTTCACCCCCGCTGCTTGACAGAACCTTCAAAGAATCTTCTAAATACTTCATCGCTTTGGACAATGCAGTCTGTATTTTCTCCTTGTGCATTATTGTTGGCTCGCCTTCATAAAATGTTACTTCTCGACTGTTACCTTGCTGGCGCCTACTTCCTTCTCCACACGTATAACGTGCTCAGCCTTTTCGGCGAAGGCGTCGCTGTGCGTCACTGCTATGATTTGCTCTATTGCCTTCAATCGCGATATTGCCTCAGCCAGTCTGTCTATTGAGCCGTCTTCTCGTCCAAGGCTTTCAGTGGGTTCATCCAACAAAAGCGTGTACAAGCCGTGCCCTGTCCTCGACTGCATGATGAGTTGACCAAGTCCCAGTCGATAGGCAAAGGCTAAAAGGGTGCGCTCTCCGCCTGAAAGGTTTGTGACCTCCCTTTCGTATCCCTCTTCGCCTGTGACGATTGGGGAGTAGGTCTCATCAATCTTAACTATTAATGCTGGGCCAACGCCGCCTGTGAGGTCGTCGAGAAACTGTTGAATCATGCGTTGAAGATAAGTGACAAACTCGCTGCGCATTCTGGGTTGAATGCCTCTGTAGCCGTCGCGTACGCCAGTCACGATTTCCAGCAGGCTCTCTATGCGTTGCTTTCGGTCGAGTTTCTGTTGGGCGTTGTCTAAGCGCTGTTTGAGTTCTTCCATTCTTGTGGCTAGGTCGTTTTTTCTGGTCTCGGTTGTTTCCAGCCTGTTTTTGACGTCGGAGTATTCCATGAAGGCTTGGTCTCGCAGTTTGCGGGCTTTCTCCAGCTGAGCTAGGTCGAATTTGTTGATTTCCTTTCTGGTGGCGCTCAATTGTTCTCGAAGTGTCTTTTCTAGCAGTTGTTTCTCTTCAAACTCCTTGGATAGTTTTTCGAGTTCTTGGCTTTCGTCGGACACGCGGCTTTTCAGGTCTTCGATTTTGGGCGACAATGTTTGTAGGCTTAGGGCAACATTGCCTACAAGGTTGCGCAGTTCTTCGAGTTCGTCAAGGTTTTTCTGGAGTTCGGCGAGTTTCGTTTCTCCTTCACTGTTTGCCTTACTCAGCCTGTTCAGAAGGTCGGTCTTGTATTCCTCAGAAAGGTTTTGCAAGCAGAGTGGGCACTTGCTCTCCGCCGTTAGGCTGGAGAGTTTCTTTTCAGCCTCTCGCATCTCTTTTTTTGTTGCCTCTTGTTCGCCTCCTATGCTCCGCAGTTGCTCTTCTAAAGCTTGAAGGTGTTTTCTCAGCTCTTCAGGCGTCTGTTCAGCGCCGAGTCCCGACTTCTTGAGCCTTTCTTTATACCCATTTATTTCATTCTCTAGCAACTGCAGTTTTTCATTCATGCCATCTATTGACGTGTTTTTTCGTGCGATTTCGTCGGCCAGCCGTGCGCTGTTGTCTTCAGTGTTTTCTATGGAGGTTCTCAACTGAGCCTCTTTCCGCATCAACTCTTCCGTCTGTTTTCTCAACTCTTCTAGGCTCTGAAGACTTGCTGTCGCTTCATTGAGTACGGTTTCAGCTTCAACGTATCTCCTCCTCAAACCCTCCATCTGTCCCTCAACACTGGCAAAATCTT
>Ga0315310_10001913_pt1 | contig 13151 bp, 8 predicted proteins | sample TDP5_MG_FD_203630 | JGI IMG/M metagenome (GOLD analysis project Ga0315310, IMG submission 203630) | Freshwater sediment microbial communities from Lake Towuti, South Sulawesi, Indonesia - TDP5 | ecosystem: Environmental > Aquatic > Freshwater > Lake > Sediment | place: Indonesia: South Sulawesi... | reverse complement strand
GACTGTAAGACCTGAACGAAGTCGCTCGTCCATAGACTTCCAATACCGCCGGGATAGTTCACCAGCATTTGGCCCTGCTTGTCCACCGGTATCTTAATATTTCCTAAACGAGACCCTCGCAACTCAATGTACTGTCCGGGCATCACTCCGATGTTACTCTTTTCCACTTCCAGATAATCAGAAACAAGTTTCAGACTAAGGGAAGGATAGAGCTTATCCTGGTACTCCATTATAAGAGGTACTCTCCGGGTAGTTCCATCCATATCAGGTGTCACATTGACAAAGCCGGTTCCTTTCATATTAGCCGCAAGGTCTATTATAGGGAGCGTTGCTTCACTTGCCCGAAGGAAGCGGTCTGGTTTTCTTATTTGGTAATCTAACGAAAATTTCTCTATATTAATTTGACGGTTGATTTCAGCCTCGGGTTCTTTCTCTCCCTCTATGGTAAAGAAGAATGGGTAATAGACATTTCCCACCGTTCTGGTAGCCTTAGCCAGAAAACGGTCGTCTTCGGGAAAATCAGAAGCAGGCTCTGTGAACAGCACATCGTAAGCGATAGAATTGGGCATATATTGAGAAAGGGCATGGATTAGAGCCGCATGGTATCTCCTTCGCCAGGGCCATTTCCCGAGGATTTTGGTCGATTCATCCCCCATAAAAACAATCTGGATAGCAGGGTTAATTTTCCTCTCACCCCTCAACTGAAAGCGATAGTCCTGAGTCCTTAATTCAAAAGACTCACCCACCCCCGATAAATATAGAATAGCGACTACCCCAGCGACAGCCAGACTCATCAATAGCCCGGCAAGGTGACCAGACACTATGGCCCAAATTTTCCGAATAAATTTATTGAATTGACCGTCCAAGATATTTCCTTTCTGTAGCAGCAAAGCGCAAGTTTTGCCTCAATTTAGCAGAGTTTCGCCCTCTAGCGGCAAGTTATGCCATTACTTCCAAATAATGGCAATAACTGCCCATCTAAAAACTGAGGCTGAGCCTGGTTATAAACCCGTGACCCTCGTAGTTATTTGAAGAGTCCTCAGCATCTCTATAAGCATCAAACTCATAACCTAAAGTTAGGGCAAGTCCCGTCTTGAAACTATAACTAAACTCAAGGCTCACATCTGTAGTAGCGTTATCCGCCGGCGTAGTCGCATCGTTACTCTTTGTCGAAACCAGAGTTCCCCAGGCAGAGATAGTAAATCTCTGAGGGATAACTCGGCAATTGATACTAAGAGTATATGATTCGGATCTATCCATGGACCTGTCAACCAAGTCTCTTGTCCGAGTAAGAGTCACCCCCGAAGTGATTGAAAACGACTGAGTCAGGCTACTCGTTAAATTGAAGGTTCCTGTAAGAGTAGAAAGGTCATGAGAAGAATCGGTCCTGTCCCGGAATTCGGACAACTGACCGTTGGAAGAAAGGCTGAGACTTTTCAGACTATGGGATAGTCCCAGGGAGAAACTCTGAGTGTTGTTTTCCAGTGCAGAACGAGGCTCACCCACCATTCGATTCAAAGAGTAACCTACGGTCACATCGGGTAGTCTACGCATATCCAGCTCTAAGGCTCCCGTGAAGATGGACTGGGTTGAGGTCACCTCCGACGGGTCTTGAGCAAGGTTATCTCTATACTCGTTAAACCCCAGAGAAAGGCCTGCTAAACCCAGACCCTCGTAATCTGTGAGAATCTCATAGCCAGCTCTATCATTGGTAATCTCTGGGCTTGCCAGTGAGAAAAAGTCCGGTTCAATCCTTTCATAACTTGCATCAAAAGAGAATTTTCCTCTTTCTATTGAGGATTCGAGTTTAAAACCATAGTCGCTAACTTTTTCGTTTGGATAACCCTCTGTGTCCTGCCAATAATCACTATATGCATATTCACCGTTCAACTCTATTCCTCCGCCAGACTTCCAATTGACGCCTATTCCAGCTACTCCATTCTTAACCGGAGTCAAACTTGGTCCCCACTCGCCCTCACTCTCATCCAAAGATTTTTCATTGTCGTCACTAAAGACATAAGAAGTACTAATACCAAGATTCAGCGGCAATTCCACTTTTTCCTGTATTCCATAAACATATCGAGAGAACGTCCCATTTGTAGAAGTTGAACCTTTAACCGCTTCTTCCGAGCGGGCAACCACGAGCGCGGTAGAAAACCTCCCCTCAGTAACGATAGCACCCCCTCTCGCCCCCAATCCATACAGGCTGAGTGTGGAGAAACTGGGCATAATATCTCCTGCCGATAAGGTAAAGAGAGAGCCATAATAGTTGAACAAGATTGTATCCAGGTCAAACCTGTTATCAGCCGTATGATATGTGTAGACATTCAACGAAAAAGCCTTATCGAGTAACCGACCAATCAGGTTGAGACTGGTACTTCCAGTATAATCTTTCCATTCCTCGCGAGAACTGTTCTCATAAGAAGTAACAAAATTTCCCCCGATCTTGAATGGCAAAGGAACTTTGGGAGTTACCGAAATTGGCATAACGGTAAAATCGTAATAATCGCTCAAGTAGATGACCTCATTCAAATAGGCAAGAAAAATTCTCCAATAATAAGTATTAGAATAGTTACCCGGAACATGAAAGGGAACATAGAGTGAAACTGTCCCCCCAGTCTCAACATCTACTCTACCAATAATAGAGTCGGTCTTTGTCAAATAATTCCTCTCCGAGTTATAGATTTCGGCCCTCAAAGAGTATTCTCCGGCTCTCCATTTTTCTGTCCCTGTATTTACCAAGATTATTTGGAAAGTCAATTTTTCTCCTGCTTTAACCGGGTGGGGTGAAGGAACCGCTAACTGAACCTTTCCTACAAGAGAAGCGGATACCTTGGAAGGAAAAAAGGACAAAAAGACAAGGAAACTTAAAGAAAAAAGAAAAAAATAAAAAGAAAACCTTTGAGGTTTCAATTGTCTTTGACCAAATACCTCGCCCGTAGTTAAAAGCAGCATCAATATAGAAAAAACCTGCTACCTTCCTAAATTTTTATTATTTTATAATTATTTTAGAGACTATGTCAACCAAAAAACCCCTGTATTCTCCGAATACAAGGGCTTTTTTACTTCAGAATCCTGAGTCTCTTAGCGTTAGGAGATTTTTTGGCGCTAAATAACTTATCTCTTAAATCTCAGTCTTAGAGTCTTTTCTCCCTCCTCATCCCTGATCTTCAGAATTAAATCTTTCTCTTTTGCCAGAACCGTATTAATATCGGCAATTGCTGAGTCCATATCTGAATGCGTAGCTGAGAAAGTGAATCTCTCCGGACGGGAATCTTTCAAAACGACTTCCCTCCTGCCTCCCTCCAACGAGACCTTTCCCGGCAAGGTTCTCCAGCTTTTTTCTCCGTCCAGAGAGTAGTTTACAGTCCCTGATGTAGAGGTGAGGAGAATTTCTTCTACGAAGTCAACCTTCCGATTGCCATCGGCATCAAGTGCCTCAATAGATAGTCCAAAAGGACGGCCGGCTATCTGTTCGGTAGATTCCAATTCTATCCTTAGTCTTCCCTCTATTTTCACTTCCTCTTGCCATTTAGGCTCCAGTTCCAGGTTCACTTCTTCGGGGGGTTGTGGAGCCTGGTTCGGCCGCACGATAGTCCTCTTGGCCTCAGTTAGTGTCACGCTCCCCATCTCATTCCACACTTCAACAATTCCTTTATATACCAGAAAGGTAGTAAGTCTATCCTCCTTTACCTTGGTATTGAATTCCGTCCCCCTTACAGCAGCCACTGCCACCGGCGTATGCATCTCAAACTTGACTCCCTCTACCATTATCTTTGAAAAAATTTCACCAATGAAAAGTTCGATATCATTCTTCATCTCTATCTCTTCTGTTATCTGGATAGTAAATTTGGAATTCTCGTTAATCTTCAATTCTATGCCGTTAGCAAAGGTAATTCCTGCTCTGGAATTTGGACCAGTCCTTAACTGGTCACCCTCGTATAGAAACATTCCTTTTTCCGCTTTGACCCATTTTTCAGTCCCATAAGGAAGAACCATCAATGTTCCCGAAATAGAAGTAACAACAGCCGCCACTTTCGTCTTCTCTTCCGCTTTACAAGTAGATATATGATTGTAAAAAGATGAAAGGAGAAAGAGAAGCAATAGCGCTATAGAGAATACCGGAAATTCTAATCCACTTTTCCACTTCTTCACTTTCGTCACCTCATCGATCTCCTGTATCTTCGGGTATGACTATTTCACCACTTCAATTTCCGCACCAACAACTTTCGCTTTCCCTTCCTCAAACTTCATCAATTCTCTATTAATATCTCCTTCGGGAACGAGCGTCATTTCGCCAAGAGTATAACCTTCCAGTTCCTTCAAAATTCCCAAATCCTTTATGAACTTCTTAATAATATTCCAGATTTCTTCAGGTCCATAAACCTTAGGTTCCGGAGGCAAGGTAAAGGTCTCGGTAAGCATATTATTCTTCATATTGTCATCAGGAAAATCTACCGCCGCACTGACGGTAACTATCCTCTCTTTGCTCGGTCCATAGAGAAAGGCTAAAGTCTTCGTCTCTGCAGTGTTGATGAAGGCCAATACCTGATGAGGAATAACTGGCACACCATTGACATATAGATTGACACGAGTGTTGGAAACTGCCATCCCTCCTTGATTCTTCACTGAGACATCAAATTTGAGTTCGCCTAGTGTCGCTTCTTTATCTAAGACGATGTCAGTCACGGCCAGATCTTTTGTAGTAGCGGAAGGAGCTGTCTCCTTGAGACTAAAGGAGAATGGAATTGGCGTCTTCGCAACAACATTTCCTTCGCTATCCAGCCCCTCTACCTTCCACCAATAGACAACGCCTCCTGCCAGTTTTTGCCGGGGGTCTCGAGGAGTGGGAGGATATTGGAAATAGCCCATTTCCGGATCGGGATATTCTCCACTCCCTGTCTGAAAGAGACAGTTATAAAACCCCTTATCATCGTCAACATAAACCCTGTACTTTGTAGCGCCGGAAGAGACCCACCTGAAAGTGAGAGGTTTATCAATCAGGTCTTTTGCTCCGTTCGTAGGATACGAAAGGGTAATAGAAGGCGAATAGATATAAAAATCCATATTTTTGACCACATATAAGGGACCTGTCGTGATGGTAGCGATTACCTTTGCCTCATATATATACCTGCCGGGGTTCTCGTAAAATTGGACAATTGGTATGTCTTTTATCCTGGAACCTCCTGAACCCATATTCCCCTCTATAGAATTTCCTGTATGAGTGAAAAGAGGCTGACCTTCGGGACCCTTAACACAAAACTCAAAATATATTCTATCCACAAGTTGCAAATTATAACAGGTAACAGAAAACCCGATCTTTTCAGTTGAAGAGAAAATCGGGGGAGTCCTCTCCCTCCCACTAGAATCAAGAACCGATATATGTCTAATCTCAATTTGGCCCTGCGCCCATACTTGAGTAAAGCCCGCCAGAACCAACAAAAGCAGAATAGACAAACCAAAAATCAGAATTCTTCTACCCATCTTTCCCATTTCCCTCATCTTATGATTGCCATCCTCTTTATTACCTTCTTGTCTCCACTACCATTTTTCTCTTTTACTTCCACTGTAAAAATGTAGATGCCGCTGGCAACTTCCTTTCCAGAACTATTCCTACAATCCCACAAAAACTTGTAAATAGGTGCACCCGTATTATCTATCTCAATATCTTTCACCTTTCTTACCAGTTCACCAGACATATTATAAATCTTAATTTCAGCCTCTGGCTCAGAATAGCCGCAATAGTATCTTATCGTGGTTGAGCCATTTTTTGCCGGGTTAGGGTAATTATAGACCGTCTCTTCGGGCATTATACCAAATGCGAAGTCAATTCGCAAAGTCTCACCCTCTTTCAACTCAACGGTTCTCGGACTGCTATAGATATTTCCATTATATGCCCGAGCAATAAATCTCCCGGGAAGAAGGTTCGGGATGGTATAGCTTCCTTCTGACCCCACGGGAACCCTGACAATCGTCATTCCCCTCTGCTCCAGTTCTACAAAGGGAATACCACTACCAGGAGATGTTAAGTTCTGAAGCGCCGCTCCACTTATACTTTTCGTTTCCAGAGAAGAAAGACTGGCTATATACTTTTTTTCTATTCCGCTAACAACTCCGGCAATCGTCCCCAGTTGGTAATCTACCTCCAAAGTGAAGTCAAAGTAACGCGAAGGGGCGTAAGCCTCTTTGGAAACGCTCGATTCTATACCGTTAGCCCACCAGGTCGCCCCTATTGTATATGTACTGTAAGCAACCAAACCGGTCAGGCTATACTTTCCATAAATATCAGTGATGGCTCTCGATTTCAGTTCGCCGTCTTTGAAAGCCGCTACTTCTACACCTGTGATTCCGGTCTCTAAGTCGGAATGAGTGACCCTGCCACAAATAGAAGCGTACCCGAGTGCGCCACCCTCAACTACTTTCTGAGCAAAGATGTCGTAATTGCCGCCAGGCCCTTTAACCTCCCAAGCAACAATCGCCCCACCATAGCCGTCGCCTATAATCTGGGAATCCATTATCTCCGGTCCTTCACAAACAAGAACCCCGGGAAAGGAGTTCCAAACCAAGTTACCATCCTGGTCTCCCCTCTGGGCAAAGATTTCATGGGGGCCGGTTAAAGAATCGCTCTCTATCCAGGTACCAATTCCTCCTCCCTGCTTATCACTCACCAGGCGGGGTGACCTCTGAAACCGGCTTCCAATAGCGATTTCTTTTCCACCTAAAGTTAAGTCATAACCCCCCTCATCAAGACCTACTTTCACCGCATATATGTCTCCATTGGCGTCGTACCTTCCGTCCTCCCAGATAATGATGGCTCCGTCAATAACCCCTCCAATAAAGCTACTGGTAATAAATGGATTTTTCTGCTCTCCATTAATCAGGCAGACAGGTATTCCATCCAACTTTCCATATTCATCATACCATAGCCGGACTCCGCCAGAACTTATCCGCTGGGCATAGATGTCGGGATATCTGACCGGATCCCGTAAGTCCATCCAGACGATGATTGCGCCTCCGAAACCGTCAGGGACAATTTTCGGTTCTTTCTGGTCGCCAATCGCTAAAGTCACCGTGGACCCATTGACATCCCAACCTGATGCTATGTTGCCATTAATATCCAACCGCTGGGCATAAATGTCACAATTTCCATTCCGAAAATCGTACCAGGTTATCATGAACATTCCTCCATCGTTTACGGTCTTTGGAAATTCCTTTGGAGCCAGTCCAGAACTAACCACTATCCCCAAAAGTCCCCAAGGGAAACCTCCAGCCGAATCTACCCTCTGTGCCTTAACATAATAATTAACACCATCTGTCTCTTGCCACACAACAACTGCCCCGCCAGAACCATCGGGAGCAATATCGGGATTTAACTGATTTTGTGTTGATGGACCGGCCAAAACCTTACCATCTATTATCCAGCTTGGCACACCCATACCGTCTATCTTCTGAGCATATATATTTGATACTCCACTCCGGTAGTCCTCCCAGGCAATAATTGCTTGGCCATAGTCGCCAACAACTACTGGATTCAATTGGCTATTCGTAGCGGTGGACACCGCTACCACGCCCGGGTTCCAGGATGGAATCCCATCGCTACTTATTCTATGAGCATAGATGTCAAAGTCTGACCCGCCCCGATAGTCCTCCCAGACAATTATCGCTCCGCCAAAGTTATCAGAAGTCATCCTGATTTTCTTTTGGTCTCCAATCTCTGTGCAGACTGGCACGCCCTGAAGGCCCCAGACCGTCACACCCTCGGCAAGTGCTATCTTTCTGGAAGGAACCAGGAAGACGAAAATCGTCAAAAATGGAATCAGAATGAATCTTCTCATCTCTTTAACCACCCGAACCGCGAGATTACATCTTTATTGTCAGGGATATCCTGTGAGTATTCCCTAAGTCGCCATAGGGAACCCAGACATAGTCTACCCCTATCCTCTTCCACACAAATCCGAGTCCTGTAGAAAGTCCCGAAAGAATATTCAGGTCCTTGATAGTATTAGTCTTATAGCCCACCCTTCCCGCAAGTCTAATATCCTTCATCCTCTCATATACGAACTCAACGCCAAAATGTCCATTGGGAACATTATCTATCGGAGCATTTATGTCAGCTGCCAGGGTGATTTTTGACCCGATTGACTCTAATTCCAGAATTTTGGCTATGCCCGCTCTAATATTTAGGGGGAGCGGGTCACTCTCCTCAATAAACTTTATCCCTGGCCCGATATTTTGGACTACCAACCCTAACCGTATTCCTCCCCGACCTTTTGGCTGGATGTAGAGTAATCCCAGGTCTATCGCTCCACTCCACGCTATTTCATCTTCTATCCTCTGGTGGATTACCTTCAAATTGGCACCAATTGAGACTACCTCACTGACTCTTAGGCCGTAGGCTCCAGCCACAGCAATGTCATATGCTCCAAAGGTTCCCTCGGGCTCTAGCGTCTCAGTGGTTCTACTTTCCATGCCGCTCGTGTAGAGACACATTGCGCTCACTCCGAAACCCTGACTACCCTTGGCCGATTCAATAGGCTGAGCGTATCCCAGAAATTCGTATCTTATATCCTCCAGCCACTCATTGTGCATAGCAGTAATTTCTCTTCCCGTAAGCGTGGCCAGGCCAGCAGGGTTCCAGTATGTGGTATTGGCATCATCAGCAACAGCGACAAATGCGCCTCCCATTGCCACAGGCCGCGCACCTGCCTCAATCTTCAAGAAGGTCGCGCCAGTGGTGCCCGCTCCCTCCCCGGAAAAGACCCCTGCCTGACTCTTAGATATCCAGAGGAGAAAAGAGCCAGTTAGTACCAGGAACAATATCCCGGCGCTTCTTTTTTTCTTCTCCATTATTCCCCCTTTTCCAATATATAGTATACTATAAGAGAACTGATTATTCAGTGACTAAAGTCACAATTCCAGTGTGATTTTGGTCACAAAAATATAAGGCGGACAAATTTTTGCTATGCATCTGGCAATATCCGCCTTTATTATACCACAAGAATTGAAAGATGGCAGTAACTAAAGTCACAAATGTGTGAGAAGAGGACAAGTTACCCTTTCATAAATTAGAAATTCCAAATTACGGGCATAAAGCCCTACACTACTAACTTAATCGTAGTGTAGCCCTTTATGGGCGTAATTTTTGCTGGCTTCCCCTCAGTAGAGAATTTTCTTCAATTCTTCTTTATCAGTTATCGTTATGTGGTGCTTTTCAATCTCAATGCAATTGGTCTTCCTGAAATCGTTCAATATCCTGCTCACCACTTCCCTTGCGGTTCCCACCATTTCAGAGAGTTCCTGGTGCGTCAGTTCCATATCAATCTTTATCCCTCGTTCTGTCCGGATACCATGCTTTTCTGCCAAATCGAGAAGCGTAATTACCAACCTTCCAGAAACATTCTGAAAAGTGAGCGATTCAATCTGCCTATCTGCATCTCTCAGACGGGCGCTCAAGGTCTCCATTATTTTAAATGCAATTTGGGGATTACTTGTAAGGCTCGCTTCAAAATCTCTCTTGTTGATTACCAGCATCTCAGTATCATCCACTGCCCTCACATTTGCCGAGCGTATCTCCTTTTCCAGTATAGCCATCTCACCCAGAAAGTCTCCCTTTTCCATAAGTGCCAGCGTTTTTAATCTGCCATCAGAAGACCTCCTGAAAACCTTTACCACGCCCGAGACGAGAATATATAAAGCATCTCCAACTTCGCCCTCAGAAAAGATGTCTTCATCCTTCTTGTACTTTTTCAAATACGAAATTTCAGCAATTTTCTCCAGTTGCTTATCACCAATCTTACTAAAAAGTGGCACCTTTTTCAAAACCGATTTTTTCTCCATTTCCCCTCCAGACATTGAAGCAGAGCTTCGCTCTGCTGCTACATCCAATCACGGGTTCGATGAATCGAACCCCCTACAAAAAATATGTAATCTGCCGGTTCGATGAATCAGACCCGTACAAAAAATACGTAGGGGCTCAATTTATTGAGCCCGTTTTTTAGAAAAGACGTCAACTGCGGTTCTTATTGTGTTACAGTGAATAGCAACGGTATCGCTAACTTCATATGCATAGCCACCAGCCAGGACTATAGAGAGCGGGATATTTGAATCTTTTGCCCAGCGAACTACAAGTTCGTCTCTCTTTTTCAATCCCTCCATAGTCAGAGAAAGCCCGCCAATCTGGTCTCGCTCATAAGGGTCAGCACCGGCCACAAAGAGAATCAGTTCTGGCTGGAAAGAATTTATTATCCCCGGGATGTTATCTTCCAGTTTCTGCAAATATTCACCATCAGATGCTCCGTCATCCAGCCCTATGTCCAGGTCGCTGGGTGGCTTGATAAGAGGATAATTATTCTCCTGATGGATAGAGAAAGTAAAAACATTTTTGTCATTTCTGAAAATATATGCTGTGCCATTTCCGTGGTGGAGGTCGCAATCAACAACCAGAGCTTTCGCTATTTTCTTATTTCGCTCCAGATGCCTTATTCCGCAAGCTATGTCGTTTAAAACGCAAAACCCTTCCCCATGGTCTGGAAATGCATGGTGGAATCCGCCACCTATGTGTATCCCTAACCCGTTTTCAACTGCAATCTTGCAGGCCTGGATAGTCCCCCCGACGCAGAGGAGAGAGGCCTCAAAAAGTTCCTTGGAGTAAGGGAGTTCCAATGTGAGTATCTCCCCCATTGATAACTTTCCCTCTTTAAGTTTTTTGAGGTATTCCTCAGTATGAACCGAAAGGATGTCTTTTTCATCAGGCATAGGGGAAGGCAGGAAATCTTCCTCTCTAAATAGTCTTTCTCTAATCAATCTCTGTTTAATAAATCCATACTTTTCGGTAGGGAATACATGTGCGCCAATATCTACCCTATATTTGTCTGAATATACAAGTTTAGTCTTCGCCATTTTTCCGCTTTGCTATCTGTAGGCTAAAGCCATTACGTGGCATAAGGCTCTACTATACAATTGGTGCAGAGCTTCGCTCTGCCACTACAAATATTTTATCTTAAAAGGAATTCCAATATTGCCTTCTGGACATGAAGCCTGTTCTCTGCCTGGTCAAAAACGATGGAATTCGGGCCATCAAGAACTCCATCAGTTATCTCTTCTCCCCTGTGGGCTGGAAGACAGTGCATAACCAGGGCATCTTTCTTTGCTTTGCCGATAAGCCGTTCATTTACCTGATAGGGTCTAAATGCCCTTAACCTTTTCTTCCTTTCTCTTTCCATTCCCATACTCACCCAGACATCAGTATAAATGACATCGGCTCTCTTGACTGCCTGTTCCGGCTTATGAGAGAGTTTTATTTCTCCCCCTATATCCCTCGCCAATTTTACGCCTTCTGCAAATATTTTCCTATCCGGTTCATATCCAGTTGGGGTAGAGATAACCAATTTCATTCCCAATCTTGCCGCCAGGGTAATCCAGGAATTGGCAACATTATTTCCATCACCGATGAAAGCAACTTCTATACCAGATAAACCCTTTAACAGGAGAGGACATAGTTTCCCTTTCTTTTCAGCAATTGTAAATATGTCCGCTAATACTTGACAGGGATGTAAAAGGTCGCTCAATCCATTTATTACAGGAATTGTGCTCTCTTTTGCCAATTCTACAACATCCCGATGGTCATATGCTCTTACCACTATTCCGTCAAGATATCGAGATAGAGTCTTTGCTGTATCTCGTATCGCCTCTCCCCGGCTCAGTTGGAGGTCCTGAGCATTCAAAAATATTGCATTCCCTCCGAGTTGATACATTGCCACTTCAAAGGAGACCCTTGTTCTCGTTGAAGGTTTCTCAAATATCATTCCTAAAACCTTCCCTTTCAAGGTCTCCTCAGTTCCCTTTCCCTCTTTTATTCTTTTCGCCAAAAGAATAATCTTCATTATCTCATCCGAACTCAAGTCTAAGATTGAAATTAAGTCTCTCTTCCCGATATGTTCTGCCACTTTAATCCTCCTGAAAAAGTGAATTAACAAAAAAGCTCTCCCTTTGTTAAAAGGAGAGCAAACAGAATAGACTAACCGTTCAAATCAGCCATCTATTTAACGGAATCAACTCCCTCTAATCGGGTAGGTCCCGAATTCTTTAGCGGCCTCGTACATCGCCACAATGTTTTCCGGTGGCGTCTCTGGTTCTATATTGTGTGAGGGCGCAAGAATGTAGCCGCCACCTGGAGCGAGTATGCCAATAACTCTTCTTACTCCTTCTTTAACTTCCCCGGGCGTAGCAAAGGGCAAAAGCCGCTGAATATCTATCCCTCCCAGGAAACTTATCCTGTCCCCAAAATCTCTCTTGAGCCTTTCTGGCTCCATTTGATAGGCTAAAGGCTGAATAGGATTCAGGACATCAATGCCCACTTCAATAATATCGCTTATGAGGGGGTATATCGAGCCGCAACAGTGGAGGAGAATCTTTGCCTCTGTATATCTTCTTATTTCTTTTATGAGTTCCGCCCAATATGGTTTAACATATTTTCGGAAGTCTTCAACGGACATAAAGGGCTGGCTCTGTGTACCCATATCATCGCCAATACAGACTATGTCTATATATTCTCCAACTCTCCCCAAAAATTCTCTCACATAAGTCTTGGAAGTCTCCAGAATCTTATCTGCCAGCGCCCTAAAAAAACTAACATTCATTCTCATATCCAACATAAAGTTATTGAACCCTCGGACAAAGGCATATCTGTGAAAGATATTGGGAACCCATGTAGATATAGCATAATCTGTATTTTCGTGTAGATAGTTTGCCTCTTCCTCTTTTCCCTTATAATACACTGGGTTTCTATAATCTGACCAGAATGGATACTCTTCTATGTCCCTTTCCGAGGTAGCATTTCTTAGAGGGGCAAGCGCATCAGGAACAGAAAAATATGGTCCGGCAGGCTTATATATGATCCCATGATTATCCAGGTCTCTTAGAGTCCCATCGGGAAGTCTCTCCACACCCAGCCCTCCCGCGCCTAAATCTCTTATATCTGCATTAAATTTCTTAAGTATCCTTTCATCAACATTAACCACAATGTTCATAAGATAAACAATTTTCGGCTCAGGATAATCCAGAATATCCAGGTATTCACAAAGCCCCTTATATCCATAAGGAGAAGAGTTCACGATAGTCCAGCAACGATTGCCAAAATCGACAGGAAGCCT
>Ga0315310_10001912_pt1 | contig 13152 bp, 13 predicted proteins | sample TDP5_MG_FD_203630 | JGI IMG/M metagenome (GOLD analysis project Ga0315310, IMG submission 203630) | Freshwater sediment microbial communities from Lake Towuti, South Sulawesi, Indonesia - TDP5 | ecosystem: Environmental > Aquatic > Freshwater > Lake > Sediment | place: Indonesia: South Sulawesi... | reverse complement strand
ATTATTGGACCTTTCAGTTGTGTCGATCTGCAGTATAGTAGTGATGCTGATGGGCATAGTTTTGTTCAGGAAATACGGAAAAGCCTAGCTCCGTGTACGTTGCGCAAAAACCGAGAATTTAAACCGATGTTTAAACCTAACCCCCGCACCATCCCTAAGTAAGCTTGTTTTCGGGCTGTTTTGGTGAAAACGTCGTGACATCTGGCGTTACACATGTCAGCACACATGGAGTTGTGAATTAACGGAATTTTTTAAACCCATAACGCTTTTACCATTTGTTTGCATGTTTAGCTTAGATTCCAATGACTGACAAGATGAGCAAGATTCTGAACTTAATGCGAGACTATAAGCCGCGGACTCTGAAGGAGATTGAAGAAGCTGTTGGAGCCAAGTGTTCAAGCAGCGTCACCAATCTTTATCAAAAGGGTTTGCTTCTGGCCACTGACATCAAATATTACATGAAAGCATTGGCTTACAAAGGCGGTGGCAGATGGAAGCGTCCTCATGGAAGACAGAGATGGTATCTTTTGCCAAAGGAAGAAGAGGAGTCGCCTATCACAAGAGAAGTAACGTATGAGGAAAGAGATTCTAGCGGAAGAAAGAACGTAACCAGAACTGAGTTAATGCAGTTCAATCCCTATGCTGAACAGGCAAGGGTTGCGAAAGGCCACGAAGATCAAAGAGTGATTGATGTCTTAAGAAAAAGCCCTGTGGCTCTCTTCAGCTATGAGATAGCAGAGAAATGTGGGCTCTCAGAGAAAAGAAGTTCCAACATACTGTTTCGTTTGGTCAATGAGAAAGAGCCTGTCGTGCACAAAGCTGGCTGGAGACGATTGAAAGACGAAGAGCGAACAGAGCTCATGTTTAGGCGCGGATATCTTTACTACTCAAATCTCGAACAGCTAAAGGAAAGGATTGCGAAGCACGATGTCTTGAGTGGACAAAAACAAGCGATATATGAGAGAATTAGGAGAAACACAGAGGTTCATAGGTAGTTCACCAAACTCACTGATATGGCAAAGGAGCTTGGCATTTATTCCAAGACCATTGCTAACTACTTGGATGAAGTCGCGTGCGTTTATACTGACTTAGCAAAAGAGGAAATTGCCGGATCTAGCTACTACTACATTAGAAACGCTCTGACTCCTGAAGAGATGGAAAGAGAAAGAGAGTACGCCAAAGGAATAAAAACCGAACAAACCAGCTACAAGCTTGCTCTTGGAAAAGCCCATGAAGACTTTTGCCAGTTTGCAATTGATGAAATGATGCAACATGGAGATTTTAAGGTTGGAGAGGAATCTTGGTGGCATGAGGTCGTTGACCGAACTGGAGTGAAGAGAAGAAGGGACATTTTTCTTAGTTCGTTGGACAAATCCAAGCGGTACGAATACGACGGAATTCTGTATGTGAAGACTCCGGTTGGAAAAGAACCTAACGTGCTGGTTTGGGAGATGAAATATAGAGGAGATTTATCAAGAGACTTCTATGATAGGTTCATTAAGAAGCTCTATGACACCGAAGACTTCTCAACAATGCAGCTTGTAAAAAGAGACGACGGACGCTTTATCAGAATAAAGACAGGACCAGCGCTTTTCAAAAGCAACGTTATGCCAGTGTTTGTGACTCCGTCAGTTGGTAGGAAGAACATACAAGTCGGTGACAGAAGCATGAATTTTGCTGAATACGTGACAAGCCAAGGAGGGAAAATCGTTTTCACGCAAGAGTATGAGCGGGCACTGGAGAAATATTATCCAAAGAAGAAAGTGAATTTTCAAAGGCTGTTCAGGGATTGGTGGAAGTCTGAGAAGGGCAAGGGAACATTTGAAGATTTTCTGAAGAAATACCTCACACTTGATTGACAACACAGATCGGAGTTAAGAAAGCCCAAGCTTGCTCTTTATCCATTCTTCTGGAGTTTCAAATCCCTCTGCTTCATCTTCTCGATGAAAAGTTTCCATCTATCTTCTAGTTCTTTGTTGTTATCTAATCGTTTCTCAACCCATTCATCAATGAGCTCCCTTACCTTCGCTGAAGGAGTAATGTGAAGTAATTGACACTCTTTTTTGAGCTGCTTGTATTTCTCTTCTCTAATCCGCACATCAATCCTGAACCTGTTGTACTTTTTTCCACTATTTTTGTCTGTATCAATAACTCGTGGCATGGTGAAACACCCGACAGCTTGAGTTTCAATGTCGAAACAGAACCTTGGACGAAATCAATTCCAAAAATTCTCTAGTCTCAATTACTTGGATGGCTTTGTTGACTAGTGCCTTGGTATTTTCCTCAACTCTTTGTTTGACATGACTGTTTGTGCAGACAATGAGAATTCTTTCGAAATCGGTTTCAGCAAGCTTCTCGACGTTTGCCACGAGTTAGAATGAGTAAGAATCTCGCGATCTGAGATTGCTTCAGTGGGTTTCAATGATACACCAAAGTGTAAGCAAAAACTATGGATTTAATTTCTTCCAAGCATTAACTATCGTTAGGGCTATACTTGTTAATTATTTTTCGCAACATGGTGAAATTCCGAAAACAGCTGAAGATATCGATAAAACATTTACCATTGTGGAAAGTGACTTAGAATCCTTAGCAAAGAGCTTGGAATTTGTAGCAAGAACGAGCGGAGCGACGGTCCCTTTAACCATGGAAGAATTAGGTCATCTAGTTGACACTTGCATCAATACAACTTTGGAAAGTATTAGCAAAGAGAAGACTGCTCTACACTTCATAAAAGAAATTCTTACTCATTCAATAAAGCACTATGTATTAATCTCTGCTATGATTTTACTTGGTGTCGATGATAAAGATATACGTGGGCATTACGAGCGTGGTGGAGTAGATATCTATCTATATGACAATTTGCCTGATGGAAATGGTTGCTGTGAAACCCTATCGCAGATGATGAAAATACAACTTAAAGAGAGAATTCAAGCTTTAAGGGATGCAATCGAAAAGGATATCGCAGTAACTCTTCCTTCAAAAGATTTTTACTCAATCCTAGAAGAACTAATATGTGGATGTAAAAGCTGAGCACGCAGATTCAATCTATCTCAAATTACTCGCAGATCCAAAAACCGTTAAGCTAGTTGAAGCCTCTGCTACGCGCGACGACCTTCGCCAAAAAGTCTTGAATACTCTTACAGAAAAGTTTTCCCTGGACGACTATTCAATCTCACATATTGACGCTCTTTTGAGGTATGCGAGCCATTGTAAAGTTCTAAAACATATTAAAAATGATGAACTATTTGTCTTTCGGATAGTTCCAGAAATGTTCGTGATGAGATTGAGTGAAGATGAAAAAAGGGGAATTGCTCCCGAGTCCCTGCCAGAAAATTTAGATAGGGATGTTTTGGTTCGAGCCCAAGATGCTTTGGAAATGTGTTTAGACGGATGCCCTATGTGTTTACATATAATTTTTTGTGAGATGAGCGCGTTTCTTTCGAAGTATATGTTAAGCAGGAGACTTGTTGAAACAGCCTATAAAATTGTAAGGGATCGTTTACTCATTGACATAACGAAAGTCCATCCAGAAAAAGTATCTGGCGAAGCACTTAAAATTCTTGAGTTAAATGCAGTTGTTTACCTTAAAGCTAGTCCTTCAGAATTTCAAAATCTCCTAAAAATTAGTTATAACCTTCTCGGTCAGCCAGTTGGCAAACTAAAAGTCTACATCAAAAACATTTCCTTTGACTGGAGAGAAGGTTTCATCGTGAAAATGGAGGCGAACTAGATGTACAGAGAAACGATACAAGTTGGTGACGATGTTCAGATTTATGATCTGAAGCTTCTTATGGGAGAAGCATCGAAAGTAGCTTTAGGGGCACCAGCTGATTTAACAATAATTTCACCTTGGATAAGTAAGCTATTATCTCGGGAGTAGTGGTTTAAATGTCGTTTTGCCTAAAGTAACTTTTGCAAAGAATGACATTATAGAACTGCTTCAAATAATAAAATTTCTCATGACCCATCCTCATTCAACTGTACGCATCGCCACACTAGAGCCTTCTTCAGAAAAGTATCCAGATTTGATTTTCCAGATGTGGGAATTACGGTTTCTTGTGGAAGCATTGGAAGCTGGAGCAAAAATTTATTTCTCTAGCCCACCTGAAGATGTAAGAAAGATTTTGCATCCAAAATTTCTGATAACTTCCCTCGGAGTGATATTTGGCTCGTTCAATTTGACGAAGGCTGGAAGATATTATAATATCGAGGACGGCAACTATTCTTCGAGTAGTTCACCTGTATATTTTTAAAAGAAACAGAGAATTGAAGAAATTCTTCGCAAGTGTAAAGAGATCGAAGCTGAAACGCTTAGAAAATTATTAGAAAGCTTTGAAACAAGCATGTCTCATTCATAAAAAAAAGGTGTTCAGATTGCGTAATGTTGCCAATTGTGACCAAACTTTTAAAAGCCAAAGGTGAAACGGATGAAACTTTTAAAATGAAAATTCTTCTCTGCAAGTTAGGTAAAAAGCTCGGCTTTGAGGTCGATGTGGAAGAGGGTCAAGAATCAGAATTAGGCAAACTCGGAATTCGACATGATGTATTGTGGTATGCTAAGCAACCAGAGTGTGTGGTCTTTGGAATGACCAACACGTTAATAGTAACGACATTATAATTCAAAATCATTTATCAAGGCTGAGCGAACTCGTAAAAAAGGAGCTTACAAGACAACATGGAATTTGAAAACGTAAAAACAAATGATGCTTTAACATTTCTGAATATTGAGGCCTTTAATGGTTAGCTAGTTTGTCGCTTAAGGTATTCTAGGAAAAGACTAACAGACTTGATATTCTTTCTTCTCCCAGCTGAAAACTCAAAATACGTCATTTAATGATCTTTGGATGGCCAATCGTTGTCGGGTTAATTCTTAGGTGCGCGCTCTTGCTATGTCTTCAGCGCTAAAAACAAATTAAGACCTTAATATGGACAATGTAATAGGAAGGAGCCTAGGTCAGGTTGTCATTCAAGACCGAATACGAAGAAACTCGTGGAATAATTAGAAAAGCAATAAGTTGGTTAAGAGAAATTCAGAATGACGATGGAGGGTGGCCAGGGAATAAACCTCACCAAAGAAGTTGGATATGGACCACGTCGGGAGTCATCTTAGCTTTACTTCAGTGTGATGAGCAGATTGACGAAAGCGTTCTTAACGGCATCAAGTTCTTAATCGATTCAGAAAATCAAAACAGCGATGGAGATGGTCAGCATCAATTAGGGATGATAGAAGCGTTGCTGAAGCATCAGCTTGGACGATTTGGGCATTTTCGGAATTCGCAAAGAAATATGAGAAAATTTGTGGAGTCTGAATCCGGTTATCCGCTCCATAAAAACCAAAAGGAGGCAGGAAAAAATGGCTAAAGCGAGCATGGAGCTGATGGAGCGGAAACTTGACTCTCTCGACGGAGAGCAAAACATGCCGTTCAGATACTGGCTAGAAGAGTACAAACGCAAGCCTGCAGTAGTTGTGCAATATCAAAAAATCTTCAAAGTCTTCCTCGAATGGACCGGAAAAACACCCAAGCAACTTGTCGACGAATTCGATCAAAGAGAAGCCAGGAACCTGATTCTAAGATTCCAAGGCTATCTGGCATCCAAAGGATACAAGAACAACTCAATAGCCACGTTTCTGACAGCAATAAGAATCTTCTACTCTTCACAATGTGAAGAGATCAGAGGACTAAAACGCAAAGTCGTACAGCCTGAACAAGCAGTCGGAGAACACATCTTTTCAACAGAAGACCTGAGAAAAATGTGGCACGTAGGAGATCTCCGAGGCAAAGCACTCCTTGCCACAGGAATGAGCCTCGGATGGGAAGTAGGATCGATACTGGGCATGGAGAGGGAATTCTTTGAAAACCTGGTAAAGAGAGCAAGAAGCGAAAAAATGGACTTCATCGCCTTCGACTGGGTTCGCTCCAAGGAACAAACACCCATGTACGGAATACTTACACCAAGTGCAATCGACAGTTTGGAACGATACCTAGAGAAACACAAAGACAACCCAAGCCCCAGACTATGGCCAGACTGGACAACCGAAGACGCCATAAACGACGCGTTAAGAGCATTGGCAAAAGAAGCAAACATCGTCACGACTGGTAGGATCCGATGGCATCTACTGCGCAAATGGCTCAAGAGCCAATTAGACGCTGCAGGACTCAGCGAATTTCAAAACAAACTAATAACCGGAACAAAGATACCAATTCAGACAGGACATACCTTCAAACATTGAAAAGAGAAGCCTTTGAAAAATACAAAAAAGCATATGGGACTTATTTAAGTCCCGTGGCATATTCTAATGGTAAAACTCAGATAGAAAACATCGATGCGGCCTTGAAACAAATTGAATTTGAAAATGCAATATTTAAGACACGGATCGACAACCTTCAAAAAACCACATTGGAGCTCGAGAGCAGACTTGAAGAATACGGTGGAATGATCAACACTTGGCTTGAATGGAACGAGAACTTTACTGAAGAGGAGAAAGTTGCCATACGAAAAAAGCTGGGCTTACGAGACCTTTATTGTTGGGAGAGAGAAGCAATAAAACAAGGCAAAGCAATGGAACAAGAGAAGAAGAAACAGGAAGAGAAACTCAGGAAGTGACAAAAATGCCAGAATGTGCTATTTGCGGAAAAGAAACGGAGCAGCTACATGAGTGCTTAGAGTGCGGAAGACTTGTGTGTGAGCTTTGTTATGTAGAAGCTGTAGACATGTGCACCGATTGTGAAAAAACTTCTGGGAAGCAGAAGAAGACCTTGATTTCCTTTAGACATGACCGATGGGTTCGAAACAACATAGACTTACACGCACTCAGTGAAAGAGTTCAAATATTCTTTTCAGGAAATCAATTCGAAACTAAGCTAGAACCAACAAAAATGGCTACAAAATCGAGGCGGCAACTCGAAAAATCCTTGACATATAACTCAGAATTAGCGTAGACATTTATGGCCAACCAAATGACTTCACCATAGAATTCACATCCGACAAAAACAGAAAAGGAATGCAGTCACCCTTAATGTTGCTCGGCTATGTAGCTTTGGTCTCCGGAGCCGTCAGTTTCATACTGAGAGAAGTAAAACTCAGAGAAGCCAGAGACAAACTAAAAAATGTTCTGGGAACACGTGGATAAACAGGTCGAATAACTAACAAACTCAGCCAAAAAACAGCCTTAGCAAGGTTTTATGGTTGCAGTGTTTTTATGTTTTCTAACTAACAATAATATCCATGAAAATAACCTTCCACGAAACTTTAATCTCGTAGGTGCCGACCAAAACAGGCTCGTATCTTACTGTCAATGCCAGAGAAGAGGCGATGGATAAGGAATCAAACTGATTTTCCATAATTCTTGCTCAGGTCAAAGAGGTCGGAGGCATCAACTTTGTTGTCGAAGTTGAAGTTGCACTTTGGGTTCCAGTTGGGTTTGGATGGATCCGATCCATAAGCCTTGCTTAAATCGAACAGGTCGGAAGCGTCGACTTTTCTGTCGCCGTTGACATCGCCTAGAAGCTTGTTACTGAAGTTGCCGTCGACTACATCGTGGTCTATCACATTTCCGGATACGTCTGTGAGCTTGGTGTCATGCAGGTCTAGTGGAGAATATCCATAGGCGTCGACTTTGAAGTTTATTTGGGCTATGGGTATGGGTTCGGTTGCGTTAACACCGACTGCGTCGCCATAGTATGTGGCTGCCGATATAGCCACGTAGCCTGCAGCGTCGTCTATCTTTGATGGAAGAGGCTGATAGAATGGCGGGAAGTAGACTGGGTATGGTGGAGGAGGCCACGGCGCAGCACTGACAGCTGTTAACACCGTTGTGTTATAGCTCAGAACGATTGTATAACCCCACAGCTTTTTAACTTCATCCACAGTAATTTGAATGGAGAATGAAGAACCAGAAACCAGAGATGTGTCCACGACATTTGGGGCAACGAGTGTAGCTCTTCCGTCGGGTTGCCAACCATAGACAGGAACAAGTGGACTGACCACTGCAGTTACAAAGAGCAATAACATAATTATCAACAGAATTCTTTTTCTTCTCATCTCTCTCCCTTCATTCTCTCGTCAAGAAAAATGAGCTCCTCCCGAATAAAAGCGTTTTGGACCAATATTCAGGAGCATTCTTCCAAAAAAGAGATATTTCAACAAATGCCTTCAGTTAATCTATAGTAACAGCAGCCAACCGAACGATTATTTCATTTACCACCCTATCTCACAATTGATTCAAACCAAGATTAGTTTGATTAAGGAAGCTGAGAACTTGACAGCGGTATCTCCATCGGCGCATGTGCAACTCCTCAAGGAACGGTAAGGGAAAACCCTAAAAATCCGTTTTACATATTTAAACACCTTCTCTAATCTGGAGGCAGTCGTCATAATATGAGACGCAAAAAAAACCTGCTGCTGATACTTCCCATCTTGTTTGTTTGCGTTATTATAGCAAGCCGCAGCTCAGCGGCGCCTGAAGCAAGTATTTACGTAGAACCCTCCAAAATCACGGATCCCACCATGACCCCTGGAAGCACCTTTAGCATATACATCTATGTTGATGACGTTTCAAAATTGTGGGGCTATCAGTTTGCTCTGAGCTACAACACGACAGTGTTAACAGCCATCAACACCGTCTCTTACGATCCATTTGCGACAAATGTTACCCTTCCAGCAATTAATGATACAGGGATTAATGGCATGGGCTGGGTATCCATGGCTGTCGCCACGTATTACGGCGACTCGAATGGAGTTACAACAACCGAGCCCTTACGCATAGCCCGAATAGACTTCACCGTTGACGCGTTAGGGGTGTCTGTGCTAGACTTACACGACACGAAACTCATGAATCCAGACGCAAACAAAATCGCTCACACGTCAGCTGACAGTTCTTTCGCCAATATTGAGGTTCACAACTTAGTCATAACTAGCGTCACAGCCTCTCCTCGCAGAGTGCCAGCGCCTGGAGATCCCGTAACCATTAACGTCACAGTCGCTAACAAAGGCGATGTGAATAAGTTATTCAATGTCACGGTTAAATTTGACGGAACTTCGATCGGAAATGAGACGAACCTGTTTCTTGTGCAAGGCGATAATGCAACCATAAGCTTTACTTGGAACACCACTGGTGTGGCTTTGGGCGAGTACACTTTAACTGCAAACGCTGTAGTTGATGTTGACCATTATCCAAGCGATAACGTATACAGCATTAAAGTCAGAGTGGGTGTCATACGTGACATAGCTATCACCGGGGTTTCGGCGGAGCCACCTGATCCATACGTTGGCGAGCCTGTAATCCTACGAGTAACTATTAAGAACCAGGGAGACTTCAGTGAAAACGTCACTCTCACTGCCAAATACGACGGGAACGTCATCGGGACAAAACCATTGTTTACTATGCTGAAAAACGCTTCTATATCAGAGGGCTTTACTTGGGAGACAAAAGTAGCTGAGGGCGTTTATACTGTGAGTGTTGAAGCTGTTATTGACGTTGACGACAACCTAGACAATAATATTGGCACAGTCACTGTAAAAGTTGGACCAGGAGGATTTAACATTCCCTTGCCTCTGTTGGTTGGAATACCTGTAGTAATAGTTGTAGTAATAGCATTGGTTTACGTTTTGAGGCGCAGAAAATAGGCTTCATAAGAGCTGTTCTCAAGTGCACACAATTATTAAAGTGGCTTGACAGTTTCTAATTGATTTGATTGTTATTTTTGTTTGGGTTTCCTAATTCGCATGAAGTAGACAATCACTGCTGCCATAACAATTATCACCGTTATTCCAGCCAAGGCGTATAGAAAGCTGCTTGGCGGTGCCTCTTTCACTGTTACAATTTGCAGGTCACTTTCGTCGCGGAACGTGTCTGCGTCGCCCTCCCAACTAGCCTTAATTTCGTAGGTTCCAGCGGTTGTGGGCTTCCAATTAAAGGTGTATTGGCCGCTTTCGTTTGTTTGCACCAATGTAATGTTGTTCCATGTTTGTGTCCCGTTGAGTCTTTGCCAAATCGTTACAGCAACTCCCACACGTGCTGGATTAACAGACCCGTTGACAGTGATGCTTTCGCCAACCGTGATTGTGTTTGATGACACGGACATAGAGATTGTGCTGCCCAACTTTAAGGTGACTGCGACTGTGCCAATGTTGTCGATTTGGTCTTCTGAACTCTCTTCAGAGACCACACTTGCATTCGCAGTTATAGTGTAGGTGCCTGGATTGACGCCTGTTGTGCTCCATGGGAAACTCAATGTAGTGGATACGCCTTTTGGTAAAGTCAGGCTTATTGTTCCGATGTCAGTGTCATCGTATTTGGTGGTGACAGAGAAGCTTTCGTCGTAATGGTTTCCCTCATTCTTAACAGTTACACGGATGGTTATGGATTCACCTATCGCCGCTTGGGCTTTAGAGGCTGTGACGCTGATGACTGCTATGTCGCGCACTGCAACAATCACTGCAGCGGTCTTTACATTGTCATCTGTATCGGTTTCTCCAGTGACCGCGGGCACTTCGGCTGTTATGGTGAAAGACCCTATGCTTGCTGGGGTCCAAGTGAAGCTCTCGTTTTTGGTAGCTCCTGCTTCTAGAGACACGCTCCTTGAATCAATGGGGTTTCCGTTGTAGCGTACGTTTAGGGTGAAAGACTCTGCCACGTTGCCGTCGTTCTTTAGGCCAACAATTATGGTTATGGAACCGCCGAGAACAACCGTGCTCGGAGTGGCGGCAACGCTGGTGACGGCCACGTCGTGAACTTCTTCAACAATGTTGAGCATGACGTCTTCGTTAACGTTATTTTCGAGGTTTATGTCCTCGGGAACGCTGGCATTTGCTATTATCCTGTAGGTGCCATAGTCGACGCCTGTCGTATTCCAGGTGAATTCAACAGGTGGAACAGTACTGTTACCTGGAGCGAGGTTGGTGACATTTTTTGACTCAAGAGTTATCTTGGTTCCAGTGGTTGTATGATTGAGATAAACAGCGACTGTAACATTTTCATTGTAGGTTCCTTGATTCCCAACTATCACGTAGATGGTCACATTTTTGCCCACTACTATTGGGCCTGGAGGAGTTGGTGTGGTTGTGACATATTCTATATATATGTCGTGTAATCCGCTGGCGATGTTGACTTGGCCATCTTCCTTAACGTTGTCGGCTTGATCCTCCAGTTTTTCACCCGGAACTGGATGAACCTCTGCTTTTATTGTATAGGTGCCAAAATCGACGCCTGAAGTGTTCCAAGAGAAACTTAAGGTTGTGGTGCCGCTAGCCGATAAAATTAATGCTGTTTTGGTTTCGATGAGAGAGGTGTCGTAGTAGACGCTTGCGTTGAATGTTTCGGTTACGTTGCCTTCGTTTTGGATGGTTACGTCAATGGTCACGGTGTTGTTTTGAACCACAATAGTTGGTGAGGCTGTTACTTCAATGACAGCCAAATCGGACTTCGGGACATAAATGTAAATGTTGTCCGCTTGGTCTTCCAGTTTTTCACCAAGAACCACGCTAGCCTCCGCTTTTAATGTATACGAACCCTCGACAACGCCAGTGGTGTCCCAGAGAAACTCTAGGGTTTTGTAGGTTTTAGGAATTAGATTTGTCACTTTTTGTGCAGGCGCAATAGCGAGATCTTGGTAGTAAACTGAGACATTAAAAGTTTCAAGCACGTTACCCTCATTTGTAACAGTTACATTAATGGATATTGAACGCCCCGATGTCACAACGCTTTGGTTGGCTACGACATTGGCAACGGCTACGTCATGCCTTTCAGCTAAATTACTGAAGTAACCGTCAACTACATCGTGATCTATCAAATCTCCGGATACGTCTGTGAGCATCGTGTCGTATAGGTCTAACACAGATTCGCCTGAGTCTCCCAAGACGTCGACTCTGAAGTTAATTTTGGCTACGGGTATGGGTTCGGTTGTTGCGACTCCTGTTGGGTCGCCGTAATATGTGAGCGCGGCAAGCTCAACGAAGCCTGCGGTGTCATTTATTCTCGATGGAAGAGGCTGATAAAACGGTGTAAAGACTACTGGTGGAGGACCAGGCCACGGGACAGCGCTCTCCGCCGTTAACACCGTTGTGTTATAGCGTAGAGTGAACATATAGCCCAACAGACGCGAGACGTCGTCCACAGTGATATTGACTGAAAAAGTTGAGCCAACTCCAAGGGTCTCGTTTCTAATAATTGGGGCAGAAAGCGTTGCGGTGGCAGGACTGCCTGCAGAAAATGGTATATTTGCTAATGTTGCGCTAATTAAGAGTATTAGAATGAGTGAAAGCCACAGAAAGCCTTTTCTCCTTCTCATTTTTCTCTCCACCGTTGAACTCTTCCATTAAGATTTACGCACGTAGGTTACTCCTTTAATAACTTTTGCGTTAAGGAATAAAAACATTAATGGAACATTCTTCCAGATGCCGAGCACATAAGTTAATACACCATTGAAGGCATTCATCCTCATTACCCTTTTTTACTGCTCCGTATACCACGATTTTGCGCAAAACTCGGTTATGTTATACCTATTGCTGCCTGAAAAGTCAATCGTTCAGTTCGCCAAAGAAAGTTGCTACCAAGATTTGTTCCAGTTAGCGTTCACTGTCGATGCGTCGAAAACATCTATCTTTGTGTCCGCATTAACGTCAACGTTTGAACTATAGCCTAATGGTCCAATGATAGGTGGTGAATACCATTGAGCGCTGACCTTACTTGCATCGAGTAAGTCGACTGTTTTGTCACCATTGACATCGCCTGGAATTGTCAGCATGACAGTGCCGTTAATTAAGGAATTGTCGGCGAGGTCAGTCTCACCTAAAACTGGGCTCGCATTCGCTGATATGGTGTAATAGCCATAAGGAATGTTTGCTGTGTTCCAAGTGAAGGTGAGTGTTGCGTTGGTGTTTGGAGCTAGTGAAATGGTTTGAGTTCCGACTTGGGTTAAGCCGTAGTATGCGGTAACGTTGAAGGTTGCGCTGAGTGTTCCTTCATTCCAAACCTCGACATGGATGTCTGAAGGATACCCTTTATGCACTATTGACTTAGAAGAAGAGACACTTTTCACGGTCACATCGGGAATTCCCACAGTGACCATACCGCCATCGCGTGTGTTGTCGGCAGTATCTGTTTCGCCTGGAACCGCGCTGATTTGGGCGGATATGACGTAGTTGCCATGT
>Ga0315310_10001911_pt1 | contig 13152 bp, 10 predicted proteins | sample TDP5_MG_FD_203630 | JGI IMG/M metagenome (GOLD analysis project Ga0315310, IMG submission 203630) | Freshwater sediment microbial communities from Lake Towuti, South Sulawesi, Indonesia - TDP5 | ecosystem: Environmental > Aquatic > Freshwater > Lake > Sediment | place: Indonesia: South Sulawesi... | reverse complement strand
ACCACAACATTTGCTCCTGCCGCCGCCAACCCCAGGGCAATCGCCCGCCCAATGCGCTTCGCCGCGCCGGTGACAATAGCGACTTGATTCTTCAGTGGTTGCTCACCCATGGCAACTCCCTTTGCTCGAGAATGCCTTGCGCCGAGTATGTATGGTACGCTGTCCGGGGCTACAAACAAACCAGCGAGGTTTGACCCAGGCGCAGCCGATTCACTACAATCTCGCTTCTGCTAAACCTCACATGCGCACTTCAAGCCCGACAATGAAGCTTGACCTATTAGCTATCGCCGCCCACCCAGACGACATCGAGCTGACCTGCGGCGGTACTCTGGCCAAGATGGTGGCTGCGGGCTACCAAGTGGGCATCCTCGACCTCACCCAGGGTGAGATGGGCACGCGCGGCAGCGCCAGGATTCGCGCCCGCGAAGCTGCCGCGGCTGCCAAAGTCCTCGGCGTGCAGTATCGCGAAAACCTACGCCTGCCAGATGCCCGCTTGACGCCAACCTACGAGAACAAGCTCAAACTGGCTGCCCGGCTACGTGCCTTGCGCCCGCAGACGGTGATTCTGCCCTACTGGGAAGCCCGCCACCCCGACCACTACAACACCGCCTTGCTTGGCTACGAAGCCTGCTTTCTCGCCGGCCTGAAGAAGCTCCGGCTCAAAGGCGCGCCACATCGCCCATTCAAAATCCTCTACTCCACTATGTATTCAGAGAGCGCGCGACCCACCTTCGTGGTGGATATCAGCGACTTTTTTGCCCAACGCACAAAAGCCGTCCTCTGCTACCAATCCCAGTTCAAACCAAAAGGCGAAAAGGCACAAGAGCGCATCCAAACTCGCCTGGAAGAACTCCTGGCACGCGTCACCCACATTGTGCGCCACTACGGGATGCTGATCGGGGTGAAATACGGCGAGCCCTTCCTGGTGCGCGAGCTGCTCCAGATTGACGACATCGTCAAAATGCCCGTCCCCTCTATTTAGTCCGATGAGTTAAAATCTTTGCCTGTTGCGATGAAGAGATACAAGCTTAAACCCACAGCGGCCATCCACTACGCTATCGATTATGAAAAGCATCTGAATCCCGAGCAGCTTGCCGTGGTGATGGCCGAAAGGGGACCGCTTCTGGTCATTGCGGGCGCGGGCAGCGGAAAGACCCGTACGCTAACATACCGCGTGGCCCGCCTCATCGAAAGCGGCACAGATCCTTCGAGAATTCTCCTTCTGACGTTCACCAACAAAGCCGCGCGAGAGATGCTTCACCGGGTGGAACTCCTTATCAAACAGGACATAAAGAAGATCTGGGGCGGCACCTTTCACCACGTCGCCAACCTGATGCTCCGGCGGCATGCCAAGCTGCTGGGGTACAGGGATTCTTACACGATCCTCGATCGCGAGGACGCGAAGGACCTTCTAGATAGCTGCGTGGAAGAGATCGGGATCGACATCACCGCCCGGCGATTTCCCAAGGGAAACGTGCTCCTCGAGATTAAAAGCCTAGCCGTGAACACCCCAAAGCCGCTTGCCGTCATTTTGCAGGATCGGGTTCCTTTTTTCGGGGAGCTATTGCCGGACATCGAGAAAGTCTTGAGCCGCTACGGAGAGAAAAAACGGAAAAACCAGCTGATGGACTACGACGATCTGCTCGTAAACGCCCTTGTGCTGCTCCGGCAATTCCCAGAAGTGCGTGACAGTTACACGCATCGGTTTCTACACATCCTAGTCGACGAATATCAAGACACGAATAAGATTCAGGCGGACTTCGTGGATCTTTTGGCAGCGTACCACCGCAATCTCATGGTGGTGGGTGACGATTGCCAAAGCATTTATTCCTTCCGCGGAGCCAATTTCGCCAACATCATGAATTTCCCAGAGCGATACCCGGACGTTCAACTGTTCCGACTCGAAACCAACTATCGGAGCACTCCCGAGATCCTGAGTCTGGCGAACTCCAGTATTCGGTATAACCAGCGCCAATACCAAAAGACGTTGCGCGCCATTAGCCGTCCAGGCCCTAAGCCGGTGCTGGTGGCGCTGAATGATATTTCCCAGCAAGCAGCTTTTATCGCGCAACACCTTCTAGAATTGCGGGACGAGGGGCTGGCTCTGGACGACATCTGTGTCCTGTACCGCTCGCACTACCAGTCCATGGAATTGCAGATGGAGCTTATGCGTCGTGGCATCCCGTTCAAGCTCATCTCGGGGCTCCGTTTCTTTGAGCAGCGTCACGTGAAAGATGTTCTGGCGATCATGCGGATCGTCGTCAATCCCACCGACGAGCTTGCGTGGAAGCGAGCAGTCAAGCTCCTGCCGAAGACCGGTAATGTGACCGCCAATCGCATCTGGAACGCGTTGAGCTCAGCCAATCAGCCCCTGCAGTTCGCGCTCTCTTCCGCTGCAGAGCCCCTGGTTCCCCCCGCCGCCCGAATCTTCTGGAAGACTTTCACTAAGTTGTTGCAGATGCTCAGCGAGCCCGCGATCTTACGGGACCCCGCCACGATGATCCAGATGATCCTGACTGAGGGAGGTTACCAGGAGTATTTGGAAACCCACTTCGAAAATCCTGAGATGCGAGCCGAGGATCTGCACCAATTGGCCAACTATGCTTCGCAATTCGCAAACGCTCAGCAATTCCTCAGCGATCTGGCCTTGCTCGGGACGGTTGAAGCACAGGACATCGTCATGGGTGGCCCCGAGGATGAAAAAGTCCACCTCAGCACCTTGCACCAGGCCAAAGGTCTCGAGTGGAGGGCCGTCTTTCTGATCTGGCTGGCCGAAGGGGGTTTCCCGGCGCCCCGCGCACTCCGGGAACCGGGCGGCGAAGAAGAAGAAAGACGCTTGTTCTACGTCGGCGTTACTCGCGCCAAAGATCAGCTCTACCTCACTTATCCCCTCATGGTTAGAACGACGATACATAAGCCCTCACGCTTCGTTCAAGAGTTAGACAGTGTAACCTATGAAGCTTGGGCGATCGCCGAATCGGAAGAGGGCGAATAGCTCATCATGTGATAAAGCACAGCGAAGTTCGGTATCCCTCTTGCATCCCATCACCGGCACAAGATGAGCCCCGGCACTTTGGAACAATCTTTGTAACCACTGGAATACTTGAACAGGCTACGCAAAGATAGGCTTTTAGACCCGCTGGCATCCTGAATCTGTACCAGGGAGTCAATGGAAGCGAAAAAGGAGAAACTGCGCGTGCCCTCGATCTGGCCCCCTACCCTGCTCGCCGCGTTTATCCGAGAGAGCTATTGCCTTGAGGAATGCCCTGCTGTATGCTCACGCGGGTTCGGCGAACTTATTTTCCGTAATCTCAGGAACCCGACAATTCACAGCAGCGTAGCTACTAGAGGGAAGGGTTCCATTCTCAACTACACCATCCCGAGGGAGAAAAAACAAATGTGTGGCATTCTGCGCTGGCTAGTATACCTGGCAGCTTTGTGGCTGGTGGTTACACTGCCAACACAACTCGATGCAGTGCAACGCTTTGACCCGCCACTCTCGCAACGCGTAGTAGCCTACGAAATTGCCGCTCGGCTAGATGCGCAAAAAAGGACTATTGATGCGACGGAAATACTTACCTATCGCAACCTAACCGGACGCCCACTCGACACTTTCCCTTTTCATCTTTACCTCAATGCCTTCCAGCCTAAGTCCACCTTCATCCAGGAGACCCGCGCCTACAGCCCTGGCTTTCGCTGGAAGGAAGAATACCGTGGCTCGATCCAAGTGAAATCGTTTGAGGTGGTGGGCATTGGTGACCTGACCGACCAGATTGAATTCATCTCGCCCGATGATGGCAACCCCGACGACCGCACTGTATTCCAAGTACGCCTGCCCAAGCCCGTGCCGCCAGGCTCCTCCGTGCAGTTCAAGATCGCCTTCCATGCGCAACTGCCACTGACCTTGGCGCGCACTGGCTATCGCCGGAACTTCTTTATGCTGGCGCAATGGTTTCCCAAAGTTGGGGTCTGGTGGCGTGGGGCGTGGAACTGCCACCAGTTCCATCGCAGCAGCGAATTCTTTGCCAACTTTGGCACCTACGACGTGCGCCTTACCGTACCGCAGCACTTTGTGCTCGGCGCCAGCGGCGAAGAAGTTGCCAGCGTCAATAACCCCGACGGCACAAAGACCGTTACCTACCATGCCGAAGACGTCCATGATTTCGCCTGGACAGCAGACCTCAACTACCGCGTCATCGAAGATTCCTGGACGGGCAGCGCCGGTGAGGTGAAGATTCGCCTGCTGATGCAGCCCGGCCACCTCGACCAAGTGCCGCGCTACCGCGACACCTTGAAAGGCACGCTGGAATATTTCGACCGCTGGTACGGCCCCTATCCCTACAACCGCATCACCGTGGTCGATCCAGCACATGGTGCTCGCGCTGGCGGGATGGAATATCCCACCCTCATCACTGCGGGCACGACCTGGTGGATGCCACGTGGCCTACTCATGCCCGAGCTGGTCACCGAGCACGAATTCGGTCACCAGTACTGGTACGGCATCGTGGCCAACAACGAGTTCGAGGATGCCTGGTTGGACGAAGGCATCAACAGCTACGCCGAAGTGAAGGCCATGGACGCGCTGTTTGACCCTGAGCGCTCGGTTATCAACCTCTGGGGACTAACCGCCGGTGAACGCTGGTCTCAGCGCTTCGGCTTTCGCGGCTATGCCGATACCGACCCGCTGGTGCGTAACTCCTACGAGTTCATCAATGGCGGCGCTTACGGCGCGGTCTCCTACAATAAAGCCGCTTGTGTCTTACTCACCCTGGAAGGCCTGATTGGCGAGGAAACTCTGCGCCAGGCGCTGCACACCTACTTCATGCGCTACCGCTTCACCCATCCCACCGAGGAAGATTTTCTGCGTACGGTAGAAGAAGTCGCCGGGCAAGACTTGCGCTGGTATTTCAACCAGGCAGTTTATGGCACGCAAAGGTTCGACTACGCCATCTACTCCGTGCGCTCCGACCGACTCGACTGGTTCCAGAAAGACCGGCCGGCAGCTAAGAAGGGCGAAACCGCGTACCGCTCTGTGGTCATCGTGCAGCGCAAAGGCGACTTCATCTTTCCCTGCGAGATTGAAATCAAGTTTGACAATGGCGAAGTGGTACGCGAACACTGGGACGGCCGCGACCGTTGGGTCAAATTCGCCTACGAGAAAAAAGCTAAGGTCATCTCGGCCGAGATAGACCCCGCGCACAAAGTCTTTCTCGACGTCAGCCTATTCAACGATAGCTACACTACTGAACGTCACCGCGGCGCTACCGGCAAGCTGGCTACGCTCTGGCTCTTCCTGACGCAATTCCTGGCGCAGTTGCTGGCCTGGCTAGCGTGAGCGCGCAATGGAGGAGGTTATGGCAGCAAAAGAATCAGGCATCGTCATAGGCGGCTGGCGATTGTTATGGCGCCGGCAAAGCCTCCTATGGTGGGTCTATGCGGTGAACCTTATCCTGGCAGTCTTTGCCACCCTGCCAGTAGTGCTGCGCCTCAGCCGCGTATTGAACTCGAGCTTGGCCGCCGACCGCCTCTACCACGGCTTCGACCTGCCTACCTTCATCGAACTCGCTTCCCACCCGGACGTAGCCTTGGCGGCGCACGTACCAGGAGCAGCATTGTTTGCCATCGTCTTCTTCGTGTTCATGCTTTTTCTCACCGGTGGCATCCTGGCCTCCTACCGGCAGGAACAGAAACCAAGTCGCGGAGAATTTTTCCGCGCCTGCGGGGCATTCTTCTGGCGGTTTGTGCGCCTGCTAATCTTTATGGCCATCATCGTCGGGCTGATTTTGCTCGTGGGCAACCGCATCCGGCACTGGTCTGACACGCTAGCGGCAGAATCGCCCTACGAAAAACTCGGCTTCTGGGTGGAGCTAAGCGGCGGCCTGCTGCTGCTGTTCATTCTGATGTGCGTGCGGCTGTGGTTTGACATGGCGCAAGTGCGCGCGGTGGCCGAAGATGAACGCAAGATGCGCCGTACCTTCCTCACCGCCTTCAAACTCACTTTCAGCAATTTCGGCACGCTCTTCTGGCTGTACCTGCGCATCAGCCTAGTGGCCTGGATTGGCTTGCTGGTAGGCTTCTGGGTCTGGCTCAGGTTTGTGCGCCCAGAGTGGGTTTGGGTGTCATTCCTGCTTCAGCAAGCAGTCATCCTGCTATGGCTAGGGACGCGCCTGTGGCAGCGCGCCAGCGAAACTCTCTGGTATCGTCGAAGGTATCCTGTGCCGGTGCCGGCAATTCCGCCCGCGGCGCCACCGGCCAGCCCCGCCTAGGTTTCTCTCGTCGGCGCTGACTCACACTCACTAGCCAACCGGTACTTCCAACGCGTCCAGACGAACCAGCCGACGGCAGCCAGTAGCAACACCCCGATTACGGCATCGAACTTGTGGAAGTAAACTCGGAGCAAGGCCCAATGCTCCCCCAGCTTCATCCCCGCATAGGCTAGAGCCAAGCACCACGGCAACGAACCGAGGAAGGTGTAGAGATTGAAGCGCCAGAAATCCATTCGGGCGATACCTGCCGGCAAGGCGATAAATGTGCGGATGACGGGCAGGAGACGACTGAAAAAGACCGTCGCGTCGCCATAGCGGGCAAACCAGCGGTCGGCCCAGGCGAGTTCCCGGCGGGAAATGAGCACGTAGCGCCCGTAGCGTTCCAACCACGGCCGCCCACCATAAGCACCCACAACATAAGCGATAATCGAGCCCGCATTGCAACCCAGCGCCCCGGCCACCCCCACCCACCATAGCCTGAAACGCCCAGTCTGCACCAGATAGCCTGAAAACGGCATGATGATTTCCGAAGGCAGCGGGATGCACGCCGATTCGATGGTCATCAGCAGAACGATGCCCAGATAGCCCGTGTGGGAAATAACGGCGATGATGAATTGTGCCAGGAGAGTGAGAAGTTGGCTGACCATTGGAGGAGACTACGGCGACCTCTGCTCCTCCTGGGTAAAGGTGAAGCCCTCTAGCGACATCCCTTCAGGCGTCTTCCGCACCTTGACGCGGCGCGTCTCGCTGACGCCGACATTATTCACTTTGCGCAGCACCGCGTAGGTGGAAAAGAGCTCGTCGTAGATTCTCGTCACCAGATAGGTTTCTCCCGTCTGGTTATACCGCCATAGCTGACCCACCCGAATGCGAGGGACCGGCACCGCCCCTCCTCAGCGGCTGGCACTTTAGACCTATCCGCAAGCTGGCGTCAAGCTAGTGTCGTCCAGTAGAAGCAGATGCATGAGGTTGCAAACCTGTTCTCAGGCCAGCAGTTCCGGTTTGGCTCCGGGAGATGGTGCGTGCCGCAGCCTCACCCTGGCAAGCTCGGCTAACCGCCAGGCAGCAAAACCGTTACGCGTGCGTGTCAATCTGCGCCCGCTGTAGCGCGCCGCTGAAGTCCACGTAGATAGTCTTCCACTCCGAAAACACATCCAAAGCCGCCGTACCGGAATCACGGTGGCCGTTGCCGGTCTGCTTGGTACCGCCAAAGGGGAGCTGAATTTCCGCGCCGATAGTAGGAGCATTGATATAGACGATACCAGTGTAAAGGTCACGCATAGCGGTAAAAGCCCGGTTGACGTCCTGGGTGTAGATGGACGAAGACAACCCGTAGATGACCCCGTTGTTGATCTCAATCGCTTCCTCTAGGGTGTCGAAGGAGATAACCGAAACCACCGGGCCGAAAATCTCTTCCTGACTGATGCGCATCTTGGGGTCGCAGTCGCCGAAGATGGTAGGCGCGTAGAAGGAGCCCTTGGCGTATTCGCTCTCAGTCAGCGGATAGCCGCCACAAAGCAGCTTGGCGCCCTCGTCCTTGCCAACCTGGACATAATTGTCCACGGTCTGACGTTGGCCGGCATTGATGCACGGGCCCATTTCCACCCTAGGGTCGAGCCCGTTGCCAACTCGGAGCGCTTTGGCCCGACTCACAAACCTATCCACAAATTCCTTGTAGACTTTCTTTTGTACAGCTACCCGACTGGCGGCCGTGCAGCGCTGGCCGGTAGTACCGAACCCACCCCAGATGGCCCCGTCCACCGCTAAGTCGAGCCGGGCGTCGTCCATGACGATGATCATGTTTTTCCCGCCCATTTCCAAGCTGCAGCGGCGAAAGTCCGGCGCACAGGCCTCGGAGACCATTCGCCCGACATCCGTTGACCCGGTGAAGGAGACCACGCTGACGTCCGGATGCTTCATCAGCGGCACACCGACGCCGCTGCCTGAGCCGGTAACGAAATTCAGTACGCCTTTAGGTAGGCCAGCCTCGTTAAGAATCTTGACAAAATTCCAGCCGGACAGTGGCGTATCGGTGGCCGGCTTGAAAACTACGGTGTTGCCGCAGATGAACGCGGGGAGAATTTTCCACGAAGGGATGGCCATGGGAAAATTCCAAGGCGTGATCATTCCGCAGACGCCGAGTGGCATCCGCACTGACATGGCAAACTTGTTAGGCAACTCCGAGGGCACAGTCTGGCCAAACAGGCGCCGGCCTTCCCCCGCCATGTAAAAGCCCATATCAATCGCTTCTTGGACGTCGCCGCGAGTTTCGAGCAGGATCTTGCCCATCTCGCGGGTCATATCCCGGGCCAACTCTTCCTTGCGCTCGGCCAGCATTTGCGCCGCCCGGAAGAGAATCTCAGCGCGTTTGGGCGCGGCGGTGAGCCGCCAGCCGTGAAAGGCAGCTTTAGCCGCAGCCACCGCAGCATCCACGTCGCTTTTGTCTGAGCGCTGGAAGATACCGATGACATCGCTATGGTCAGCGGGATTGATGTTTTCAAACGTATTGCCAGCGCGGGCTTCGACCCACTCGCCATTGATAAAGTTCTTATATACTTTCGGCGCTGCCATGTTGATCTCCTTTCGGCCTGCCTGCCGCAGGCGGGCCAAGACCTGACTCGGCCAGGCGGGAAAGTCATTGGGAAAACCCGAACATCGTTAGGAAGACCGGAGGGAGACTCTAGCAGAAGGTGGTGAGAGCGTCAACGCTAGTGGCTCAAGGGACTTTGGAGGTTTCGCTATTCGCTGCCTCACGGGAAGTCTTGGGCCGCGGAGCAGCTTGGCCGGCGGTCTTGGGTCCCAGGCCGAGCTTGATCAGGGAGAGTGCGTCCGGCTTTCCCGTGATGGGGTGGCCGTGGGCTTGCTGGTAGCGGCGCATAGCCTCGCTGCTGGCAGCGTCCCATTTCCCCGTCGGCTCGCCCGTTAGATAACCTTCCCTAATCAGTGCCTGCTGGATTTCGCGGATGCGCGCGGGCGTCGGTTGCTGCTGTCCACGCCTAGGTTCCCGTTCCCGCCGCCGCTGCGACGCGCGCCGTTGAGCTAGCTCAATGACGGCTCCTGACACTGGCCGGCCGATAAGCAGCTCCTGAGTTTGCCTACGTGCCGGGTGACTCGGCCAGGCCAACAGGCTGGTGGCAGCAAGGAACAGAAGAACGCCACTTGCCGTGGGGAAAATTGCCCGCGTCATATTGCGCTGAAATTACGGCAAGGTTCCACCAAGATAGCGCCAGACCCAGCCCTCGTCGGCGCGCCGCTTGACTCCAAGGACTACGTCAGAACCGGCGCGCAACCCGCGTGCAATGGCACGGAACTCGGCGAGAGTACGCACGCGCTGTTGGTTGAACTCCAAGATAAGGTCGCCACGCTCCACGTCAATATCCTCGGCGAAGCTGTTGGGTTCGACGCTGCGCACGAGTAAGCCTTCGTCCTCGGCCGGCTCCAGTCCCCAACGGCGGAGCAAGGCTGGCGAGGTCTCTTCCAGCTGCAGACCCAAGCGCCCTGCAGCTCCTTCCACCTTCGGCACACCCGGTTCTTCTCCATATCGCTCCGGGAAGAGTTTCCTGCGGCTTTCAACCCGCACTTTCGCTTCCTGTTCCTGTTTGTTGCGCAAATAACGTAACTTGACCTCGCTACCCACGGGGGTAGCGGTGATCACTTCGACCAAGTCGTCGCCAGTGCGAACCGGTTTGCCATTGATGGCCACGATTACATCGCCGCGCTGCAAACCGACCTCCGCCGCCGGGCTGCCGGGGCGGACCGCCGTGATCACTGCGCCGTGCTTGGCGCCAAAATTGCGCAAGATGGCCTCGTTTTGGCTGTCCCTGGCGTCGAATTCGATGCCAATGGAGCCGCGTACCACCTGCCCTTCGCGAATGATCTGGTTGCAGACGTTGCGGGCAATGTTTGAGGCCAGGGCGAAGCCTACGCCACTATAGCTGCCGGAGGTGCTGGCGATGGCGGTGTTGATCCCGATTACCTGCCCGGTAAGGTTGACCAGCGGCCCACCGGAGTTGCCACGGTTGATGGCCGCATCGGTCTGTAGGAAGCTCGCCAGTTGTAGCTGCCGGCCACCAATCGTCTGCCCTTCGCGGCCTTTGTAGCTGATAATACCTGCGGTCACCGTAGCTTCCAACCCGAATGGGCTGCCAATGGCTAGCACCCATTCACCCACTTGCACCGCATCAGAGTCGCCTAATACGGCCACGGGCAAATCCCGCCCGGCGTCAATCTTGATGACAGCTAGGTCGGTTTCTTCATCGTGGCCGATCTTCTTCGCCTTGTACTTCTTACTGTCGCCGAGCAACCGTACATCGATCGTATCTGCCTGCCGCACTAGGTGATAGTTGGTCAGGATGTAGCCCTTAGAGTCCACGATCACTCCGGAACCTAAACTGCTCTCGCGCAAGGTCTCTGGCAGGTCAAAATCAAAGAACCGCTCGAAGAATTCCTCGAAAGGGCCCATCGGCCGCTGGGGCTGTAGCTGCCGACGGGAAATAGTTGCGGTAGTCGAGATATTGACCACCGCCGGCTCTACTTGCTTGGCAACCTGAGTAAAGACAGACGACAACTCTGCCGCTGAGGGCGTCTGGAGCGGGGCGGCAGTCTCGCGAGCTGCCCGCACCCCGTCCGACACCAGCGTGCCAATAAAAATCCCCAGCGCTAAGGCCGAGACCACCGCCAGGCGCGTCTCCCATTTGCGCCGGCTTAGCCAATGCCGTACCCGATCAACATCCATAGAGATTCCCTCCTAGCACTCTGGAAAATAAATATTATACCATCGCCCTAACAACCCTTCATCCCCACCTTAGATTAGACTCAGCCAGCGCAACCGGGGTTAGCCGCTCGATCTGGACTGGCGCTGCGACGCCTCTGGCTCAAGCCCACTAATCGGCAGCTCCACCGCTGCCGGCGCCGCGCCTCTCAATTCCACTACCAAGATGCCCAGCAGAATCAGCCCCGCTCCAAGCAAGCTTCGCCCATTTAGCTGCTCGGCATGCACAGCGTAAGAGGTCAGGGCAGCGAAGACCGGTTCTAAGCTGAACAAAATAGCCGTGTGGGTAGCGGAAGTATACTGCTGCGCCCACGCTTGGGCGGAAAATGCCAACGCAGTCGCCAGCACCGCAGTAACTATCAGCGCGAACACCACGTTGCCACTCCAAACCAGCAGGGGCGCCTCCAGACGCGTCCACTGCGCCGCCGGCAGCACTAATCCCGTCAGCAGTAATGCTGTTGTCACCTGGAAGATTCCCAGCCCGGCATAGGAAAAACGCGGCGCATAGTGCCCCACAGCGATGATGTGGGCTGCGAAAGCGAAGGCACAAAAAAGCGTAAACAAATCGCCCCGGTTGATGGCGAACTTACCAGCCGGGATAGTCAGAAAGTAGAGCCCTACCGCCGCCGCAAGCACCCCAGCCACCGCCCAGGCGCGGATATGCCGCCGGAAGAGCAGCGCCAGTAATACCGGCACCAGTACCACTGAAATCCCGGTGATAAAAGCCGACTTTGCTGGCGTGGTGTACTGCAAACCTACGGTCTGGAAGATATAACCCATGCCCAGAAACACTCCGATGACCAGCCCGGCTTGGGGAAGGCCTGGCAAGCGCAATCGGGTGCGTGGGCCCAACACCAGCAGCAGTACGCACGTCGCCAGAGTAAACCGCAGGACTAGAAAGACCAACGGGGAGGCCTCGGCTAGCGCGTTCTTGACAACAACGAAGGTGCTACCCCAGATGAAGCTGACGCAGGCCAGAAGCAGGTCAGCTTGCAAGCGGCGAGAAAGGTTCACGGGAGCGCGCGCTACTTTTTCTCGTAAACAATCTTACCGCCCACCATCGTGAGCAAAACTTCCGTGTTCAAAAGCTCCCGTGGCGGCACGCGCGTGATGTCTTGCGAGAGCACAATCAAGTCAGCGAACTTTCCCGGAGCCAGTGTGCCTTTGCGCGCCTCTTCAAACTCGGCATAGGCAGAGCCAACTGTGTAGCCCTGAATCGCCTCCTCCAGCGTGAGCTTCTCCTCTGGCAGCCACCCCCCTGCCGGCCCGCCAGTTTCAAATTCGCGCGTGACGGCAGCGTAGAACCCTCGGAAGGGATTGACCAATTCGACCGGATAGTCCGTGCCAAACGCCAGCATGGCCCCGCTCTTCCGCAAAGTGCCGAAGGCGTATCCCTCTGCAGCCCGTGCTGGTCCTAGTAACGCCGGAGCCCAACGCATATCACTGAGCAAATGACAAGGTTCCACGGAGGCAATCACCTCCAATTTGCCAAACCGGCTGAAATCATCCGAGTGGACAAACTGCGCGTGCTCGATGCGGTGGCGGGCATCGCGTCGTTTGTTGGCAGCACGCGCGGCGGCAAAGGCGTCTAGCGCGATGCGGTTGGCTCGGTCGCCGATAGCGTGCAGGGCAATCTGGAAGCCGGCAGCGTCCCGCTCAACTACCATCTGCTTCAGCTTCTCGGGTTCGTAGAGCAGGATGCCACGGTTGCCCGGCTCATCTGCAAACGGCTCCAGCATGGCCGCAGTGTGTGAACCACCGCTGCCGTCGGTGATGGCCTTCAGTGCGCCAGTTTTGAGCCACGGGTCAGTCGTTCCCGCCTGCGCTTGCTGGGCTTTGAGAGTTTCGACGGGAGCATTGAAGTCCAGCCACTCCGTTACACGCACGATAAGCTTGCCTTCGCGCTGTAGCTCTTGATAGGCGAGAAAATTTTCCCAGTCGCCATCACGCACCGAGTCGTCCTGGACGGAGGTCACGCCGTGGGCCGCGGCGTCTTGCATGGCCAGCTCTAATGCCCGCTTACGCTGCGCCCGCGTGGGCTCGGGAATCAGCCGCTCCACCAAACCAGTCGCTTCCTCCTTCAGCCAGCCTGTGGGCTCGCCTTGAGAATCACGG
>Ga0315310_10001910_pt1 | contig 13161 bp, 12 predicted proteins | sample TDP5_MG_FD_203630 | JGI IMG/M metagenome (GOLD analysis project Ga0315310, IMG submission 203630) | Freshwater sediment microbial communities from Lake Towuti, South Sulawesi, Indonesia - TDP5 | ecosystem: Environmental > Aquatic > Freshwater > Lake > Sediment | place: Indonesia: South Sulawesi... | reverse complement strand
TCTTCCCCACACCACTCGCTGGTTCGATGCGAATGTGCTGGGCAGGTTCACCTCGACCGGGGTCAAGCGGAAGGACTCTAATGAACTCGCGAGGAGTCTATATGATGTGATGAGACCCCAGCTCTATGTAGATCCCCTTAGGACTACTTAGAACAGAACCCTTTCACGACATTATTAACGAATCTTTTAAAATGAAGAATTATAAAGAAAATTAAAGGGATCGCTCAATAGAATATTTCTCGATATATTTTTGAATGGCGGCTTGTGCTTCTGACTTTTTGGTGCCAGGAGGAGGGGTAAGGAGGGGCATTGCCTCAATTTCCATAGCCATCCCTGTTTTTAAATCACTAAAGCGAGTCGTATTTAGAGCCACTTTACACATAGCTAAGACAGCTGGACTTTTTGAAGCCAATTTCTGGGCAAATTCCATGCCTTTTGACTGCATCTCTTCCCGAGTTTTAAAGAGTTCATCCACAATTCCCATTTTTTCCGCACGCTCAGCAGGGACACGATCTCCAGTGTAGAGAATATATTTCGCATCCGATATTTTCCGCACAATTTTTGGGAGAATGGTGCAGCCGCCATGGCTGGGGAACATGGTCTCATAATTTATCTCAGGCAGTGAAAATTGCGCATCTTCGCATACATAACGGAAATCACAGGCCAATGCCACCAGAAATGCAATTCCGATGCAATAACCGTGGACTAAAGCAATGGTGGGTTTCGTAAGATTGTAGAGGCGGTAAATCATGTCTTGCCCATCACGGACATAAATATCGACATCAAAATTTTTAAGGTCAAATCCAGCGCTAAATGCGCGCTCTCCGTTAGCTTGAATAATGATTGAATGGATTTTATCATCATTACCCAATTTGACGATTAAATCTCGAAAGCCTAGGACTTGCTCTACATCAAAAACATTCATTTCACCATTATTCAAAGTTATAATGCCAACTCGTTTATTTTTTTCAAATAAAACCTTTGGAGTGGTCGAATATTCGCTCATTAATTTCACCCAAAATATATAAAATTCCTTTCGTTCTTTAAAATTCGTTTGAGGCTTGAAAATTACTACTAAATCCGGTTATCTAAATCCATAAAAATTGTGTAAGTTATTTTATTTGGGAATTATCCTACTAAAATTTCCTTCTGCCTATAGAAATAAGTTTTTATATTTAGTTATAATTCAGAAATTAATCAGAAATCAAGATTTGAACTATTTGGTCTTGGAACCCTTAGAAATGGGGGTATTCAATACCGCAACTCTTTAAAAAAGAAAGTTATTAACAAATAAGCTATCTTTTAATTAAGAATTCAAAGATAAATAATCGATATTGGAGAAATTATAAAATGTATGTACCGCGATATACTATATCGAACGGGGCTTGCAGTAACCAATTGCTTGAATTTGTTTCCACCTATTTTCCATTTATTGATGAAGCATTAAAGGTTACCTATCGGGGGAGGACCTATGATGTGCTCACCGCTCAAGCCTCCAAGATCGAATTCGAGGACTTCTTTATTTCTCATAATTGCTTAAAATGTCGTAAGAACTGTTGCGTAAATATGGTTGTCCCGGTCGGGTTCGAGGGTTATTGGACCAAAGAAATGTTGAAATTCATTGATCATTTTAAACCAAGAAAATATACGGCATTCTACAATGATCAGAAATTGGTTTATTATTTGGGAAGAACAGGTAACCATTGTAAATTTCAGGAAGGAAAGGCATGTACTATTTGGGATAGCAATAGTCCTATTCAAAGGCGTCCAATGGGTTGTCATTTTTATCCAATGTCATTTTATACCATGGATGATACGCTCATCTTCACAAAACATTGTGAGCCATATATGTGCAAAGGGGAATCGAATCAATATACTGAACGGGATTTTGATCGTGACTTGAATACCTTCGAAAAGATGTGCAAGGAAGTAGAGGCATTGGGCTTTAAGGCAAATTACCGACCTATCGATGCTTTAAAAAACCAAGCCTATTTCTCGATTTGAATAACTATTACTCAAATAAATTCAATATTAATGAATTCTGCTTCAAATTCTTTTTCATGTATGACACTAGTCAATATATTAGGTGCTATAGAACATAAAATTTATTTAATAAATTGATGAACAAGGAATAATTCGCAGAATGTATGTACCACGATATCAAACAGTAGATGGAAGCGGTAGCAATCTATTACTCGAATTTATTTCAAATTATTTCCCTTTTTTTGATGAACCATTGAATATAACCTATCGAGGACGTACTTACGAGGTTCTCACAGCTCAAGCATCCAAGATTGAATTTGAAGACTTTTTTGTTTCCCATAATTGCTTAAAATGTCGTAAGAATTGCTGTTACAATATGCTTGTCCCGGTTGGATTCGAGGGCTATTGGACCAAAGAAATGCTGATATTCATCGACCATTTTAAACCAAGAAAATATACGGCATACTATAATGATCGTAAATTGATTTATTATATAGGAAGAACTGGATTGCATTGCAAATTTCAGGAGGGAAAGGCATGCACTATTTGGGATAGTACTATATCCATTCAAAGGCGTCCAATGGGCTGTCACTTTTTTCCGATGACGTTTTATACCATGGATGACACAATAATCTTTACAAAACATGGTGATTTAAAAATGTGTAAAGGTGAATCGAATCTCTATACCGAAAGAGATTTCGATCGGGATTTGAATACCTTTGAGAAAATGTATAAAGAAGTAGAGGCTTTGGGCTTCAAGGCGAATTATCGCCCCATTAAAGCTTTGAAAGACCAAGCTTATTTCTCTATATAAATGACTTTATATAAAAATAAGGCCTATTGATAATTTCTGCCTCAATTTTCTCAAAATAGTATGTTTTTCCCTAATCCAATTATTTATAAGTATTTTTCTTCCATGCTATAAGCAATTAAGTTAAAAAACAAAGATAATTAGATAGCTATTAATATCGTAATATCAAAAAAATATAAAACAAGGAATATAACCAACTAAAAAGCGATAACCTAAAAGGATGATAAAAAAATGACTGCAATTCGAGAGGTAGGAAAGATAAATAAGGATACGAATTTAATTGATGTTACTATGTGGGGCCTCCCAGGAGTTACATGTCTATACCTTATAACAAGTGGAAAAAAGTGTTTAATTGATGGCGGAACAAGTTCTGAGGCGCGTCATCTTATTAAAGAACTAGAAAAGTTAAGCGCGTTTCCCCCAGATATAATCATTATAACCCATTCTCATTGGGACCATACCCAAGCTATCCCTCGATTCCTTAAAAAAGCCACAGAAATAGGGAAAGAAATCGAAGTAATGGCATCTGAAAATGCTATCTCTCTACTGAAAGATCAATCTTGGAACGATGTTTTTCATGCAGGCTCTTTTCAAAATATAGAGAACGTTATTCCACTTAAAGAAGGGGATATTATCGATATAGATGGTGCTACTTTAAAAATTTTTGAAGTTCCAGGTCATACACAAGATTCCATCGCCATTTTAGATGAGAAAAACAAAAATCTTTTCGTAGGAGACGCGCTTGGGGATAAACCCAATGATAAGATTTTTGTCCCTGCATTTATGCCGCCTTTTTGTAATAGAGATGCCTTTCTTAAGTCGATCGATAAAATTAAGAAGATTAATTATAAGACCCTATCCCTAGCTCATTTTGGATGTATTAAGGATGAAGAGGCAAAAACGATTCTGGATGAGGCGGCCACAGCATGGGATAAATGGTGGAATCTATTTGAGGAAAATGAAGAAAGATTAAATGATGTAGATTACATAAGAAACCAAATTAGGGAAAGTTTCTTATCGAATGTTAGTACTGAAGAATATGGCGATGCGGTATTAAATAATATTGTAATTTGGCTTACTATGGGATTTAAAGGTCACAAAAAAGAGTTTGGTTAATTAATTAGAATGATAATGCCTAATGTAATTTGAACCTTATATAAGGATTTCCTTATAGATAAGAAACGCTCAAAAAGTTTATACAATCATGCGTATAGCCAGCTATTTATTTACTAATAATTCCAATAGAGGTCCAAATATGGTTGAATTCATTGATACCTATGCGGAAGCATTTGAAGGCACAGTCACGCAATTGTTGGTAACTGCTAAAACGGAAGCACTCCTGAAAAGGGCAGTATATAGCTTTACTGCCTTACCCTCTACTGTATTTGGGGATGTAGAAGGGGGGATTGCAGGTTGGGTTAATGCAAAAGAAACCCCAGATGGCAGATCTGGTGCAATAGTTCAGCTCTGGGTATTAGGCTATGGAAAGAAGTCAATTGCTACGCTAGAGGATAGGTTAGGGAGGCGAATTCGGCAAGGAATTCTCGTTGTGCCCACTACTGCAGTATTTAACGCCCTAGAGTCTAGCAATCGCTTTGATCTGATGAAAACCGTTGGGCATTGTGGCGATGGATACGAATGGCTTTTTGATTTCCAAGGACGCGAAATGATCAATGTGCCAATTATGATGGGGCATGATTTTCTGATCGAGCATTATTTAGGTTATCAGGAAGGCGTGATGGGCGGGAATATCTGGCTATTTTGCGAGAGCGTGGATGCAGGTTTAGAGGCAGGCGAAAAAGCAGTGGCAGCAATCCTGCAAGTAGGCGGTGCAATTACATCCTTCGATATTTGTTCTGCAGGTTCAAAACCAGAAACCAATTATCCAGAAATTGGTCCGAGCACCAATCATTGGTTTTGTCCGACTTTGAAAGATAAAATTGAGGGCTCTCAAGTGCCTACGAATATAGAATCAATTCCGGAAATAGTAATCGACGGCTTAGATATGGAAACGGTGAAGAGAGCTATGAAAGCAGCTATTAATGCGGTGCAGGATGTTGAAGGGCTTAAAATCATTTCTGCGGGGAATTATGGCGGCAAACTCGGCAAATATAAGATATACCTGAGCGAACTTTAGTTGTTATTTGATTAACTCTCAATTTTTCTTTTCTTTTTTGTATGTTAAATCTAGATCTTGTAGGGTGAAAAATATTTTCAATTTAGAAACAAGTCGACCAAATAGGCGATGCTTCAATCCTAATATACGCTGTGTATCTTGCTGAAAATCCACCCTTCGCACGGCTTCTGCTAATAAGGTTCGTGCCCAAAGAGCCCGTGGCAGGCGTCTGCCAAAATAGATTCCGATAAGAAATCGAAGTGGATATGTTGGTAATAATAACCAAAATTGGCTTTTATGAGTTTTCAAGGCTTTACTTTGAGTTTTCCAATGTATCATAGGAAAAAAATGGGTATTTACATAGGAATGAAACATATACAACTTTGGTCGTTTATTAAACTTCATGGATTTTACGAGATAATATATTATTAGCCCTGCATGTATGTGATCATTATGAGGATAATAAGTATAAAGGCATTCAGGGGCAAAGATAACATCAGGTTGATAATCTTTTATATAGTTCTTGATCTTGTTAATGATATCTCGATTTATTTCTAAATGAGCATCTAAACATCCCATAAATGTTACATAATGAACTCCCTCGATACTAGCCGCTTGACGAAGCTCTTTCATCCGGATTTGTGCTAGTTTTTCGCCTCTTAACTTTAAATTATACGTGCCATATTCACCTTGAGTCATCGAAAGAATTCTCACAGCATGGGTTTTCGCCAAACTAATCATAATATTGGAGACCGAGAATTCTAAATCGTCCGGATGGGCGCATACAAAGAGAATTTTCATAAATGTATCACATTACAAATTATATTTCTGACTTTTTTATTAATTACAAAGTATTTTTTTATTTTCCTTGGAAATCTAATTGATCCTTAATTTTAGCAGTTGTGAGGATATTGATTTGATTTTGAAATTTTCTTAATCGCTTATCATTAGACCGAATATGTGCATTAAGCATTAGGGCAAGAGCAATATAAACGATATCCTTAGGATCAGGAGATATTTCTTTCGCCTGTTCTAAAAATGGTATTATTTGTTTTTCAGGAATGAATTTAATTTTAAGTTTTAAAAATGTTAAAAATTGTCGAAAGTCTTTCTTAGTTCGATGTGTCTTCTTTTGAATCAAAGTTTGATATTTTTGGAATTCCTCTAATAGAAATTCTGGAGCATAAAGATTAAAGTTACCAGTCGCAAGAAGGTCGGCGGTGGTGCTTTTTTTAATCAGTATTGCAAATAAGATATTTGCATCGATTACTAATTTGATGATTTATTCACCTTTATAATGCTTGGCTAATAGCTCACTCACAGTTCTTCTTTTAGTTCATCTGGAATTGATAAAGTAATATTCGCCATTTTATTTCTCACTTTCATATTGAACGCTGTGAATTATGTGAATTCACTAAAATAAAAATTTTCACTTTAAAAATAATAGAAAATAAAATTTAGATTTTAGAAACACAAATAAATAAAGTTTCCTCAATATCCTCGTTTATTAAATATCCCCCCTCATATAGTGTATCTTATTTTTTTAATTTAAAATCTAATTACAAAATTTTCAAAAGAGAATTGAGGATCAGATGTTATGAGTAAAGCAGACCTCCAGTATTTATTCAATCCAAGAAATGTGTGTATAATTGGTGCTACGAATAATCGGAATAAAGTAGGCGGGCAAGTTTTAACGAATCTTATCTCAGCAAAGTTTGTAGGCGATATTTTTCCGATTAATTTAGCGAAAAAGACATTATTTGGACTCAAAGCTTATAAATCTATCAAAGATTTATCGGATATAGATTTGGTAATAATAACTATTCCAAATACAAAGGTTCCTGCGGCATTAGAAGATTGTATTGACCAAAATGTTAAGTTTGCCGTTGTAATAACTGCAGGTTTTGGTGAAATGAAAGAATATGATCCCGAGGGAGTCAAGCTGATGGAAGAAATAGCCCATCTCTTGAAAAAAGATTCGATACATATTGTTGGACCCAATTGCATGGGAATTGTCTCAACAGAATGCAACTTAGTCGGATTAATGGGACCAACAATTCCACCTAATCGCCAAACAATAAATGCGAGCATTATTTCCCAATCAGGAACTTGGGGAGTTACTTGCATGAGGGCCGGGCAAAGTCATTCTCTTGGATTTAGCAAATTTGTAAGTTCAGGGAATGAAATGGATTTAAAATTCGAGGATTATCTTGAATATTTAGGTTTATATGATTCAGATACGCAGATAATTTTAGGCTTCATTGAAGGCTTGCGAGAAGGCCGTCGATTTATTCGATTAGCACAAGAGATTGAAAAGCCGATAATCATCATTAAAGGAGGGAAGACAGAAAGTGGGAGAAAGACAGCAAGCTCTCACACGGGTTCGCTGGCAGGTAGCCAGAAAATATATGATGCGATTTTCAATCAATATGGAATAATTCAAGCAGATGATTTAAATGAGTTAGTCGATTTCGGTCGCGCATTTACACTTTATCTCTCATACCAACCCCCAAAATTACCAAAAGGAAATCGAGTGGGCATTGCCAGCGGAGGAGGAGGCTTTTGTGTGCTCATGTCTGATCAAGCCGAATTAGAAGGTTTAGAAGTGGCACAGTTAGATCGTTCTACCATTGAAAAATTATCTGAACTACTTCCTCCTTATTGGCCGCACCGTAATCCTGTGGATCTCGTTGCTACCATGGATTTTGGCTCCTACACAAAAGTCCTTAAAGTGCTCTTGGAGGATCCAAACATTGATGCCGTTGTTGCCCGTCCTCCCATTGGATTTTCTCTTTTTTATGAGAATGAAGATGTAAAGGAATTTATTAGACAAAATCCCATTAATACTTTTTTTGCAGAACCAGATTTAATAAAGGGATTTGATTTAAGTATCGCTCGTGAATCGTGCCGAGTTGCCCAAAAATTCAACAAACCAGTAATCGTGCCTTTAGGATTCTATTCGCCAGAAAATCCATTTGATTATGATATCGTCAAAGAACTTTATAACCATGGCATAATGGTCACTCCCACCTCTCAAATGGCGGTAAAAATCCTTAAAAAATTGAATGATTATTATCATTATCACCAGAGAAAGCCTAAAAATCTAAAAGAATGAATGCTAATTGGGGATTTTAAATTTCCAAATTATAATTTGAAAAATAATTTTTATTCAAAGAGAAGAAGTGTTGAATTTGTATGGCAGAGTTGAATGAGACACTAAAATGCATAGAGCATGAGGCACCCTATTTAATCGTCACTATTACCGTAAAGAAGGGAAAAAAGAAATTTTTATCTGAATTTACATTAATCTGTCCATTTGATCAAAAAAAGGAAAAAATACTCATCGAATTATCAGTAGATGATTTGAAAAAAATAAATTTCACATTGGCAGATAAAATTTTTCGATGTGAAAAATGTTTTCGAGAAGCAGAAATTCAAGAAACTGTGAAAGAGAAAAAAATAAGTATTTATCTTTCATGTCCACAGCATGGGCGCCTGATTACCCGAGAAATCAGTCCTGAAGTTTATGATGGAATTCGGAATGCTTGGGATATGAAAGATGTGAAAAAAGAAGAAGAAAAAATTTACTAAAAATACAAAATTATGTTCGTTCTTACGAAAATTTGTTTTTTAAATTCTCTTTTGTCTTTAAAAATGATAATAATGAAGATCATATAAATGATCTTGGTTAGAATCGTCCATGAGGCTTTTTAAAAATTCAAAATATGCCTCATAGTCCCTATGCATCTCTGCGCATCCCAATTCCACTTGAACCCGTAGGTCATGTCGAACCTCAAATAAAGGACGCTCGGAAAAAAAGGAGGTAATATACCATTGCACGCAAGCGATTTCAAAATGCTGACCTGTTAAAAATAGGGTATCATGAAATTCCTCAAGATTCTCATGAATTAGTCTTAAACGAGATTTCCAATAGGGATTAATAGCACAGAGGGCTTGAGTGGTTCCTAAAAAATGGTTAGGTTTGGAATCCCCCCTCTATTTTCTAATAACTATTTTATTGTCTCCAAGACGCAGATCATCCCCTTTGGGAAAGTTTCTGGATATCTGATACATTTTTCGGTTTCTCTGCGATAGTTCCCTCAGCTGAGACACCCACCACTTTAGATTCGGGTTTGAGGGGTTCCGAGGCTTCTCTCTAGATTGAAGGTCGTACCGCACGCAGAGCACACAATTTTCTTACCTACTTTCGGGATTTTGGAGAGGGGAGCGCAGCATTCGGGGCACCACAGTGCATGTAAATGAACGCCGAATGCCTCTGCCATCCGCTTCTCGCAGAGATACCAAACATTGGTAAGGACACCACATGTGGTCTCTGGCTTTTCACAAGCGATGGTAATAAATGCCATGTTCCGTTCTGCATCGACTTCTAATCGAACCACAATCTGTTCTTGGTGATTTTTTGCATCAGGCACCTTGCTTAGAACAAAATAATAAGCCTCGCCTCGGAAGATAGGACTCGTCCAAATGAGCGGGCGAGTGACGCTATTGCCAACCCAGTATTGGGTTGCCTCCTGAAGGATCTCAAATACGCGGCGCGGTTCTTGTTGCAGTTGAAAACTCTTGAATTGTTTCGCATTAAGCACAGATTGAATGAGATTTTTCACGCGGGCAACATTCTCTTCGCCAAGATTAATGATGGGTGGACAGTTAATCTTCACGTATTTCGCTTCATGGATGATGGAATGGGATTTCCCTAGTGTATCTTGGTATATCACCGCGGCTTCAACCGGAAACATGCCGCAGATCGAAGGTTCCATGTAAAAATCAATGTTTTTAGATTGCTTGGGTTGCATATTCGGAATAGAAGCCTTGTCGCCTTTTCGATATGTTTTAGGGGCGACTCGAATGATTCGAACATTGTTCGGCATTCGCAATTCCACATCAATATTATTGATATTAAGGCCGCTGTTATTCGCCACCACTACTTTGAATCGTACCAACCCCCCGACATAATCGTATCCGCGCTTCACCTCCACTTTCTCTTCAACCACCTCCACTTTCTCGTATTCGCGCTTCAACTCCACGTCAAGGAGGTTAAGCATATCGGCCGCCAAAATTGGGGCTGATTGTTTTGCAATTGGGGTAGCTGGTTTGAGAACCTTGAGGATCTCTTGGTATAATTCACTGATAGTTCCTCCTAGGTCATCAGCCCGAAACTGAATACCTCGCAATCTTTTCAATAAATCGGGAACATATTCAAGAGAGTTAAAGATTGGTATTATCTTTTTACCAAAATACAAAGCAGTCTCCCACTCTGTTCGTATAGGATCTGAGCTCTCTGAATTTTCAGAGCAAAAGGGTAAGAAAATGTCGCACTTAGGAACATTCTCATTCATATATTGGACGATACTCCCGTGGGCATCTCTTTACCAAAATAATACCTCCCCTATTTCAGGATATTGGGATAATTCCTCAGCAATTCTTTTGATTTGAAATGCTTCTGCATCTTTGGTGGCATAGCTTATGAAAATGACAATACCCATAGAAAGCCGTCCCCAAATTGGTTCTCTTCGCGCATCATCTTAGTTGATTCTATAGTGATAAACTATTTAGCATTTCCGCTACCCTCCCATACTTTGCTACACAGCTTTTATTCATTCGCCCTATCCCACGTGCGGGAGGTTAATATCCCCTAAAAAAGGGATGAAAAAGGAAGAATAATTTTTTTTTCGCCAAGAGTAGGAGCAGCGCGGCTGCGAAAGCGCTCGCCTTGCTCCAGGAATATCCACTCAAAACCGAGGGGGCATGGAATGAATGTGAAGTGGATTATTGGGACCTCAAGGTGCAAGAGGTCCTAAATCTCCTTGCAAAGGTGAAGGGGACGACCATTGTCTATGGGGATAGGACCCTTGATCTTCGACAAATACAAAACATTATTAGTTGCTCTTCACGCAGGGGCGATTGTCAAGGGACCTGCTCCATTCTTCAAGTTATCCACCCCTTGATCTTGGACTGTTTTGAGAAGATTGAGGGGGAGACGGGTCAGCTCTATGAGGATCAGTTGCACTTCTTTGGGGACTTCCTCACGAAAGTGAGTGCCACGGAATATCAGCTCGATAAAGAGCGTCTCAAACAGAACTTACTGGATGATAAAGCGGTGTACTTTCCATTTTGCGCGCAGGCAGACCTCAAAAAGACGTTGGATCTCTTGGAGAAGCTTCCGTCGCATTTTAAAATCATTCCTTCTACCTCCTATACATCACCAACGGTAGTACAGGAGGAGAATGCGGAGCTGAAGCAGAGTCTGTGGCAATGCCTATCGCAAGTACGGGATTCATTCACCGTAGGAGATTTTAACGCTGTGATCCAACAGGCTAACTCTTTTAGAAGTCTACTGGAGAAATACGATGGCTCCAAACTCACCTATTCACAAGGAGATACCAATATATTGGACATGAAACCCTTCATCAATGCGATAGAGTACCATCATTAATAATCAGCGCGTTGAGACTGCCGCTGCGCTAGAAGTTCTAGGGTCCTACCCAATAACGCCGATTGGGACAAATTTCGGGTCGGTAGAGCTGGAGTTTTCCGAGGAAGCGTTGGTTCGCCTTCTGAGATTAATCAATCTTCTCTGGGATACAGAAGGGACGCAGATTGTGCTCGAACCGCATGTAATTAACAGCAGAAGGGTTCCTGCGGATCAAGTGAAGACGCGGTTGGCTAATGCGTTCCTTAAACAGTTATTCGGGGAGCGAAGGTTGCCGGTATTAGAACATTTAGAGAGGTATTTCATCGCAGCAAGTATTAATGAGAACCGGCAGGAAGATCAAGCCCTCCTCACTGCGCTGGTCGGATTAGCCCTATGTTTTAAGGAGCGAATTATTTACAATCGCGGACAATTAAGACGGAGTAGTGAGCTGGCCAGAGAAGCTCGGAATTATATAACAATCGCACGGCAGGGCTGGGCGTTTTCGTTGTTTCAAGGGTTTTGTTTGACGCTTATGAGCTTTAGCTATGGGTTTCAGGGGAATACAACCAGAGCACGGCGATTCTTGGAGGAAGCCAGAGGGATTTATGTCGACGTTGCAAGTAACCTCGAAGAAGTCGAACATTTACTCGACCTATGAGTTACATCTTCCTCATAGCAGAGCTATTCCTGACGAAGCCATGACGAGGTCACGATAACCAAGACTAAGCACCCCTGAATGAGAACACATTTATATTCTTTTTTTATAAGAATTGGTTTGAATAGAGTTTGAACCAGACATTGCCCCTCCCTTGTACGGAGAATCTCTCCGAGGAAATCGACTGACTCTCACCAGAGTTTGCAGTCAGATAGCAACAAGATAAGCATTTTATTGCCTCATAAGCTCAAACCGGAAGAAACACCTCATGAAATAGTAATAGAGGAGGCAATCTAAAGTTACTTTCTTTTTTCTTTTAAATATAAAAGAAACAAATTTTCCTTTTCCTTTTTCCCGTTTCCATTCCTCTTTTTTCCTTCTACTTATCTTTTCTCCTTCCATTTATAGAGCCCAGCGTAAGTTTTAGCCATTCGTTCAAATGTTTCAAAAACTGGAATACCGGACTGAAAGAACATATTTGAGATTTCACCATATTCGCCCAATACGAAAATTGGTTTTCCAATACTTTTTATAAGTGTGCTAAATCGCTTTATATTCTGTTTCATAAAGGTTTTATACATTGAGCTAAAATTGAGTTCATTTTCAGCGTAATCAAAAATTGCATCATTTTCAAATGCAGGGGCAATAATAAAGAGAGCATCGAACTCTTGCAAAATAATTCGAAAGATTTTTAAAAGGTTCTGAGCTTCGTAGATGGAAGCTCCATCAGTAACGTCAATAGGGTTAGAGTGTGACCAGTATTCTGGAAGCATTTGATTTAAAGCTTCAATTTGAGATCTTTCTAAAGGAGCCACATCGAGCCCTTGCTTGGCGGCTGCATCTGTCATCATAACTCCTAAAGAGCCACCAAAGGTAAAGATTCCTATTCTCTTTCCAGATGGAAGAACGGAGTGACTCAAAGCAGCAGCGAGATCTAACATTTCTTCTATGCTATTTGCAGGAATAACACCAGCTTGTGAAATAAAACCTTGATAAATTAAATTAGTCGAAGCGCCTGCGATTGCACCTACATGCGATAAAGCGGCGCGCATCCCAGGTTCAGATTGACCTGACTTGTAAAAAATTACTGGCTTCTTGATATTGGTTTTTAGGGTTTTTAGCAATTCGGAGCCATCTTGAATACCTTCGGAATAAACACCAAT
>Ga0315310_10001908_pt1 | contig 13166 bp, 12 predicted proteins | sample TDP5_MG_FD_203630 | JGI IMG/M metagenome (GOLD analysis project Ga0315310, IMG submission 203630) | Freshwater sediment microbial communities from Lake Towuti, South Sulawesi, Indonesia - TDP5 | ecosystem: Environmental > Aquatic > Freshwater > Lake > Sediment | place: Indonesia: South Sulawesi... | reverse complement strand
CAAGCGGAAACCAATAACGGATTCGTATGACATCGTTAAGCAGTACCGCATAATCTACTACTCTATCCTCGCAGATTATACGTCTGTTTGGAGTAGGTGTGGTATCTATAATTCCCATTTTGCGTACCGTTGCATTTCTATCAGCAGTTATGTCGCCTTCATAGTATAGCCAGCCCGATAATGGAAATTGTCCACTAGGTTTCACGGTAGGTTCAAACGTCCATGTTCCCGTTACGGGTGTGCCGATAATTGGGTTGAACTCGTTTGCTTCGGGGTCTCCACTATCATCTCCCATGTCGGGCATAACATCGTTTTCCGATATGACAAGTCTAAATGCGCCTACCGCACTTCCTACCGCATTCTGACTGATAAGCCATGCTAAACTCATTTGTCCACGCCATACTAGGATGTCTGCACCTTTCCAGCGTTTATATATAACTTCTCCGTTACGTATCACTTTAAAGCCGTAACGTGGTCTAATGGCTCTTATGCTAGGTCTAACACTTTTACCGTCTGGTACTACTTTATGCGTTACGGAATATGTCTTTCTGGTCTTGCGTTCAGAAACCCATTCAGTACCTCTCTGAATCATCACTTCCCCACTATGTATTGCTATCGGTACGGGAACTACTACCTTCGGCATGATAGACGGATATTTCATTTCTCCTAACACCTCATAACTAGGAAACAACTCTTCACCAAACTTCTCTACCGCTATCGGTACGACATATACTTCTCCTTCCTCAGTAAGAAGATAAGTCTCCTCATCCGTTTTCCATATCAATATATTAAGTGGTATACCTTCCTCAATCAATGAATAAGTCTCATCATCAGACTTAGGAATCAAAATGTTAATTGGTACGCCTTCCTCAGTTAGTACATAAGTCTCCTCATCAGACTTATCCACCGTTACAATTAAAACCACTTCGTAGAAACGTACCGTTCTAGGAACATCAATCCTTATATAAATAATTTCAATACCGCTTACAGTCCTTTCATAACATGAGTTTAGATAGTATAAATCATCAGTATCATCCGTTACGGTTGACTCGCTACTCCAACTTATAACATCTGTCGGGCTAGACCTATACCGAAGAATGTAAGTAAAAACACCCGAAAGCACATAAAACGCATAAAGTTTATTCGGTGTTACGCTTTTATCTATGCTTAAACAAACTCTGCTTACTAACGCATTATAATTACTATCATCAACCGTTACGGGAGAAGCCCAAGACTCAACTGTGTTAGATGCAGACGCTTTAAGGCTCTGTATTTTAGCATTAGTTAAAGTTCTCTCCGTTACGAAATGAGCATGATTAGAAGCATCCACCACAACCCTAAACCCAACATTATTATCATCATCCACCGACACACTTGAGGATAAAATAGTCGTAACTGTACCCAATGTATAAGTCGTACCGTTAAAACTGACTATATCCCTTCCTTTAAGTATTATAACTCCAGCACTATCTCTTGAGTTATAAACAATGCCCCCTATGTCTCCCGTACCGCCAAACACAACTAAACTATTCCTTGCATACCAAGACTTGTAAGCAGTATCTGGATGAGTGTCAATACTTGTTACCGCAGACCATGAAGGCGCATCATTTGGATTAGGTGAAGTTGTACCGATTATTCTCGGTTCTCCATACGAATAATCTTTACCTTTAATTGTTACAACTCGTCTCAGCATAAAAGAAATGTGGACATAGCCATTCCTATCCCTTTTGATAACACATGCGCCTTGATAATTTGTTGCACATACCGTTTGTTCTGCACCTATTGTTGGTACACTTGTATTGTCTGGAATGATTAACCGTCTGTAATAAATTGGACGTGAACCCGTAACAGCCACGTAACCATAAACAACATAGACGATTAATTGCGTACCGTCATCATACCAATCAAGAGAACTCATAAGTTCTAGGCTGTTTAAACTGCTTACAAATTCCCAAGTTACACCGCTTACCGATTTATATAATTGTGTACCCAAACCTGTAGTAACTAATGCGTAATAGTATTTTTGACCTCTTGGATTCCTAAAAACCCTAATTTGTTGCGGATAAACGGTTGGAATTGAACTGCTTGACTCAACTATTGTATATGGCATTTACGTAACGACCTCAAACCAGAATGAACAGTTAGGAAGTAACGGTTTAAAATCTAACGGTACACCCTTCTTAAATTTGTCAAGTATGTAGTTCTCCCACCCTTCGGGAAAATTCTTACATACCTCTGGACGTTTATCTGTACCCCATACTGTACACTCGTTACCTCTGAGGTATACGCATTTACCGCTACGCCATAAATTGGGAACTTTAAACTCTTCTACACGACAACAATCCGTGCAATGGTTACATTCGCCACGCCTAATAAGTTTTACTTGTCCAGAGAGAAATGCGGTACGCAGAGACATGAGTTCACTTTCCACCGCCCGTTTTCTCCTTGTACTTCGTTATAATGCCCTCAATGAAGTCTGGCGCAAACCAGCCGACAACAATGGTTACTAATGTATTAGGAAAGTTGTATTCAGAATGTCCAATGAAGTATATATATCCCGCAATTCCCGCTAAGATTAATTGACGTACCGCTTGCTTCTTATCATAGATACTGTAAAAGTATATGTACGCTACTGCACCAATCAAAGCATTAACAATGAACCATAGACACATCAATATTGTATTCACGTCTATTATTCCATTCATCTCCTATCACCTCTGATGAAGTTTACTCCACCTAACGTTGACGTAAGTGTTCCTTCCTAGAGACTGTAATATTTGCGGTATACTCCAAGAGGTAACATACTTCGCCATCCATATCTTGTCGTAGTCAGTGTATCCGCTTGCCATGCCTTGCCATAACGCAACTACTTCATCCTCTCCCGTAACCATTATTGAAGGTTCTTCTTGAGGATTAACATCCATACCGCTAGCGGTACTGATACGTATTGGAGTTGACCAGACACCACCATCATGTTTTGCGTACCAAATCTGGTATTGTATATAGGCTGAAACTTCGCCACTCCATATGACGTGTAACGCATCTTTAGAGTCAACTGTTATACATGGACTGTATTGATAGTTAACATCCATATCGCTATAAGTGCTTAGGCGTATGGGAGTTAACCACGAGCCGTCATATTTAGCGTACCATATCTGCTCATAATCTGGATAACTTGTTGAACAACCATGCCATACGACATGCAACTTGTCCGCAGAATCAACTGTTATGCTAGGTAGTTCTTGCCAATAGTTTTCCATGCCACTAACGGTACTGATACGTAACGGAGAAGACCATGAAACACCGTCAAACTTAACGTACCATATTTGAGGGTTAGAGTAACCCGTAGCACCGCCATACCAGACGACATGCAGTTTATCAAGAGAATCTATTGTTATACATGGGTCGAATTGATTGAGAGTACCCATATTAGCGTAAGTGTTTAGACGTATAGGTGTACTCCACGTACCGTCATATTTAGTGTACCAGATTTGCATCTGAGTTGGATAAGCGGTACTATACCCACACCAGACCACATGTAGAACACCATCACTATCTATCGCTATGCTTGGGTGGAAGTGGTCATAGTTTTCCATACCGCTTAAAGTGCTAATTCTAGTAGCGTCAACCCATGATAAGCCACCGTCAACGCTTTTCTTAGTGTAAATCTGATACTTACCGCTAAGTTGTTTGAAGTACACAACATGCAGTATCCCCGTCTTGTGATTAAGTACAAGTTTACGCTGAGAGCCAGCGTATGTTGCGAAGTCGTCTTCAGAAGTGTCAACTAAAACTTTCGTACCGCCAATGAAGTCATAGTAAATGTTGTATGGAGAAGCCGTACCTTCAGTAAACACGTAACCAATCGTTTCTGGAGAGAAATGTTCAAACGTACCCGTGCTTACAATTCTTAATGCGGGTTCAATGTTTCGGTACGCAGAAACATCTTCTATCGCTTGGTTTGCCAATGTTACAACTGAATCAACGAAGAACGTAACGTCATTTATAACGGGTGCTAAAGCGTTAAGTATCAATGCCCGCCATTCAGTTTCCATATCGGTAAGGTCGCCGTACGCTTGAGTGATTTTTGAATCCCAATTCACTAATGCATCAGTAATTCCCGATAAAACAGATGTCTTGTATTCATCATAGACTAATTCGCTTGCTTGGCGTTCCAAATCTATACGTAACGCCATTTCGCTTAACTCACTTATGCTGATAAGTCCAGCAGAGTACCAATTGTAAGCACCGTCTAACGTATCGCTCAGTTCGTTTATGCGTCTGAGATGTTCATGTCCAATTGTTTCTAAAAGGCTGTACGCACGGGTAACGACATCTTCCTTCATGGTAATAGCGTTTTGGTAACGTTGATGAGCAAGAGTAGTGTACCGCCTATAATAACCCATAACTAAATCGTTCCAATCACCAATTAATGATTCACCGTCCGCAATAATTCGTCTGAGATAATCCTCTAACCGAGCGTTAACACCTTTAACAACCTCAGACGTTAACGTAGGAATGTTCGCACCGACAGAAGCATCCAGAAACGCACGGGTCTTACGGTCAAACTCATTCATACCCTCACTAATTGCTTGCGCCCTTGCTACACTAAGGCTTTGACTACCACTATAAACGTTAGCAATCGTACCGATGCTTCCAGCATGACTAGCATGAATAGCATAAGCGATACTCTGTTGAATCATCTGAATGAACATTTGTATCGCAATGCTTTCATCACACATCCACGCTAGGTCAATTGTCTTGTCAATGAAGTTTGAGATAACGTCTACCGCACCTTTAGTACTGAGACCCGAAACTTTATCATGTTCTACGTTAAGAATGTTCTGTAACGTGCTTGCTATTGCATCACGTTTCCAATCGGTAGGGATGAGTTTCCATTTAGCCCAAAGCAAACCAAGCCTAGCATATTCGCTAAGTACGCCATACCCAACGCCTACGCCCATGCCCGTGAGAAGTTGACCAAAAGCCATATTCCCGTACCACTCTCCTTACGTGAACACCGCCTTCAGTTCAGCATCCTTAACGGGATACATGTAGTAAGGATTAACGTTACCGATATTTAATCCGTCTAATTCCCAATGGTCAAAAACATGCGGTGCACTCGGTAACGCTTCAACCCAAAAACCGTCTAACGCTTGTTTAGTGTAAGTGTCTGGTACGGGGTCAGTCGTACCGTAAGCAATATTGTTAACGCTAATCGTTATCTGCCATGAGTTATACCAATCGTTTACTGCAACGTCAACTCCGAAAGATAAAGCCTTAAGATTGTATCCCGTCATAAACCCGTAACTCTGTATCGTACCGAACAACCGTTCATCACTACTCGGTATGCGCCTACCCATAATAGCAATTTCCGTAACGGGTGCGTTACTCGGAATATACCAAGCGTTCTGTTCCCTACGCTTCGTCTGAATCCAACTGAAAATAGGCTCAGTAACTCTTGGACTAGCAGTATTTGCTGGACGTTCAACATCGTTTTCAACCCAAATAGCAACGTAATAAGCGTAACAGACATGAGTATTAGCGGTATGCAACTCACGCACGAAAAGAACATACTCGCCACTCCATGCTTCATAATTAGGCTCGTAAGGAGTCGTGAAAGTCCAACGCCCCCGTACCCTACATTGAGGGTAAAGGAATAAGAAGTCATACAGAGCGTTTTCAACATCGGGAGTATCTAAAAACGTACCGCCACCACTCTGAATTAAAACCATGCCTTTCGCTTGCGCTAAGTTGCCACGTTCACCTAAATCCAAATCCGTGTATGGAGTCCAGCGGAAAATGTCAACTTGAGGAAGATTTCTCTGCGGTACAGCGTAAGGCGGATTCAAAGGATAAAGCGTAAACGGAGAAATATACTCGGTTTTAAATCCCCGATATATCCCCGTACCAATATCCTTATCCTTCATCTTGAGTGCTAAAGCGTTACGCCTAAGATTCTTGAACAAGTAAGCAGTAACGCCTAAACTTGCTAACTTATCCTTGTACTTAACTAGACTATCATGTCCAGCGTCAAGCAACGCTTCAACTCTACCACCAACCAAGTCGCCCATAACCTTCTTACGATACGCTAAAAGACTCTCCCGTGCATCAGAATACATAGCGGGCTCTTTAAGGTAAGCACGACCTTCCTCAATAAGAGTGAAAGTCTCCTCAAGGCTCTTGTCAATGATAGGCAAAGAGAAGCCCCTTAGAACTTAAGCGTAACGGTAAAACGCCAAATCTCCGTAGGTGGCTTAGTACCCAAATCTGAAACCTTACGATTAATGTTCTCCCCCGCAACAGCACCGTTATCTACCGTAAACTCGTACCAATGCCAATTAGCCTCAGACTCAATATAAGTCGCTCTGAAGACCGCTTGTCTTGCACTACCATATTGAGGGTATGTGGCATCCATGCCCTTATATAATTGGTTTCCACCAAGAAGACCCGTCTGTGCTGGGTCTTCAGCAGAATTTGAGTCTCCTACACCGATACGTGCATTACCGCTAGTATAAGCCGTACCGCCACCGCCACAGATAAGAGTCCATAAACGGTTTGCACCTTCATTAAGCATAACATTATCTTCAGTTTCAATGACTTCATAAGGTTCGTTACGCTCTAAGTCTTCTTTAGACTTGAACTTCTCAAGTTTACCCGTAGTGTGTACCTTCAGAATTTCTTTGACATCTGCAACGTCTGATATGAGAACTTCTCTCATCGTACCGTCTGGTAGAAGAATTGCCTTCTTTAAAAGTTTACTTTCCGTAACGGATTCCCCCTTAACGGTTTTTTTCCTTTTACTCATGTTACACCACACCTAAAGGTGTTGGGTTACGCATCGGACACGGGATGTTAAACACCGTGATGTGCATACCGCTTAAAGGCGGGCATGTTGCCTCTAAGACATCGGTACTACGCCTATGGATGAGTATCTGTTACCGTTACCTTGAGGTTGTCGTCTGGCGCACTCCAAGACAGTACAACCGTAACGTCATATCCACCACCGAGATGAGTAGCGTTGAGCATCACTTGCAGAATCTCGTCAATCCTTGTGTTGCTATTAGTGATTATGGTATCCCTAATAGCGGTCAACCCACCCTCATTAGCGTACTTCGCAAGAACACACGCTTGCACCATTTCCGCTACGAGGGAAGGAGTACACAAAGCACCTTTACGAGGGTCACAGACATTCTCTAACGTACCGCTGAAACTGTCGTTAGCATCGAAATACCTAGCACAACGAGTATCCCCTCTCAGTAGAAGGACACCCATCGCAACGGGATTCCACGTACCGAGAGCCTTATGACCTACAAGACCAATCACACGTCTAAGTTCTGAGAACTTAGCCTTCTTAGCAGTAACGTTTGTTTCAAACGTACCGCCAGATTTGAACGCTTCCTCAATTCCCGTCTTCCAAACACTGTACCGTGTGGCAAGTTTGACACGTTGTTTCGTCTCAATCATGTCAACATCCCATGCGCCACCTACGGTAGCGAGGAATGAGGCGAATTGGTCACTTGAAGCATCAGCAATCTTGTCGGCGAAGTTTGAGGAGTCTGGAATCTTAGTTTGTAACGCACTAAGAATCCTAGCCCTTTCAGCCTTTAACGTTGTCTCCCACTCGTCCTTGATTGCGGTAGCAATATCTGAAGGCAGAAGCATCGTACCGATATATGTCCACTTTACAACCAATTTTCCAACCTTCTCTAGTTCACGCCCCGAAGGGCTAACCTACCCTATATAGAGGATGAGTTTATAAGTGTTGCGGTCTAACTGTAAGACAAATAATTGATGTTTGACATACAACTAAGTTAAGTATTTAAGCATCAACCCACTAAGTAACGTTACGAGGGAACTACATCCTTGACAATGATGTTTCAACTGCGGGAACACAGACATACCACGTTAGGCAACTCAAACATAGAATTTTCTAAACCTACCGCAAGCGTACTACGCATGGACTCTCCCCTAGTCTCCGCAACATACGCTATGGCTTACTGTTTCAGAAATTTCCCCCGCACGTACCTACATGGCAAGAAAATACGTGTACGGTGGCAAGGATACACGGGTTACGCTGGAGTCTACTACGCAAGAATAGAAGTCTTAGACGGACATTACGAAAGGTCAAGCATGACAGATTTTCCAGACCAGAAATTAAGAATACTTAAAGAATCTGGTACGGTAATACTGATAAAACAATACAGTACCACATTCTCATGGGTAATAGATACAAGCGGTATACTAGACTTATCCACATGCACGGGAACAGATGTCTGCCTCTTTATACGACTGTACGATTGGTCTGGTGCTGGATACCGCTTTTACATAGACACAGATTACGTACAAATACTAGACGCATCCAACAACGTACTAATGTCTGAAACCTTTGACGACTCAGTACACATGGAAGTAACGGGAACATACAACGATTACGGATATATAAGCCAAGACGAAGTTATAATAATTGATAAATCCCTTGAAGAAACATATTCCCTAATTGAATTAGGCGTACCGTTACAATACACCTTAAGAGAAAAATCCATAACCGAAACTTACAGTCTATGGGAGTTAGGCGCACACTATGTTGTACCATACCCTTACGCACCAAGCAACTTAATAGACCTAGCGTTACAGTACGCCCGTGAAGCCTACGAAGAATTTAAGACACAGAACTTCGGCATAACAGAGCCATTAACGCCAAACGCAATACGTGGTACACGATACTTACGCCTACGAGAAGACTTGAACAAGGGCGCACGTAAAGCATCCGCACTCATGCCAGATAGGGCTAAGAGACCAATGACCTTCAGTATACTAATGGCATGTCTATACGATATATTTCATGGTAGAAATCCAGAACTTGCCAAAACAATCTATAACGAAACGTTACGTAACTACGGAATTATACCGCCATAAATGAGGTGTACCACAAAAATGGTTTTCAAATACTTAACAAACATCAAACGAATCCTAGACACTACAGCAGTAGACGAAACCATAATGGAAATGCCTATAATTGTATCTGTTGGAAGACAAGCGTTAATAATGACGCAAGTAACACAACAAATGGAAAAGGCTGTACCACCATTATTTGACGCTTCTGGACTATTAAGAGCGTACCGCATAAGACAATGGGCAGAGATACTTCCAGCGTTGCGACCTACCGAAGCACCGATAAGAGTACCACAACTATTAATGGTAACACCCGAAGAAGAAGAAGTTGCTAAACGTACACCACTCGGTAGGAAACTAATGGCTTTAGAAGAACCTAAACGTTACGCAGAACTATTACCAGAAAAAAGGTTAGCAGAAATAGAACGGTTAAGATTGGAGAGAGACGCAATATTCCATGTGGAACACTTAGCCCTAGCATTACTTGAACGTTTACTATGGACGACCAGACAAACAGACGTACAGCAAGTGTTACAACAACTCTTAGAAATGAGCGAGGCTAGACGTTCATATCTAACGCCAATATTAGGCTTAGAATCCTTGCAGAAACTCATGTTAACATTATACGTACCGTATTTTATGGAGACGCCGCTAAGACATAACATGCTCGGATTAATGCTTACCGCAATGACTCTACAAATGGCTAAAGGCAAATCAGCATCAATATACGCAAGCATGGCTGGACAAGGACAAGTATTAAAACAGAAAGGCTGGTTACTAAGCGACACTCAGAGAGTGTTACGCACAAAAGCAGTAGCACTATCAAAGAAACTAACGGAGTGGTGGCAAACAATACATGGATTAGCCGAAACAGTAGACCTAGCAGTAACGGAGAAAATACCGTTATTCACAGACTTCAGAGGAAGCCCATTAACAACCGTAACGCTACTCCAAGCATTAGGACACAAATACCTAATAAGCGCATGGTATGCAAGACATATAGGATTCCCCGAAAACAAATGGTACTTAGCCTACCCAAGACTAGAAATTATCATAACAAGACGAGGCTTAAAACTACACAAGAAGTTACGTGTACCGTCAGATAAGATAGCACTAATCAAACGAGACGATTGGCTAAGAGATTTCCATAAATGGAGAAGCACTCACGGCTAGTATATTACGTACCGCAAAATACATAACCACACACACGCCATTGCGAAGGTCGTGTCCGCCTATCCCGTTTAGACTAAACACCGTCAACTACACCAATGCCAAACAACAACTACCGTTTAGACTAAACTCTAACTTTTTGTAATTTCACTCTAATTTCTTGCATGCCAAACATAGACTGAAAAACCACAAACCTTATAAGCATAGTCAGACATAAAGTAGGGCATCCAAATCGGAAAGGAGACAGCGAAGCATGGGAAGAATCAGTTTAAGGATTCCCGACCTACTAGAACAAGACGTACGGGAAACCGTTAAGACAAGCGAGTATTCCAACATATCGGAACTAATCCGTGACCTACTCCGAGATTGGGTTGCACATAGACACATGGACACGAAGGCGAAACAGAAATGACCAGAGAAGACATATTGTATATATTACGTACCGCATTTCCCGACATATCTATAACCGATGCTGTAATCCTACGACTGCTCGAATATGTAGACTCGGTACGCACAAACGCTTACAATGAGGGATATGACGAAGGCAACGATAGAGGCAGAGAAGACGGATTCATCGGGGGCAAAGAAGAAGGCTATGAAGAAGGATACCGCAAAGGATACGAGGAAGGCGCATACAACGCTGGAGAACTCATCAAGGAAAGAGCCTTATGGCTGAATTGGGAAGACCGAAGACGAATAAGCGAAATCGCAAGAGGCAAACTCTAAGAGGCGGTACACATGCTTGACATAAAAAAGATTGATGCGGACAGAAGTGTAGCAAAAGACTTTGTGGTACGCACCGAATACTCCTCACACATGTACACCGTAAAGTACAATGTAGAAACTAAAGTCATACATTACATAGAATGGCATCTACCATCCAGCGAAGGCGGTAAACCTCAACGAATATCAAACTTCGACTTACGAGCCATACTCGCCATAATGAAAGAGCATGGCTTAAAACTTGAGGAAGGGGGTGAACCATAAAAATGAGCGCAACACACAACCACGTAATAGACGGAAAAACTTTCACATACCCAAACAATGCATGTCCAATATGCGGTACATCACAACCGCAACAACAACAAGCACCATCCCCCGCAATAGCATACCGAAAAGGAAACACGGTTGTACTCAAGTTCAGTAAGGCTAGCCTACTCACCGTAACGTATTGGGAACAGCAAAAATGCTTCCTAATGACCATGAGTGCAATAGCCCGTGACGCACAAGGAAAACTCATGCGAAGCCAAGACAACAAACCAATATGGAACAAGACTACAAGACGTGTACCGTTAGGAGCACTCAAGAGTTACGTGTACGAGTTGTCCTCGTTACTGCAAACGGTAGGCGGTGGAAGCAATGTCCCAACAAGAAACTAAACAATCCTTCACCATAATAGCATTTCGGTACGACCAACACCGAAGCGTACTATACCACAAATGCCAAAACGAAGGCGAAGTAGCAAAAGAAGTCATACTAGCATTACAAGGATATAACGCAGACGTAATAAGCATAAGGAGAGTGTACCAGAAACGTCCATGAGCGAAAAGCCAGACATCGTTGAGAAATACCTCATCAACACGAATATGCCCCGTGACCCTAACGTACCGTTAGAAGTCTTCATAGCATTTCCCAAGACCTTAACAGACGAAACTGCTAAAGAACAAGTACGCAAAATGTGGCTGTACGGAAACGATAAACAAATAGTCGCTATGGAACTAATGTTCAAAGACGAACTTGAAGCAGTCTTCCGACCAATCGGTTTACACATAGATTGGAAAAACATGATTCTCGGTACGTATATGCCAAGCGGACTAAGCGTAATCATACCGAACAAAATGTTCAACGACTTCGGCACTACAACCGAAGAACGCATAGAAAACCTAAACGACTACCTATACGTAAAATTCAGCAAAGAAGAAAATGCGTTAGTTGCAGACTCAGTTGTACCGTTACGAGGAAAAGTCTCAGAAGAAATCGCTAAAGAAATCCTAGAAACATCACGGTACACACCCGTAGAAATACTACTCATAGGCTTAGGCTATAAGCCGTGCCAAGAAACCAAACGCCTATACCTACCACGCCTCTTAACATGGTTCAAAGGATTTGACGGAAAACCCATGCACGTAGCACAATTCACGTTACCAGAAACGGGAAAAACAACCTTCGGAATACAATCCGAATACGTATGGAACTACCGATACATACCAGAACCACCAACCCTAGCAAGACTCATTTTAGACGCAAGAAGCGGAATCTTAGGAGAAGTATTCCTACGTAACGGAATAGTCTTCGATGAATTTGACAAGTGGACGATTGACACACAAGACAGACGGTACACATTCGACAGCATACTAACGGGAATGGAACAAGGAAAATGGGAAAGAGGCGTAAGCGCAATGGGAGTACGAGCACCAGACGTAACACGATTAATCCCAATAATGTTTTTCGGCAATTTAGGAGACCTATCCAAAATGTATGGAGTAACCGTATACTGTGTACGAGCATGGTTCACCGAAATATACTCACGAAGGCTAACACATGACGTACGAGCCTTAGCCGATAGAATAGCGGTGATAGACGGATGCTTCCGAGAAATACGAATCATGGACTACCTAAGCGGTACAGTACTACCGCACAGCGTTATCAGAGGCATAATCTCAACACTACAAAAAGACGTTAAGCCATGCAACATATCGAGTTTAAGGGGAAGACTTAAACGCCATGCAGACAACGTTTACGCTATACTGAAGGCGTTACAGATGAACATAGAACCGCAGATATGTGACTCCATAGTAGGCGGTACGTATGAATGGGATAAAACCATACCAGAAACCACGCCTAAGAAAATAGACTTCGTACCAGAGAGAGGATAACCATGAGTACATTAGAAGAACTATACGAAGAATTAGAAAAAGCACAAAAGACACTTAGAAGACTATTATACATACTCTGCATAGAAGTGATAATAGCGTTAATACTCACAGCGTTAATATTTTTGGAGAAGATGTAAATGAGCAAAACAGCAATACAAAAATGGCTAGACAGAGCAAACATACGCAACCGTGACATGCTACTATTCCTAGCGTTACGATTCATAC
>Ga0315310_10001907_pt1 | contig 13167 bp, 19 predicted proteins | sample TDP5_MG_FD_203630 | JGI IMG/M metagenome (GOLD analysis project Ga0315310, IMG submission 203630) | Freshwater sediment microbial communities from Lake Towuti, South Sulawesi, Indonesia - TDP5 | ecosystem: Environmental > Aquatic > Freshwater > Lake > Sediment | place: Indonesia: South Sulawesi... | reverse complement strand
CGAGGGGATTTGAACCCCTGACCGTCAGGTTAAGAGCCTGCTGCTCTAGGCGAATACTATTGCTTCTCTTCACTACCTGGCTGAGCTACGGGCCCTCTTGGCTGACGAGTCTTTTCTACGGAATAGTTCCACTTAAATAATCCTTTGGTAAGGAGATATCGCTTCTGCCCCCCTTTCCAACTCCGACCTCGTTTTCAACATTGATACTGCCGGGTGATCAGCAAGAGATAAACCTTTGACTCTGAATTCATGCGTTGAAGCGAACTAAACGTTGAGCCAACTCATCCTTATCGGTCTTGGCCTGTGCAATGAACGGAGCATGTCTCTGCAAGGGCTCGATCTTGCAAGAGAGGCGGACTGCGTCTTCGCCGAGTTCTACACGAGCCTGATGCCTCAGCTTGACATCAAGAACTTAGAGAGACTGTTAGGAAAACCGATAATGATTCTCAGTAGAGGCGATGTGGAAGAGCGCGCTCAGCAAACAGTCTTGGATAGGATCAAAGGCAAGAAGGCAGCGTTCCTAGTGCCTGGCGATCCGATGATAGCCACGACTCACATAGACCTCCGCCTTCGAGCAGAGAGAGCGGGGATCAAGACCAAGGTGATACCAGGGGCCTCAATTCTCTCAGCCATCTGCGCGTTAACAGGCCTTCAAGCCTACAAGTTCGGAAGAACCGTAACTTTACCCCACATCGAGACAGGAAAGCTACCGGAATCCCCTTACGATCACATCAAGACAAACCTCGAAGCTGGTTTGCACACCCTCGCTCTTCTTGACATAGTGGCGGAAAGAAACTACTACATGTCTATCAGGGAAGGACTTGATTATATTCTGCGGGTCGAGCGTCGACAAGGGGAGCGTGCAGTCGGTGATCGCGGGCTCGTTGTTGGAGTTGCAAGGGCTGGATCAGACGATGCAACTGTTAAGGCCGGAACCATAAGCGAACTCCTAGACTACGACTTCGGTGGGCCTCCACACAGCCTCATCATACCATCGAAGCTTCACTTCATGGAGGCCGAGGCTTTACAGGTTCTAGCGGGGGCAAATCAGGAGGCCATTAGAGCTTACGTTTCCACATGAACGCTGAGAACTCGACGAACGCTGAAAGGCTCTTGGAGACTGCGATTCGGTACGGAACCTTGCAACGAGAAAGAGTTGCACAGAATTTTTTCCATAACAATCGAAGCCTATGGCCTACGAGTAACGGATTAAGGCGTTCTCTACCTGACTGTACTTACCGGAACTGTCTGCTCCTCTTCTCGCTTGGCTATCTGGAACGAGGCCTCGTTCACGCTCTCGTTGATAGTTTTGACCAGCGGGTGGCTTCTATCTATCCTGTACATGGTTGCCCTTCCTATCTTCCGTGAAACCTTAACGATCCCAAGCTCTTCCAAGTCTTTGAAGTTCTTGTAAACCGTTTGCTTGCTCATTCCTAGCTCCCGGGCCAGCTCTTCCTTGTCGAAATCAAAATACGGGTTGGTCAGGAAGATGTCTATTATCCGCAGCTTCGGAGAATGACCAAAGGCCTTGATCAGAAGCGAGTCTCCCGTGTCCTTGTACCTAGCCCTTTCGTCCATTTCAACCATGAACATCGCTTGGCAGAGAAAGTATTTATTCTTTTACCTTTAAAGTTCTATGAATGTACGATGAGGCTGACCGATGAACAAGTCAAAGCGGCCATACTTGAGTTCCTGACTAAGAAGGGCAGATGGGGCGCGCACTACTTTCCTCTTGACACTCTCGTGAACTGGATGGGCAGGAAAGTGGATAGGGATGGCAGGAGGGTTAGAGCATGCCTGAAGGAATTGGCGGGGAAGGTTACATTCTAATGCATAAGAAAGGAGAGACCATCTCTCTGAATCCAGCAATGGTCGAGGCGATAAGAGAGCTGATCAAGCGATGGCCTGGTTAACACCTCAGAGGGCTTTCCCATCTAACTGAACATAAAGTGCTTCTCGACAAATGCGCATCCATAGACATCTCATCCTTCCTCTTTCCGAACCCTTTGACTATCACTCTGAAGCTTGTCGCAGCAACCTTCTCCTTACAGTCACGTTGAAAGACTATCTGGAGCTGCGACCAGATACAGAACTACTGAAACTCGATTGCATAGAGTTTTTCCATTGCAGCCATCTATCGGATTCCAAGGAATAGCCTCACGGGTTGATGCTCCTGATGGAAACACCAAACGAAAAAGCACGAAGATACCTAGCGTCGATTATGACCGTTCTCAACACGATTGAATTGCCTAAGGTTTCCTCCGGCATCGACGAGAGATCCATCCGGTCCGTTGTGGATACGGCTCAGTCATATGTTGAAGATGCAAAGCATTATCTTGAAGAGAAGCCCTCAACGGCTCTTGCAGCGGTCTCATATGCCGAAGGGTTACTAGATGCTCTGAGGCTGTTAGGGATGGCGAAATTCAACTGGCCCGAACCTAGAAGTGATAAGCATTGAAGAGGAAGATAGTTCTCGCAACTGGAGCCTTCGACCTCCTTCACTATGGTCATCTGAATTTCCTTGAAGAGGCAAAGAAAGCCGGAGGAAAGAACGCTAGGCTTGTCGTAATAGTTGCCAGGGACAAAACAGTTGAAGCACGTAAAGGCAAGAGGCCCGTCGTGCCTGAGGATCAGAGACGCGCACTAGTCGAAGCTTTGAAGCCAGTGGACGACGCGATCCTAGGCTTCGAGGATATGAATTACGAGGCCGTCATGGAGAAGCTCAAGCCCGACGTGATCGCGGTGGGCTACGACCAGACAGACATCAAAAGGTCAGTCGAGGAGATCGTAAGGAAGAAGGGGCTAAAGACCAAGGTCTTCGAAGCAAAGAAATTTGCGGCTGATGATATAGATAGTTCCTCAAAGATCAAGAGGAGAGTGATAGAACTTGAAAGGAACAGTTCGTAAAGGTGCTAACTTGATGCGTTTCACATACACTGGAATCCGTGTGCGAAACTTGGAACGATCCCTACGGTTCTACAAGAAGGTCATGGGAATGCGGGAGGTCCTGAGAGGAAGGATGAAAGCTGGAGGGGTCTTCATTCACCTCAAGAGTCCGAGATCTAGGCAGCGGCTAGAACTCAACTATTATCCTCCCAAGACGAAATACTACGAGCTCTATGATTCGGGATCAGAGTTGGATCACTTGGCCTTCTGGACGGGAGGTGTCGACAAGCGATTCAGGGAGCTGACCTCGAAAGGCGCGAAGGCAGCTGTCAAACCCTTCTCGGAAGGGGGATACAGACTGGCGTTTGTCAAAGATCCAGACGGCATCTGGATTGAATTGATAGGCTCGGATAAGAGAACTAAGCAGAAGTAATGCAGCCTCTCCTAATGCACGAAACGGATCCTGACAGTGTCCCCATCTCTTAGGTTCAGTTTCTCCCGCAGGTTGACTGGAGCCAGAATCTCAATCACATCCTCCCCATAATGGCTTCGCAGAGCTGTTATGACACATGCCTCCGCTTCTCCATTGATTGATACTCGATAGCACTTCACTGCTCCGAAGCTTCTTGCCCCGTTCCTGAACCCGTCAATTTCGATGCAGCCAATCGATTCCATGAAGCTTCGATCTCTAAGATGCTTCTTCTTCAGCCTCACGTTTAGAGTTCCAAGGAACGGCGTGAAGCCGAGCCTCTCTTGAAATTGTCGCATGTATCTTGGTTGACCCACATAGTATGCGCCTTCCCCTAGACCAGAGAAGACCTCCCCTTCGAGTGTCAGCTCTCTCCTTGGTCCTTCGAGAACTCTGTGCAAGGTGAGATACATCTTGTTGAGTTCTTGCATACCTTTCTCCGTTATTCGGATGGTTTCGCCTCGTGTCGCTCTTTCCCGTTTGATCATGCCTTGATTCTCCAGTTCGATCAGGTGTCTTGAGACTGTCTGCTGTGAGAAGCCCAGCTTGCCGGCAATGTTGACCGTTGTGTGTAACTCGCCTGAATGCGAAGTAACTTCAGCCAATCTGTAGAGAGTGATTAGAAGCCAAGGCTTCATCAGCCAGTCGCCTCTCTCATTCGATTTGCCTCTATATGCGCCAAATTGATTGGATCTCTAGCCCCGACAGAGAAACATCGTGAAACTATCCTGATTGCGTCTCGAAGTGAAATCTTGTGTCCAACGCTGACGTAGAATGGCTTTCCAAATCTTCCCCGGACAATAGCTCCAATGGTTTCACTACGATCCCTCAGCCTAGTCCCAGAGACCGTCCCACACAATCTAGTCTTCGCAACCCCGATTGTAGAAGCATTTAAGGCAATTCCAACATGACAAGCCAAGCCAAATCTCCTAGGATGAGCGTATCCCTGTCCGTCAACCAAATAGACATCCGGCCGCTTCTTAAGCTTCTTCGCTGCTGCAAGTAAGATTGGAGCTTCCCGGAAAGCCAGAAAGCCTGGGACATAAGGAAAAGTAACATGTCCGCTTACCGTTGCAATCTCCTTCGATTCCATCGTTTCAAAATCAACTGTAACTGCAGCCCCAAAGGCTGTCTCACCGTCGTAGGCTGAATCCAAACCTGCAGCAATTCGCACCTTTCCGGGGAGATCACTTCTTCGACGGACCAGTTTTCTCAATCTCATCTGCAGCTCTGACGCCTGCTGCAGCGAAAACTCTCTAGGCGGGTTGACCAGGTATCTTCTATCTGCCTTCGAAAAGATCTGACTCATTCCACTTGACCGTCGCTTGAACAGCTGTACGAAGGTCAAGCAGATGCGGCTTTCTTCCTCTTGACCTCACCATGCAGGCTTCTGATAGCTTTCTCAAGCGACATCCTTCGAATCTCAGTAATAACGTCGCCCCGAGTGGACTCGATGATCCGCCTAGCCGCATCAGCCTTGACTCGAAAGGTCGGAACGATTGCCGTATGATCCAAAGCTAAGACATTCTCATATAGCTCCTCCATTGTCCTCAAAGTCTTGTCCGCATCGCTCGCCCTGCCCTTCCTAAGATGGTTGAGAGCAACACGTCTAAGTTCACCGATCAGATCCAAGATGCCCAAGATGTACGGTATCGATTTCACACCCACATCCTTCAATGAAGCCATCCTTCCATCTCTCAGAAGGCCGTAGAGAAGCATCGCCTCGGCATACTCCTGATACGCCACAAGAACACTACCAGACTGCTTGAGTTCGGGATTCTTCCTTAGAAGAATGCTAATCCCCGAGAGGGATCTCTTTGCCTCTTTGAGAGAGCGTACCGCTCGATCCATCTCGTTTCTGTGCATTTGAATAATCGACCAGTCAGATAGTCTCGTAGCCACCCTAGAGGCTTCAAGCACCTTCTCACGAACTTCGTCAAAACTAGTAAGTTCGTCTTGGATCTGTTTGAGATCCTTGCTCAAGATCAACATTACTGCACCTACATGCCTCAACCATTATGGATATTGTTGGATGAGTCATAAACGGTTTGTTGTCGCTCCCCTAAAGAAGGAGGATTTGTTCGAGCGTGTCCATATCGGCCACGTGGACAGCTCCAAAATCTTGAGCCCCAATCGCATAAACTCATTCGGGGAAGCTTTTCCGAAAGTCTGGCAAGCCTTATTAAACGGTTTACCATGGTAAACCAGGGTGGACAGTCTTGAAGGTAGTTACTGTAGCAACTAAGCTGACCAAAAGCGAGGACGAGTTGCTTCGAAAACTCGCAAGGGAATATGGATTCCTAAGCAAAGGCGAAGCGATGAGGAACGCGGTTAGGCTGTACTTGAATTTGCTGAGTTTAAGATCGGATGATCGGCTCAAGGTTCTTCAGCTCATCAACGACATGATTGCACCCAGTAGGAAGAGCTCAGAGGAGCTCATGGAAGAAGTTCACGAAGAGGAAGACAAGTTTTGAGGCTGTACATGGAGCCGAGCGTGCTGGTCAAACTCTTCAAGATCGAGGAAGGTAGCAGCAAGATAATCGACATTATCAATGCCATTGATACCAAGAAAGACTGGGCGGGAGTTACCTCAGTCTGGTCTCTCCTTGAGGTTGCCCGAGCTCTAAGAAAGGATGGTAAGCCTCGAGACCTGATAGTTCTTGACCTCAAGGAGATGAGAAAGCATAGAATGACGTTTGCGGAAATTGTGGATGAGATTCTTCAAGAAGCGGAACAGCTTGTTGCATCACGGGAGATTTACGCTTCTGACGCCCTACACGCAGCGACGTACAGGCATCTCCGCAAGGACTGCGATCTAGATGGTTTTCTCTGCGATGACAAGCATTTCGAAAGACTCAGGGACCTCGTAGAAGCCGTGACCATAGAGCAGGTTAGGACGGCCTAGCAGGTCTCCATGGAATTCATCAACTTGTCAGTTTCTTCGCTTTTCTCAGTCTACTTAATAGAACCACTCCAGACGGCTCTGCTTCGTCGATGATCCTGTAGCCTGTTAATATTGCAAGTCTTTCTGCGAACTCTCGAATCTCTTTGTGTAGAGGCATAGCCTCTCTAGGTAGCCTCCTAGTAAAGTACCCTACGGCCATCGCAGCCTTCGGCTCAAGGTAGGTGGGGTTCGCCTTGTCGATCAGCTGAGCGTAGCCCTCTGCATTCTTCAGGTTTACGCCTTTCGCCAGCGTCATCCTAATCACGGTCGGACATGAGAAGCTGTTGAGGCGCTCAAGAGTTTCGTTCAGTCTCACCCATCCGTCAGAAATGAGAGGTCGGCACACGGATCGATACGTCTCCTCATCTGGAGCAGAAACACTGACGTATAGCTGCGACGGCTCTCTTCCAATTCGGGAGAGGACTTCGGGAAGCAAACCGTTTGTGACTAGCAGAACCGTCTCAAATTGATGAGCGAAATATTCCTCAACTAAGTTTCCGATTCTGGGGTAAAGAGTCACCTCGCCCTCAAGGCTTATCGCGGCATGGATGGGATTGAGTGCAAGACTCAAAAGTGACCTGTCAACCTTGTCGCTACCCTTAAAGCCGATCAGGGCTCTTCGCTGAGCCTTGACAGATTCTACAACGATGAAAGAGGGGCTTTCAGCCTCATCGGCTGGGAAAGTGGTTTGATTCCATTCAATTCCAAGATCTGTGCTCATCGCTCTCCAACAGAAGAGGCATGCTTGAAGGCATCTTCCTAGGCTCGGGGTCATCTGGAGGCATCTTAGGCTTCTGATTCCGTAGAACCTCTGTTTGTAACAGTGTTTTTCCTCTGCAGTATTGAGCGCCTGCCTCGTCCAGTAGCATGTTTTGACTGCACTATGCTTCCCCACAATCTGATACTTCTGTCTTCGGAATACGCGAATCAGTTCGTCTGGAATCGGCAAGACATCTACCTAGTCTTCATCTATCTGTGGGCTCGAGAGGAGTACTCGTCTAGTTTCCGATTGAGCTCTTCTATCGTCGGGACCTCGCCCATGAAGAGCGCCTTCTCGCCAATAGCGAAAGCAGGAGTTGAAGAAATCTGCAACATAAGAGCTGTGAAATAGTTCTCACGATCGGATATGTCAAGGATTCTCAAATCTAGGTCTGATCTTCGCTTCCTTAACTCCTCGGCAACAGCCTTTGCAGCGGGGCATTTCGGGCAGTTAGGCTGCACAAATAGTCTAAGCTCAAGCATGGAGAGCACCCATCAATTCCACTGGTTCCCGAACACAGCTCAATTGCTAGTGTCAGAAGAGACTGGTTCGACTCCAGACCTTACGCGAGCTTCACAGATTCTTCCTTCACGCCATCCTTGGTTATCGTTAAGAGATCTAGTCCTTCTCCGCTGCCGATGTCTCTTGCGATTGCTGTCTTCACTGCTTTGGTAACGAGCTTCTTTGCTTCTTCCGTTGTTAGGTCTTCCTTGTACTCAGATTCAAGTAGCCCCATCGCTATCTCGGCGCCGGTTCCCACTGAGGCATATTTGTCTTGGATCACGGATCCGATCGGGTCAAGAACATACAGGCTCGGTCCTCCCTCGTCAATTCCTCCGACAATTGTCTGAGTGAGAAGCGGAAACATTCGTCTCTCGAAAAGGAGGTTGCCCAATACTTTTGCGGCGGTCCTCACAGATGCGGAGCGATCTCTTTCGTATGAGTACAGCATTATATATGCTCCTAGCTCTCTGACGAGCATTTGCATGTCGGAGACGAGTCCGGCGCAAGCCGCGCCGATCCTGTCAGTTACCTTGAAGATCTTCTTCGCGGTCTTGCTCATCACGAAGTAACCGTATGAGAGACGTCTCTCTGAAGCGAGAATGACACCGTCCTTGCAGACCACACCTACCGTTGTTGCACCGGGTACGACAGGCATCTCTTCGCTCATTACAACACCAGCAGAATCACGTCTACAGCGATGGGGAATTTATACTTAGTGTGATAAGTCCTCTTTCAACAATTGATGTCCCCATTACTTCAATGCTATCTTCATCTTATCGTGAGTCCTAGCGTAGAAGATGCTTCCTCTAAGAGTCAAATTAGTTCTCTTCCCGCAACTCGTAGGTTTGAAACTCCTCCAGCTCTTCGGGGATTGTCACACCGAAGACTTCCTGGAGAAGGAAGATGGCTCCTTGGGGTGGTATTATACCCTTCTCGGTTATGATCAGGTCGATGTACTCGGGCGGGGTCACATCGAAAGATGGATTTGCAACCGAGATGTTTTGGTACTTCAGCTCCGAAGATGGGATCAACTCAGAGGGATCCCGCTCCTCGATCTTAACCAGCTCTCCAAACATCGTCTCAGGACTGAACTTGTAGCTTTCCGCTGCCACGAAGAAAAGTGTCCTAGACTCTCTGGCCGCCAAGGCTATGAGGCTTGTTCCTATCTTGTTCACGACAGCTCCGTTGGCGCTTACCGCGTCGGCTCCGACGATTACTCGGTCAACTTCATTCATAAAGTACCTAACGGCCGCATCAGCGATCAGGGTAACCGGAATCCCCATCTGAGCAAGCTTCTCCGCCATAATTCTTCCCTGAAACCTAGGCCTCGTTTCGGTCGTGTAGACCTTGATCCTCTTTCCCTGCCTCCAAGCCGTTTCGATCACCTTGAGAACAGCCAAGCTATGGCAATGTGTCATTAGAATATCTCCGTCTCGAATCCTCCTAGCGCCGATCTCACCGATCCTTTCGATAGCTGTCCTTGAGTTCTCAATGAATTCGCGACATGCTTTGATCGCAACTTCCCTGAGTGAGGGCAGGTTTGCTCCAGAGAGTTTTCCTTCTCGAACTCTATGGATCACGTAGCGGATACCATTCGGCAGGGAAACCGCTGTCGGCCTCGTCTTCACCATCAACCTCGCCGCCTCCTCTATCTCCTCAACAAATTCTTTTGGAGTGTTGGCCTGCGAGCTTTGAGCCGTGAGCAGAAGCGCTTCTACAGCCGACCTCGCTATCTCACCTGCACCTCTTATTCTCATAGCCTTGATATCTTCGGCTATTGCGACTATTCTGCTGTACGCCGGATTCTTCATGTTAGTCATTTTCCAGACCTACATCCAAATCCATTGACTACTCCTCATCTTGCTTCGTACAAAATAAATGCGTGGCTAGAGGCTTCTCATACAGACGCAGACCTTATCTTAGTCTAAGCCAGAGATGAACTCTGTTGGCCGAAGCTCTTGCATCCACTGAGGAATATTCTTAACAAGATTTTCTGGGACAAACGCGAAAGAGCAGACGACTATATCCTTACATTTATTCACCGAGGGAGCGCCGGAAACACTAGGACGATACCCTTGACGAAGATTCGACAGGTCGGGAACTCTTCGTTCACCTATCAGGACGACACAGGGGATGAAACAACGATTCCTTTTCACAGGGTTACTGTAGTCAAGAATACTAGGTCTGAAAAGATATTATGGCAAAAGAGGGGGGTCACCCCTTAGGTCCCTCCCATAGCCTTATTCTGAAGACCGATCCCTTCACAAACAACCGTTGCTGGCTTGCCTTTCTCTCCATCGACCGTAAACCGGGCGCCGACGATGCTTTGAATCACGTTAATACAAGTCAGGGTGTGAAGGGTAAGCTCAGAGACCCTTATCTCAGATGTCCCTTCCGCCAGCCCTATCCAGATAACTAGCTGGTCTCCTAGATGTCTATCCACAGGCGCACGGCTTTCCAACTGCCGAATCAGTCCGCGGGCTGCTTCACCGCCTACTTCCTCGGCAGGCTTGCCTCGCATTCCGAGTGCGTCACCTGAGATGACGCCTCCGGATGAAAGTTCGGCCACGAGGATGATCCCGCATCCTGGGTCAACTGCGCATCGAGGGTCGCCTTGCTGGAGTACTTCTTGATCAATTAGAACATCAGAGTATCCGGCTCTGCGAAGCGCAAACTTGGATGCGGACACCATTCTGCTTGTGACATGGTTAGGAAGCCGACAACTGTAAGCCAACCCCGATATCCTTCTCACCTCTCCGAACTCCCTAAGCGTGAGTGAAGATACCTTTTTCACTGGCTTCATCCTCACTTTGACTATTCCCTGGCCACGAGGGTAGAACCCGCGCCTGACAAGCTCTAACGAAGCGGATACGCCCAGCTTTTCTAGTGTGGAGAAGAGAACTCTCTCCAAGAAGTCTATTGGTGGGGCCATGGGGTTGTTCGTTCCACCCTTGATGACAACTGACATAGGCCCCGTTGCAAAGGCCATCGCGGGCATCATGGCCTGAAGGACCAAGCTTGTTGATCCCGCCGTTCCCACATCTATCTCAAGATCCTTGGCTTCTGCGTAGCTCGGAACGAATTCGATCTCCTTTGAACCAACATTGAGCCCCCTTGTCCTGGCACTGACAAGCTTGGCGACTGCCTCAACCGCTTTCAAGTGCTGGGGCCGAAGACCTGGATTGGAACGTTTCACTCGAACATTGAATATCTTGATCGGGGTCCCTGTGACAGCTGAAAGTGCAACTGAAACTCGCAGCAGTTGGCCTCCTCCCTCCAGCATGGAGCCATCAACTTCGATCATGAACCTCTCCTCGGAGCTTTCCCATCGAGCGGCAGTTGTGCTCTCCGAACCCTTAAAACATGCTAAACTAGGAGGAAAAGTTTCAAACCCAAAAGGTGTGTAGTGAAGTGCAGGGAGCATCTCAAGTTGCTCATAGCCTAGTTGGCAGGTGAGATCGATGTGGCGTAAGTGGAGGCACATAACTAAGCTAGATCCGGCTAGGAAGATATCCGACAAGGACCTGAAGATAGTTGCCACAAGTGGGACGGACGCGCTTCTCATTGGTGGAACGCTAGATGTCACTCGGGAAAGCGTAATCGAACTACTCAAACGGTTAAGACCTTACGATATGGTGAAGGTTCAAGAACCGTCAGATCCGGCAAACGTTGTCTTTGAAGGCATAGACTATCTCTTTATCCCTTCAATAATCAACAGCGTTGACCCAAGATGGATGATCGGCCTCCACGCGGAGTGGATTAAAGATTTGATGGCGAAATACGGCTCTCTTCCATGGAGTAAGATCCATGGCGAAGCGTACATAGTCTTGAATCCCAAATCTGCTGTAGGCATCGCTACCAAGGCGAAGACAGATCTATCAATAGACGAAGCAGTTGCCTACGCCATTTGCGCTGACCGGTACATGCACTTCCCGATAGTATACCTTGAGTACAGTGGAATGTATGGAAACCCGGAACTGGTGGAAGCGGTCAGGCGAAGCATCTTCGATGCCCATCTTTTCTACGGCGGAGGAATTGACAGCAAAGAGAAGGCGCGAGAAATGGCGAGGTACGCCACGATAGTTGTCGGGAACGTGCTCTATACTGATATTGAGAAGTACAAGCAGACTCTTGACTACGAGTAGAATCCTATCGCAAAACAGCTCCTACAAAGAAGGCGGCGATTCCCAGCGCCATTGAGAGCTTGATGAACTTGCTCGCCCTTGCAGCATTTTCGGAATGCAACACAGCGGATTCTCTAATGACAGCAAGAATAACAATATCCGCAGCGAAAATCGACATCATATATGCCAAACCTGTGTAGCCCAAGAGAAAAGGCGTGGCGCTCAAAGGAAGCAAAACCACATACAATGCCACAACCACTAGGCCAGCCGTGCGTGATCCGTGCCTCATAGCGATAGTTCTGCAATTCCTTATCCTATCTCCTGCTAGGTCTTCCACTCCCTTCACAATCTCTCTTCCTAGATTCAATATGAACGCACAAACGGCGAAGATTGCAGTAAGAGGCAGAAACCAATCAACGGTGAAGCTTCCGAAAATGATGCTCATACCCGTGGCGGAGCTTACGACAACGTTTCCCAATAGCCCTGTTGGCTTCAACCAGGCAGCATAGATAAAGAACATCACCGCGTAGAATAACGCTACAAGAAAACATCTCAAGTTTACGGAAAGAGCAAGAATGAGAGCCAGACCTGCGAGCATCAACGATACAACAAGAGCTTGCTTGACTGAGAGATCTCCTCGAGGAAGCGGTCGCCCCGGCCTGTTAACCTTATCTGCCTCAAGGTCGAAAACATCGTTCACCGCGTTTCCACTCATTAGGATTAGAGATGCCGAGATAGCTGCAAGAAGCACCTCCTGACCCAGAAACATCCTGGTAACAGTAGCTGCACCAGATATCACGGCGAGGAAAGCCATCACGGCGTTAACAGGTCGAAGAAGCCTTAAGACGCCGCGCAGCCTCAACATGTATTCTCCTCGTGTTGACAAGCAATTGAAGATTGAAGGAAACCTAAAAGCATAGTTGCAGCCTTCTATGATACTATGAGAAAGCGTCCCTCAGCTGCAATTTGGATCAGGAAGCTCGGCGACTGCTGGTTCGCCATTGCCCTCAACGACGAAGGAGGACTCATTTCCTCAGCGCTTTCAACCAAGAACGAGAAAGATGCGCGAGCCTCCCTGAGCTCCAACCTTTTTGAGTACAGTCAAGTGGAAGGACGCGAGAATTCACGTGCTGATCAGCTCATCGAAGTGTTGCATGACATGTACCAAGGCAACTCCGTTTCAATCGACGCAGAACTAGACATGAGATTTGTGACGCCCTTTCAGCAGAGAGTCTACTGCAAGACCAGAGAGATACCGAGAGGGCGAGTAACAACTTATGGATGTATCGCCGAAAGTCTTGGGTCAGCGAGGCTTAGCAGAGCAGTGGGGCGAGCAATGGCCACAAACCCCTTCGTCCTTGTTGTCCCATGCCATCGAGTTGTTCCATCGACGCTTGAAGTGGGAAACTACGGTCAAGGACCGAGACTAAAACGAGGCCTGTTGGAAAGAGAGGGCGTATCGTTTGCAGGAGGAAAGATC